>Ga0316194_10000778_pt1 | contig 21483 bp, 16 predicted proteins | sample CroRivsedime1_MG_FD_204936 | JGI IMG/M metagenome (GOLD analysis project Ga0316194, IMG submission 204936) | Coastal sediment microbial communities from Maine, United States - Cross River sediment 1 | ecosystem: Environmental > Aquatic > Marine > Coastal > Sediment | place: USA: Maine...
AGATCGTCGGTTATGATCTGTACCGTAGCCATGCCCTCGTAGTCCGCATCAGCCTGGAAACTCAAGCCGTTCAGCGCAGCGTTTATATCAGCGGCCGTGCCCGTAAAGGTCATGCTAGCATCGCCAGTGCCATCGCCGGCATTGAAACTCAGCCCGCTGGTGCCTGCCAGACTCAGGGCGCCATTCGATACACTGAGGGTGACTTCCATGGCGGCTCCACCGGCATCCGGATCGGCGACAGTGATGCTGTTTCCGTTCAGGCTGGAGAAGATCAACGGCGCATTGCCGGATGTGCCCTGCGCAGCCGGGACGCTGTGGATGGGCGCATCGTTGACCGGAGTGATGCTCAGATTCACCGTCCCGACAGTGGACGTGGCGCCTCTCGCGTCGTTAATGGTGTAGGTGAAGCTGTCGGCGACCGTCTCCGATCCATCATGGATATAGTCGACAGTACCGTCGGCGTTGGTCACTATGGACCCATGCGCAGGCCCACTGACCATCGTGATCGACGTTAGATCAAGTCCGTCATCAACATCGGTGTCATTGCTCGCCAGGTTCAGGTTGGTGATCGAACCCTCGTTGACCGCGAAGCCGTCCGCCGTCGCGACCGGCGCATCGTTAACCGAGCTGACGTTGACCGTCTGCTGGGCAGTGTTGCTGGTGCCGCCGTCGCCGTCGGTAAGCACAAAGTCGATGGTCCGCGGTATGGTGCTCGGATCGTCCGAGATGTTGTGGTAGCTAATCTGCCGCAGCACCGCCTGGGCGTCAGCCGGCGCGGCCTGTGGATTCCAGGTAATCACCAGCGGGGAGCCGCCGGTGCCGCCGGAGAAACTGCCGACGTTCTTGCCGTTCACGCTGATACTGCTGCCGCCCACAAGATTGACAACGCCGCCTTCCACGATCGATAGCTCGTCGTTGGCCGTACCGCCCGCCGAAAAGCTGACCGTCAGCGTCCCGCCATTAAAGTCCGCGCTGTCGATATCCACCACCGTGGCGGTGGGATCTAGGACGGTGGCCGGGTCGCTCTCGGCATAGACGATGGCCGGGCCCGGAATGCTCATCACAGGGGCATCGTTACCCGGCGGATCGGTCAGGACTGTGACGCCGAACACCGTCGCCCCGAGGGTTCCACCTACGCCGTCAGCGGCCGTGAACGTAAAGTTGTCAGGATTGGTGTCGACGCCGCCGTGCTCGTAGGTCAACAGCTCGTTGTCGATGTCCGCCTGGGTGAAGGTATCGTTGACACCCAACGCCGTACCATTGAGTTTGAGCGTGCCGTTGGTTGATGGCACGGTCAGTGTGTAGGTGACTTCCGCAGCCGTATTATCAAGGTCGGTGACACGGAGCAGTGAGTTGGGAATCAGGGACGTCGCCCCCTGGGCCAGGGTCAGTTGATCGTTGGCAGCCACTAAGGGATCGTCGTTGGCCGAGCTGACGTTGACCGTCAGCTGGGCGGTGTTGCTGGTGCCGCCGTCGCCGTCGGTAAGCACAAAGTCGATGGTCCGCGGTATGGTGCTCGGGTCGTCCGAGGTGTTGTGGTAGCCAATCTGCCGTAGCACCGCCTGGGCGCCGGCTGGCGTGGCCTGTGGGTTCCAGGAAATCACCAGTGGGGAGCCGCTGGTGCCGCCGGAGAAACTGCCGACATTCTTACCGTTCACCTTGATATTGCTGCTGCCCACCAGATTGACAACGCCGCCTTCGACGATCGACAGCTCGTCGTTAGCCGTGCCGCCCGCCGAGAAGCTGACCGTCAGCGTCCCGCCATTAAAGTCCGCGCTGTCGACGTCCGTCACCGTGGCGCTGGGATCAAGGACCGTGGCCGGGTCATTCTCCGCGTAGTTGATCGCCGAACCTGGTGTGGTCAGTGTCGGGGCAAAAAGTGTGGCCTGCCAGGTTGCCCGCAGTTCCGCACTGAGCGCCACCTGAGCCTCGATACTGCCACTCTGATACTCCAGATCCCAATCGCCACCCAGTGCAGAGCTGCCGGTAAGATCGTCACTGGCGGCCACATCGGCACCGGTCAGGTGACCCAGTGCGTCAACAAGGGATTGTCCATCGGCAGTCGCCGCTAGGTTACAACCATAGAATATCAGGTCACCGTCTGTGCTGACGGCCCCGCCCCAAGCCTTGATGAGTTCCGCATTGTCCTTGAGGGTACCGAAATTCAGGGTGCCGTCACCCAGGTCAACTGATCCGTCAGTACCGTGGGAGATGATGTGGACGGCATCGAGTTCACCGAATTTGCTCAGGGTATCGGTGATCTGATTGATGCCGTCGCTGTTGTTGTCGAGCAGGACGACTTCGATCTGGCGCTCTTCGTTGCTGTTACTGAGCAGATCGTCGACCAGAAGCTGATATTCAGGCGTGTCCGTATCGACAAATACCAGCTCGCGCGAGGCGTATTGCTCCTCGGTGACCGCTGTCGTAGTGATTTCTTCATGGACAGCGATCGGCTCGTCGCCGAGGTCGTGTGCCAATACGGCGGGCAGATCAATGGGGAGATCGGCGGACAGCAGCAGCCTCGGCTCGAGTTCTTCGAACACCATGGCAGACCGGCGTTTTCCGGCCAATGTCCGCTTGTTGTCCTTTTTTCTTATCACACGCTGCGACCTTCCCTCGGTGACAGCACTGCAGCGCATGGACTGTGGACGACACATTGAACAGGCGCGCAGAAGAGGATGCCGACTCTGCCAAGCCTGCCAGGCTGGTGCACATCAAGATTGTTTTCATGCTGCATTCGGCGACTCCGCTGTGGTAGATCAATGCCCGTAGACCGGTAGCTTTGCGCCCTCCGCCTTTCGACAGAGTTTGCCTTTGTCCAACCACTTCAACCCGGGCAGGGAGCCAGTGCCCCAAAAAGGGTTCCATGTGTATGTTTTTTGTCGACCGGATCACAAAGTTCTTTAGGCGAACCATCGCAGGGTGCGCTGTTCGCAGCAGAGAGAGCAGGCAAGTTATTGATTCATGGTACCCGAGGGCAGAAGGTGAGGAATGGGACATTCCGAGAGGCTCCTCTGGAGGACCCTGTCCGCCAAGAGACTTTCTCTTGCTGCGCTATTCTCACTCGCCTGATGCGGGCCGCTGTAGAGGAACGCAAGCGACAGGAACGGCGTATGACCGCCATCAATGCCATCCTGCGCTTACGTGGAAAAAGTATTGCCGTCACAGACGATGAAATCCGCAACGCCAGAAAGATCGGCCGTCCGTGATCAAGTTAGTTGTTGACGCCAGCATGGCAGTCAAATGGTTTGTCCGAGACAGCAATGAAGAAAAAGACGTAACCTCTGCTGCCGTTGTTTATTGAACCAACACCCGTACCTTCGCCAAAGCGTCCGCCAGCACGTCAGGCTGAGCTTTCTCGATGAATTGAACGCCCCGGACCGCGAAGTCGATCATCTTGATTTGCTGGCAGAGGATCACCCCGGTTGTTTTCTTGCCATTCGCAGCCACCTCGAATCCATGACCGCGCACCCTGGAGGTGATGGGAGCAACCAGCGCCAGCCCCACTTTGGCATTGAAAACACCGGGTGATAACACCAAGGCGGGCCGTTTGATCGCTTGCTCATGTCCAGCGGACGGATCAAAATTGGTGAATACGATATCGCCGCGCTCCGGCACATACTTTTTCCGGGGCATGGATCAGGCCTCTTTGCCGACCGGCGCATCGTCGAGCCAGGCCCGGTCTTCGGCGTCCAGACGCATCTTGGCCTTGGTGCAACTGGCCAGCAGGTCGTCTAATGAATACTGCGGCTCTGGCGCCGGTTTCAGGAACAGCCCGCCATTGCGGACCTCAGCCACCAGCGAAACGCCAACCTTCGCGTTGATCTGTTTCAGCAGTGCTCGATTGATGCGGATTGCCGCACTGTTACCCCATTTTTGAATTTCCAACTCCATAACACACCTCGCCATAACGTATCTACATTGTAGATACTAGCATAACAGCGGAACGTGTCAACATTGTAGATACATTATGGCGTGAATAATTACGAATGAGAGATGAATGCCCTGAATCGAAAGGCCGGTCGACGTGCCGGTTATTGATTATCCGCACGCGCGTGGCTGGGAAGCGGCTTTTTTCTTGCTGCGGTGGCGGGTGGCTTGGCGAGAAAGCTGACCTGGCAGCGCAGGCCGCTGGTCAGCTTGTGCTCCGGGTTGGGCAGCATCAGGGTGACGCGAAAGGTACCGCTGGCGGCATCGATTATCGGGTCCACGATGCTCACCGTCGACTCGTGCCGACCACCAATCGAGGCTTCGGGGCGGACAACGGCGTGTTGCCCGGTCTTGATACGGCCGAATTCAGAAACCGGCATGACTACTTCGACCCGCAACGGGTCGATCTGCACCACCTTGACAACCGGCCGGTCTTCGACCGACTCACCGGGATTCAGGTAGCGCTCGGCGACGACACCGCCAACCGGACTGCGGATGGTATGACGCTTCAGGGTTTGCTCGGCGCGTGCCAGTTCCAGCTCGGCCAGACGCTTGTTTTCCTCGGCCTGCGCCAACTTGTGTCTTGCCACGCGGGTTTCGGTCCTGGCGCGATCGATTTCATCGGTGGAGATGGATTGCTTTTTGTGCAACTCGTTAAGCCGCTTGGAATTGCGCCAGCCGTAAGCCAGACTCGCCTTGAGCGAACGAATCTCGGCCTCCATTTCGGAACGGGCGCGAGCGTGTTCAACGGCAACGGCTTCGGCGCCGGATTCGAGCTTGGCCACCACTGTGTCCGCTTCAATCATGTCACCGCGCTCGACCAGCACGGTCTCGATAATCCCGTCGACCCGGCTACTGAGTTCAACGACCATACTGGGTTCGATGACACAGTCGAAACTGTTCGGCTGCGCAGCAGCAACCGATGTTGTGAATGCCATCATGGCAACCAGTAAGGTGCGGAAAATTTTTGTTCCGTGGTCCTTCATCTTGTCCAAAACTTGTCCAACGAATCATTCAATGGGGCCGGAGAATGCTATTGTTTCCTTCAGTTTCTCGTCCATCATTAATAGATTATGCCGCAGCTTCGCATGATGCCGTTCGGCAAGGCGCTGGGCGATTCGCATCATCAACAGTCCCGGCACTGGTATGCCGAGTCGTGCTAAGACGCTTGTCAGCACTGTTAGCGTCGGCGGAAAATATTTCTTTAAAAGAGCATCTTCCAGCGACAGGATGGCTTCGAAACTGCCGGGATCGCCCTGGCGCCCGCAGCGGCCAAACAGCTGGCGGTCGATGCGGCGAGCCTCGTTGCGATCGGCAGCGATAACGTGCAGCCCGCCGCACTCCACAACACCGTGCTGCAGCTTGATGTCCGTGCCCCGACCGGCGATGTTGGTGGCAACGGTAACCGCAGCCGCCTGCCCGGCACGGGCTATAATCGCAGCCTCCTGCTGATCCTGACGGGCATTTAACACGGTGTGCGGGATAGAAGCCTCGTTCAATACCCGGCTCAGGTGTTCGGAATCCTCCACCGATGAGGTACCCACCAGCACAGGCCGGCCGCTGCGGCGGATCGCTTGCACCCGCGCCCCGATAGCCCGCCATTTCTGCTCGGCCGTGGCATAGCTGCGGTCAGTGCCCGCCAGCCGCCGCAGCGGCCGAAAGGTCGGAACCTTCACGACCTCGAGTCCGTAGACCGACCATAACTCGCCGGCCACCTCCTTTGCCGTGCCCGTCATGCCGGACAAGTGCAGGTAACGGCGAAAGAAACGTTGATAGCTGATCCTTGCCAACGTCTGCCGTTCACCGGTGATGTCGCAGCTTTCGCTGGCCTCGATCATCTGGTGCAGACCCTGCTCCCAGGAATGATCCGGCATCAGGCGGCCGGTATTGGTGTCGATGATCTGCACTTTACCGTCACGCACCAGGTAATCGCGGTCCTTGCGGTAACAATGCAGTGCCCGCAGCGCCTGCCTCACCAGTGTTTCCACTTCGCGTTGCCGGGACCAGGGTCCAGGCAACCCGGCGGTCTGTTCCAGCAGGCGCGATCTCCCCGCGCCGGTCAACTCAGCGTCGTGATACTGACTGAGCAGACGGTAATCGCGGCCTTCCTCGAGCTGACCGGCCATCTCCAACGCTTGCACATAGGTCTCATCTGCAAGCGGGGAGTTCAGCTCACGCGACAGGATCAGTGGAGTGCGCGCATCATCGATCAACACGCTGTCGGCCTCATCGACAATCGCAAAGCACAAGCCGCGCAATAACAGTGGCGCGGCATCGCCGACCTGCCCGCTCAAATGGCGCAGCTGCAGGTCAAGACACCCGCGTCGTGACCCCATCGCCACGCGGTCGCGCAGATAATCAAAGGCAACCTGCTTCTGTGTACAGTAGGTGATGTCGCAGGCGTACGCCTGCCGGCGGGCGGCTGGCTCACGTGCCTGTTCGGTGACGGCCCCGACCCGCAGGCCGAGCAGTTTGTAGACCGGCGCCATCAGTTTGGCATCGCGGCCGGCGAGATAATCGTTGGCGGTGATGACATGCACGGGGATCCCGGCGAGTGCCGCCGTGCCGGCGGTCAGTGTCGCAGTCAGGGTTTTGCCCTCGCCGGTTTCCATTTCGACCAGCATGCCGTTGAGCATCACCCAACCACCCAGGATCTGGGTGTCGTAGTGGCGCTGCCCCAGCGCGCGCCAGGCGGCTTCACGCACCAGGGCAAAGCCCTCCACGGCACGCGCTTCATCAAGCCCGGCGCGGGCCAGGTGCCCGCGCAGTTCGTCCACCCGCTGTCTGAAGCGCCCGGCGCTCAGGGGTTGCAGCGCTGCGGAGGCCGCATTGACGCGGATGACGAACTGATCCGCACGCCGGGTGTGATTTAACGAGCAGCGCCGCAGCAAGCCCAGCGCGTTATGCAGCGTCGCATCGAATGCGTTTTTGCCCGCATGCTCGCGCTCCGGGTACTGGCCCAGCGCAATACCGGGTCGCAGCACCTCGCTATACATTGAACTTTCTCAGGAACAGCTGCCGCACCCGCCGATACCATTGCCGCGCCAGGGGTTCGCTGCCGTGATCGAAACGCACATAGACGCGCATTCCGAGGCGCTCTACCGGCACGGGTAACACAAGCTCGACTTCAAACACGCCCTCCATGGCGCGTGTCCCAGTGCTGTCCTCCGGGTCAACGGCAAACGGGCCGCCACCCATGGGTCCGAGGGCCGCGCTCGGCAGCCGCCCGACGGCGGCCGGTACCTGCCGCGTGACAATCGCCGTCAACGGCGAGACCAGCTGCTCCGCCAGCCTGACGCTTACCGATTGCGTCCGCTGTTTGACCAGACCGATATCGGCCTGCGGCACCGAGACCCGCACCGTGGGTTCACCGAGGTCTGCCACATAACCCAGCAGGTCGCCTCTGCGGACGAAGCGACCCGGCAGATCGTCCGGCAGATCCACCAGAAACAGACCCTCGACGGGACTGCGCAGCAACAGCGACTCGGCCTGTTCTCGCGCGCGTTGGAGATCTGCCTGCACGACCTGGATCTCTTCATCCAGGATGTCGGCCTCAACCTGCTTCTGCTCCGCCAGCAGGACCTGGCGACGGATCGACAGCTCGCGTAGCCTGGCAGCCAGGTTTTGCGTCCGTGCCTCCAGGAACGGGTCTTCAGTCTCGATGAGCGGCTGGTCACGCGCGACCCTGGTATCGGGCTCTGCCAGCAGACGCGTGATCATTCCTTCGTGCCCGGCCCGTAGTTCCGAGCCTTCGGGTGGTGCAATCACACCCTCGGCCAAGGTGGCCAGTGGCACGGGCACAGCGAACAGCAGTGCTGCAACACCCACGGTCAGTCCGGCACTGATAGACACAGCGCGTGCGCGCTGGCGTTGCAGGACGGGTGCAGTCAGCAACACCCGGCTGTGCTTGAGGACCGGCAGGACCAGCATGGTGCCAGTTGCCCATAAGGCAAAGAGTATGCCAGCGCTGGGATAGCTCTCCGCCACAAACAGCACGATGGTGACCAGAATGATGACCCGATAGATATACGACAAAACACCGTAACCGATCAGCCAGCGCCGCTCACCGTCGGCTGTTGCCGGTGACTCGAGGCTGCGCACCCCGAACAGGTAGCATTTGACGAGATACCCCAGATATTGGCTTGAGCGGGTGGCAAGATTAGGCATGCCGATGGCGTCGGTCATCACATAGTAACCATCGAAGCGCAGCAGCGGGTTGCCGTTGAAGAACAACGTGGAGACGCTGCCGATCAACAGGGTGTTATAGGCGAGGGTATGGATCAGGCCGGGTTGCGTATTGAGCCACAGCCACAGCGCCATCACGGCCAGAAAGAGCTCCACCATCATGCCGGCGGCGCCGACCACCATGCGTCGGCGCTTTTCCGGAAAGGTGCTGGCGGACGAGGCGTCGACGTAGGGCACAGGGATGAGGGCCAGCAGGATGACGCCCACCTCGTGGACTTCACCACCCCAGACCTTGGTCGCCAGCCCGTGGCCGAGTTCGTGCAGCGCCTTGATCAGGGGATAACAAAGCCAGAGCAAGGCGAGGTTCTGCGGGGACAACAAGGTGGTACTGGTGTCACCGACAATCTCCGGCCAGTGTACGGTGGCCATCACGGCGCCGACACACAACACGGCAAGCCACAGCATCAGGCCGACGCGGCTAAACAGCGGGCGGAAAAGGGGCAGCAGATGTTCCAGTGTGCGATCGGGGTCGAACAGCGGGACTTTAATCGCCAGTGGATTCTTCAACCGGCCGATCCATTTGGCACGCGCCTGGCGTTGTTGCCGTTCGAAGATCTCGGCGGCATCGGTGCTGATGTCGGTCTGCAGCAGATCCGCGCTGTACAAGCGTCGTAACAAACCCACGGCCTCTTCCTGGATCAGACCCTCATCGCCCAGGCTGTCGGCACTGGCCTCCCACAGATCCTCGACCGTGCGCCGGCCGTCCATCATGGCGATGAAATGGTGGGCATTGCCCGAAAAGCGATAGGAGCGCCCCGAGACCCGGTTGTGCAGCACATGCCAGACCTTGCCGCGCACCGTGTGGCGCTGAAGGTCGGCGTGGGGGACGAGCCGGGGACGGAGTCCGCTAACGCGGTACCAGTGGGTGCTGTTGCCGTGGTGACTCAAATCAGCGCTCTCTTTGGCCCTATCAGAGCCACTTCCAGAGCGCCAGCCGCAGCCCGTCCAGCAGGCCATGCGTCCAGATCCAGATCAGGCGGCGCTCGCCGGCGTCGATCTTACCGACACCGGCCATGCCCGGCCGCAGCGAGTCAGCCGAGTCAGTAAGTCTGGCCTCGACACGGAAAAAGTTGCCGCCGTCCTGGGCCGTTGAGACAGGTAGAATACGCTCCACGCTGAAGGCATGGCGCTGGTGTGGCAAGCCGGATAGCGCCAGTTCACCGCGCTGCCCTGGCTGGATATGAGCAATATCGCGCTCGTCAATCTGCAACATGATGCGGTAGGCGTCGAGCGGTGCAACTTCGAACAGCACCTCGCCACGCTCGATCGGCGCGCCGAGTGACTGGCTCAGATCGCCACTGACGACGATACCGGCCAGTGGTGCTTTCAGTCGGGTGCGAGCCAGTTTCTCTTCAACAAGTGCCAGCTCCGCCTCCGCTTGCTCACGACGGGCGTGCAGAATGCTGTGCTCGGCTCTCTCGTGCTTGGCCAGTGCCTCACGCTGGGACTTGAGCAACTGGGCACGCTCGCCCGACCACTTGGCGTGTTCCAGTTTCAGATCACGGTCCTCCAGCCGGGCCAGCAGCTGGTCGCGCGCGACGATATCACCGGCACGGGCCGGGGCCTCGGCGATGTAGCCGTCGAAGGGAGCGACCACCACGCGTTGCACCGTGCCTTCCAGTCTGGCCTCGGCATCGATGCGGTAATCACCGCTGGCAAAGGCCAGAAACAGCAACAGGCCGACGATGGCGAAGACGCCGGTCTTCAGGCTAAGGTGCCCGCGACCGGTGAGCTTTGCCAGTTGCCTGTGCCAGGCGTTACGCAGTTTGACGAGCGCCGGCTGGTGGGCATCGCGTTTGATCTGCAGGATGGGGCCAACTACGGCGGCGACGGTCTCGCAGAGTGCCAGGGTCGGTGTGTCGAAGGGTCGCTTGCGGCTTCGCTCAAAGGTCAATGCGCCCAGCACCTCGCCCTGGAGTGAAAACGGTATGGTACAGATTGCATTTGCGGCGAACTGCGCGCGCAGCTGTTCATGGGCGTGGACCAGCACAGCGTGATCGTTATCGGCGGCTGGCAAGACCACGCACTTGTCCTGATCGACCGCCTCGTTCATGGCAGCGGCGACGGCACGGACAAGATTGGCACGCTCCTCCAGCGATGCGGTGTTCGACATCGCCGTGACGCGTATCTCCTGACCGTCCCTGAAGCCGATGGCGACCCGCTCACAGGCGAGCTGCCGGGCGAGTTCATTCACCACGGCGATCGCTGAGGCCTGGAAGGCATCGTGGACCACGGCCTTACTCACCGTCTCGACCACAATACCGAGGCGCCCGGCGGTGCTAGCGGCCCAATCCCTGGCGAGTAACTCCAGCCAGGCGATGCCCCAGGTCAAGACCTGCAGCGCGGCACGCTGTTTCGCTTGCGGACGCGCGGTCATTTCGAAACTCACCACGGCGAACATTCGATCATCCACCATGATCGGACAGGCCACAACGTCAGACGCCTGGTCGACTGCCGCGCCCACCGCCATAGCCATGGAATCTATGACCTCGCCACACTCGAGTATTGCACGTTGTGCCGCCGCCATGATCGACGCCGGCACAGTGCTGTCTTTGGGCCAGACGGCTACCGGCTTTGAGTCAAACAGAACTGCGGCGCGCGTCACTCCGGCAACCATGCTGCACTGCAGGTCGAGCCAGGCCTGCAGCAGTTCCCTGTTCATAGCATCCATTCAGAATATCTCGGCCAGGTGATTGTATTCTTTAAGAAATAGGCGCACTCACCTCACCAGTGGATGCTGTCGATCGGATCAGGGAATACGGCTGTTGACCCGCACGAGGCACGCTGCGTCTGATATGTTCGACGCATGGCGTAGCCGCAATCGGTCAGCGTATCAGGCAGACTTGCGCTTGTCGGGGAACAGCATGTCGACGGTGGTGGCGAGCTGCTCGTCGGCCGCTGTGCACACGGGCTCGATCACCTCTTCCGTGAGACCGGTTCGCTGCCAGGCGGCGGCGTCAATGCGCGGCATCCCCTCGGCAGGTTTTGCTGCGTCGATCGCGTGCTCTTTCAGCCGCACCGCGATGTGCATGATTGCGACTTCGAGGTGGAATTCCCCGGCCCGGGCCGGTTCATTCTGGTAATGCACCGATTCGATCAGCCCCGGCGGGAAATGCCAACTGCGCATCAGCGCGGCCCCAACCTGCGCGTAATCGAACCCGATCAGGATACGCTCGACCAGAAACAGCGGCCTGTCTTGCTGCTGCGACTCTAGCAGCGCTGCTGCGCTTGCCTCGGGCAGGCTCTGGTACATGATCAGGTGTCCGACATCGTGCAACAGGCCTTCCACGAACAACCGCTCGCTGTCCAGCACGTTACACTCCTGGGCCAGACGCCGGCACAGCAAGCCGCAGCGGATACTGTTCGACCAGAAATCCTGCATGCTGATGAGTTCAGTCGGGATGCCGGAAAAGGCAGCGGTCACGGTGGTCGCCAGCACCAGATCATGAATCTGTTGTGTACCCAGGAGACTGGTAGCTCGAGCGACGGTGGTGATTTGTGAGGGAAATCCAAAATACGGACTGTTGGCAATTTTCAGCAAACGCGCGGTGAGTGCCGGGTCACTGGCCAACACCTCGGCCACATCGGCCATAGACGACTCCGGATCACCGATCACTGTCTTCAGCCGAATATAGATATCCGGCAGCGAGACCAGATCAGCGGTTTGACTTACCAGCGTCTCGGGCGTTAAGCGGTTGGTATCCATAATTCTCGCTCCCCAGATTTGACGTCCATGCTCACCTTCACTGTTAATCGCGCCATGCGCTCAGCGCAGCGATTTTTGATGAGTAAAACGCATCCTGTGTTCGATTTTTCTGCGGCCTTGAGATTCACTTTGGTTAATGCTCCGCCTAATATTTCATCGCCCCACATGGTAAATCGGTATCTGCTGTAGAAACTTGAGGCGACACCGGTAATTGCCAATATCACAAGGTATGGGCACCAAAATACCAGTGCACGAATCGCACCCCGCCGCTGCTCAGACACAAAGAACAACCAGACAGTCCGGGACTACAGGGAAACCAGTTAGTACAGGCTGAATTATACGCAGCGTATCTATTCCGTTGACGCCGGGTAGCCCTGTTTGTCAGAAGATTTTTCTGTCCATCCTTCACCGATATAGGTCATACCTTCAAAATGCCTGTTTATTTTGCGGGCACGGCTATCAAGATCCGCCTCTTCCTGGTTGACGTATTCACTTTGACCATCATCCAGTTCGACAATTTCACGGTCGATGATATAAGGCGTGATCAGTACCACCAGTTCGCTATTGATACTAGTGATAGCGCGGTTCGAAAAGGCAAGGCCGATGAGCGGGATGTCCCCGAGTACAGGCACACCCTCGCGGCTTTCCTGCGTACTCTGTTTGATCAGCCCACCAATAAAAACGGTTTTACCGCTCTCGACCAGCATTGTGGTGGTCACCTCGGTCGTACTCTGGCTGGGGATCCCGTCATCGGATACCGTCCCGGTACTTACCTCAGGATGAATCTGCAGCAGAACGCGCCCCTGTCCGTCGACCGAAGGCCGCACCTTGAGGATCACGCCGGATTCCAGAAACTCGACGGAGGTTGTCGTCACGTTGTCGATCGTCGTTGTGACGTTATAACCCTGACGATCGCCAATAATGGTTTCGGCCTCCCTGTCCTCGAGCGCCAGAAGTTTTGGCGTAGATAATGTCCGCAAGCGGTCCCGTTCCCGCAGGCTGTCCAGGAATACTTCGATGTTGGGAGTCACGAGATCAAAGAAAAGCCCCGGCGACCCGGGATTAGCCAGCCCCCCCACGCCGATGGACCCTTCTCCACCATCATAATTAAAGAGTTTTGCCCAGTCGAGACCGTAAGACTCGCCGTCACGAAGACCGACCTCCAGTATTTTGGCCTCAATGAGAATCTGCTTGGGCTGACGATCGATCGCTTTCAGCAATTTATCGACGCGATTCAGAAACAGGGGAGTATCCTCCACGACCAGCAAACGACGCTCCGGCAACGTTGTGATCTTCCCATAACCTGAAATATGGTTTTTAAGGATTTCCTCGATTAACGCCGGATCCGAGTATTGTACCTTGAAGGTGCGTAATTCGGTGACGCCACCGGGTGTGTACTTGCCCATCTCGTCATGCTTGACCACGAAGTAAGTTCCGTTGCGGTCTTCCACGGCATAACCCGCTGCCGCTGCGATGGATTTTATCGCTTCATTCACCTCAACATCGTACAGGTTGAGCGAGACCATACCCTCGACACCATCAGCAAGCAGAATATTTACACGTTGCTTGCGCGAAAGCATTTCCATCACTTCCGCGATATCGACCGCACGCAAGTTCAGTGAAATCCTGCCATGATCTACCGACTGAACCCGGGCAGTGGACTTTTCAGCAGCAGTCCCGACGGAAGCCAACAGCACCTGGAACATCAGTACTGATAGAGAGAATCGCAGCATCCTGCCAGCCCATGTAGTCATTCCTTTTTTTCACTCACTCGTTGTCGACAGTCAACATCTTACGAACGCCGTCTTTCTCCAGAATAACTTCCCATTCCCCAACCGAGACCAGCCGGTGACCGTTAACTTCGTCCCCGACCTCCAGTATCACACCACTGATATTTGCCATGGGATCGGAGCCTGCCATCAGAGTCCCTCTTAACACCATGTCGGCAGGACCACTCTCTTTGCTCGCCGCTCCCGCTTGTTCACCAGGCCCAGCCATCAGGTTCGGCTGAATAAACGGATTAGTGCGCAATAGTGGCTGTTCACTGACTCCCGCCGGAAAGGTGTTTGCACTCGGCAGCGACAAAATCGAAAAAGCAATCGATAACCACGCCCTTTTCACAGTCACGCCTTCCGATACGACACGATGGTCAGATTGGCAGACAGGCGCGGGCTCTCCTTGCCTGAATCTAGCGGCCTGATGACGTACTGCTTTACCACAACGAATCCGAGCTCTTTTGCCAGGCTCTGTAACCAGGTAAACAGGTCAAAATAATCTCCGGTAATCTCAACATCGAAAAGAATTTCACGAAATATCTGAACAACCTGCCCCTTGCGTGGCTTGACACTGACCAGTTCGACCTGATTTCGCCAGGAAATCCCCTGCAACCGCCCTATGATGAAAGACTCAAGCTGCTTGTCCGGTAGATTGGCCATATCACCGTGAAGCTTGCGGCCCAGGCGCTCCACTTCTTCCTTTAATACAGGGAGTTCCATCGCCAGCACACCGCCACTTTCCGAAACACGTTCGAGCACGATGCGATCGTTATTCGACTTACGGTAGGCCTTGAGCTCCGGCATCAACACGTAACTGAATAACGCCGCCGCCAGCAGCAACACGACAGAGGCCATACCAATCACCAAAGTCCTCGATTCCATTCTGCCCAGTAAGGCGTTCATCAACTATTCGAGACCCCGGTATTTACAATTACCGCCAAATCAAACTCGATGACACGATTGTCCTTGTACCTCCGCTGTGAGCTACTTAGCACGTGAACATCCTGAATCTCCGGCTGCGAGAGCAAGCGGCTCACAAACCTGGAGAGCGCCGAATAGTCGCGCGCCTGACCCTTGATGGACATGTGAGTTTCGATCTTCCAGGCCTCGTCGTTTTTCCCGCCTTCGCCAGAAGGAAGCACAATGAAATAGCCGGTATTCTTAGTTTCCGGCTCATGCTCTACCACGGTACCTGCGCGCCGGAACTCCCAATTCACGAACCACACATCGTTACCCGTCAGCGACCGGTCAATGGTGACAAACATAGACTGGGCAGCAGCACCGCTGCGCAACCCCTTTAACAGCTTAAGCTGACCTTCATAGCGGGTCTTCTTTTCACTGAATTGGCTCAACTCGGCACGCTGCCGGGCACTGATCTCCTGCTGCCCCTGGAGTATCTCTATTTCAGCGTTTACCCGCTTTGTAGCGTGCTGAACGCCTGCATAAGTAGCACCGGTAACAATGACAACAGCCGTAATCGCAATGACAAGCCGTTTTGCGCTACGCTCAAACCAGCGCCGCGCGCGATAGTCGGATGGAATGAGATCAATGTCAGTCATCGCTTGCTCTGAGACCCCGTAGTGCCAGGCCGGTTGCAACTGCGATCTCCGGTGCAGCGTCAATTTCGTTGACCGCTTCCGGCACTCCGGACCGACGAAACGTCTTCAAGGGATTGGGAATCGTCTCCACCGGGAGTACAAGAAGCTCATTGAGTAATTTGTCAGCCCCCTGCCAGCGGGCTACGCTGCCAAGCAGGTATATTCGGTCCACGGATTCACCGTGGGTTTGCGACGCCATATAAATCAGTGCCCGATTAATTTCGTCGACGAGTTCCAGGAACGATGGCTTGAGAATCTCCTGAAGGGTCGTCGCAACATCAATACCGACTGCCACCAGAGCGTTTTCTTTGCTACCGTCCAGGGGATCAAGGCTATGCAGGTCCACCAGCTTGCGCACGGAAGGTTCCGGCATATCCAATGCGCCCGCGATTTGCGCCAGAAGCATATCCTCACCAAACTGGATTGCCTGATCTAACAACAACCGGTTTCCAGAGATGATTGTGAGAAAACTCGCCCCCCTTCCGCAGTTGATAACCAGTACGTTTTCCCGCTTTCCTTCAGGTGCCATGGAAGCGACCAGCCGGCGTATGGCCACCGGACCTATTTCAAGACAATCCACCTCAAGTCCTGACTTCCTGAGTACTTCGAGGTATTCGACAACAGCTTCGCGCCTCGCAATCGCTACAAGAGCAGAGTGATCATCAGCCTGGTTCCCAGCACGGATCGGCAAATAGTCGATCACGTATTCGGTGAGATTACCGTCAAGCCGTTCTTCCATTAACTTAAGAATGATGCTTGCATCCCCCTGTCCCGGGTTGACGTGGTAATTCACAGGCATAATGCGCGTTTCTCCGCTGGGCATGGCAGTCACCACCTTACGACCTTTAAAACGGCCTTTGCCCAGCGCCTTTCGGATCAATGCGCGCAGCTCTCGCGGTGACTGCAGTAAGTCAGCACGGTCTTCCTGATAGCTTACAGACGCCTTGGCGCGGACCCGGATGCCACCTATTGACACTGTCTCCAACTGCACGAGATGCAATGCGTTGGCTGCACATTCGAGACCAATAGGCCCGACACGGTTAACCCGGGTGGCAGGCGAAATTCGCTGGATCACCTGATTCAGAGCAAACATGAGTATTCTACGGGGTGCCCGCCCTCTCGCTGTTTATACAAAATACCGCTCCCTACATAGCCTGTATCGACCGGTAGGCACTTAATCTTCAGATGGTGGCTTATCGGGCAGCGTTCGAGTGACCAGATTGACCGCACCCGGATAATTGGTTTTACGATTCTTGGCCTCATACAGGGCCAGATCTGCCTCGCGGTAGGTATTACTCTGGGTTACTTCAGCGCCTGGCGGAATAGAGACCATCCCGACGCTCATCTCGAGTGTAAGGCCACTGAATTCCTGTGGCGACTGTGAACATTTTCGGGCTGCCGTGAGTCCGGATTCCATCAACTCCACAGGATCCTCTGCGGCAAACAACAACGCAAACTCATCGCCCCCCATTCTGACCAAAAATCCCTCCTGTGCGGCAATTTTCTTGAATCCATCTGCTACGCAACGCAACACCGCATCCCCGTAATCATGCCCACAGCTGTCGTTAATCGGTTTGAAGTTATCGATATCGAGAAGCGCAAAGTGACACATTTTGTTACCTGCTTGCCACGCGGCAACCTTGTTACCGAATGCAATCTTCAGATAGCGCCGGTTCCAGGCACCGGTGAGTGGATCCTTGTGGGACAGGTGCATCATCTGGTGGTGCGCCTTTTCCAGGTCAAACCGGGTGCGAATATCCGCCTTCCTCACAGACGCATTGCGCATGACCAGCGCAAGACTGACCAGACCCGCGCTCAACATAATGAATTGAAGCGTCCACAGGGCTGCGCGATCAAATCCGGTCGGGGCTGACCAGGTCGAGATTGTAAAGGTGCCATAAATCAGCGTTGCAACAATCAGCCCCTCACGAAGGCCCCACGGGACGAGCGGAATGACCATGAAGAGCAAGGTGACACTGGCGAACAGGGCCATACTCAGTGTCGCTGTGTGATGGGCCAGCAATACGAAGGCCGTGCCACTGACTATCAACAGGGTGGCTCCGAGGAGATAGATTGACTTCGTATCACGCAGCGCACGTGACGAGACAGCCACATGCATGCACAATAGCGCCAGCAGCCCCAGGGTGTAGATGTGTATCCTTTCCAGCCCAATGTGGGCGTAGAACGCGATCTCAATCCCGAACAACCCGAGCAATAGAATGCTCAGTATCATCAGTCCCTGGCGGGCATTCTGCACGGTCAATTTATGGGCATACAATGCAACCTCGTCCGCCGTAAAACCCGTGACAGACCAGGCGTCTCTAATCCCACCAAGCAATTGTTTATACATCAGATATCTAACTGTCCATTTCTTACAGCATGGAATACACTTGACGTGCCTCTGTAGTCGGCCGGAGAGGTAAAATCTTCAGGCGTCGCTCGCACCGCTACCCGCTCAGGGTGTGCACTCGATCTGAATATTGTCGAACCAGACGGTGTCGGTAACGCCCATGCTGGACGAACTGCGCAGCCGTATCGCGGTCTGCGCAGAAATATGACCGCTGATATCATGGGTGGAGACCTGGTAGGCGGCATCATTGTTGCCGCCTTCGATGCGCACAATCTCGGTCCACGGTCCCCCGGTGCCGGTGGCGGACACAAAAACGGCAACATAATCATTGCTGTCATCAAGGTTCATGCGCCGGTAGTCGAAGCTCAGGGTTGCAGTGCCTGCGCCACTGAGATCGAGCTGGCGTTCGACACCTTCGCCGCCGTTGTCATTGTCACGGATCTGCAGCTGGTAGTTGCTCTGATCGGCTGCGACCTGCACATCGCCTTTGTTCACCCCATCGCTCTCACCAACTTCCACCCAGGGATCAATCCAGGGTGTTATGGTGCCGTCATCACCACCCCAGTCACGACTAGCGAAGGTATCGAGATAGGTACCATTGCATACAAAAGGTTCAACACCGCCATCAGTATTGCCTGTCCCCCACTGCAGCGCGCGCTGCACCATCAGTCGTCCGTTGGCGTTGAGATAAGCCCAGTTAAAATTGGCAGCTGTACTCCTCCCGAGCGGCAGGGTCACGCGGCGCCCTGCCGCGTTACCCCCGCCGTTAGTCTGCATACCCTGATCGAGCACGACCAGACTACCTGCGCCGCTCCAGTCGGCCAGGGTCTGCAACCCTGGTGCCTCGACACCGGACACCGTGATACCTTCCATGGGTGCTGAATAAACCGGTAGCGCACCGCTCGTGAATGGCGCGGTGATGTAGTGGCTGTTATCGATGACATTGACCGAAGCACCGACCACCGTCGCCTTGGCGTCCGCGACTCCGAGTTCATCGTTGAGGTCGCCGTGTTCGTTGACGACACCAATCGGAGTATTGGTCAGCTTAGTGCCCACAGTGGCGCTCGAAGCGGTCTCGGAGACGTAGACCACGTCATGGATCGAGACGTTAGTGTCGAAATTGGCTTGACTGGCGTCATCTGATAAGGGTGTAACCGCGTAGCCCCACGATTCAAACGTCGACTGCAGGGCCTGCTCGACCGGGGTCATGCTGGCAGCGTCGGCAACGATTAACAGGACGTTACCGCTGCCTTGGGGAATTAAACAGGACATACCACATTCGCAGCGCAAGGTGATGGTAAGCCGGGGGTGAAACTCCGGCGTGCTGGTGTTATCGCTACTGACAAAATTGATATCACCGGCATCACCGCCGCCCTCCCGCAGCAGGAAACCATAGTTGGGCGCACCGTCCAGCCAGGCCTGGATCTGGCTGCTCACGTTCCATTCATACCAGCCGGGTGTCATGGCGGGCAGGGAAAGGCTGTCGATGATGGCCGCATCGTAATCACCTCCCGGTGTGGTCCAGAGATTGCCGCCATCATATTCACTATAGGTCACACCTTCGCCAGTGGCCGGATTTACAGCGTTGTAGATACCCTCCACCCAGGAGCGATTGATCGCGTGCAGGTCCAGCACGCCATTGATTACACCGCTCCCCCCTTCCAGGTATAACTCCAGTTTGGCTCCGGTGACACGGGCGCCGGGTGGCAAGGCCTCCAGGGAGAACCGGACCAGCACATTGCGGTCGTTGCTGATATTGAGGACGGGTGAGGTGCCGAAATTTTTACTCCTATTAGCGCCGCCGTCCCAGATGAAGGCATCTTCCAGCTCAGCACCAGGCTGCCAGACAACAGTGGATGGTGGTTGGTAGACTGTGACGTCTTCTCGGCTCAGGCTGCGCGAAATGCCGCTGGCCAGTGTCCCCGTGGCGGTGATGCTGGCGGGCGACGCGGCGCTGCTGGCGGTGACCACTTCGAGCCGCGGGCGTTCGGTTGCAGCACTCCATTCCCGGCTGGCGTACTTGGATTCAGTGCCGTCGGAGGTCGCGATCAGCATAACCCCGTAGTTGGGCCAGGCGCCATTGACCCAGGCCTGGACCTGCGCAGTGAGGTTGATCTGGACCCAGACACCGGAGCCGGACTGTGCAGGAATGACAGCGAGCACCTGGGCATCGAACTGATTGCCAGCGGTCGCCCAAGTGGCGCCACCCTCTGTCCAGTCGGCCGTAATGCGGTGCACGTTGACGGGGCCCTTGTTGTCGTTACCGGTGACGAAAAGCCAGGCGAGCGCCGAGCTGATCTGCGACCCGGGTGGGATCGCGGCGAGGTTGAAGCGGTACAGGGTACGCATGCCATCCCCGGTCTTGTTCTTGGCCGAGAGTTCGGTATCCGAGCCGTGATTCTCCGCAGGGACGGATTCCCGAAGCCAGGCATCCTGGTCCGCAGCCAGCGTGTAAGCGCTGCTGGTACTGCCAGTGGTCACTGTAGCACTGTAACTGTTGGCACCGATGGCTTTGTTGGTCAGCGTCAAGTCGCCGCCGCAGCCACTGTTTTGCGTCAGCCACCCGGCGTGTTCGAGACCGGCTCGGGCGACCTGTTCAGCGAGCCTGGCCTCTGCGCGACTCGCTACCGATTCGACCTCCATCGGTCCCAGGTGGTTCAGGCTAAAGGCGGCGACCGCGACCAGGGTGATGAGCAATACCACCGGCAGCAGCACGAAGCCACATTGCTTCACAATGCCCCCCCGACACGCACGCGGGTATTCAGGCTCACGGTCTCACTGGTGATCGGGCTGGTCAGTTCCAGTGTCAGGTCCACGATGACATGGCGCCCGGCACCAAGTGGCAAACGCTCAACGCGGAAGCGGGTGACATTCTCGGCAATCGGCTTCACGATGAAATCCTGGCCGGTCACGCCACCGCTGGCATTCTCATCCCACGGCACCGGCGTGCGTTCCATCAGGGTGCCATTGTCCACCAGGTAGAAGATCAGCGGGTTATACCAGTCATCATATCCGCCGCCATCCTCGTCATCATCATCGGCGGCACCTTCATCAACGACCCCGTCACCGTCGTCATCCACACCGCAGATCCCGGGGCAGCCATCGCCGTTGTTGTCACTGGCGGGGTCTTCATCGACGTTGTTATCGCCGTCGTTATCGATGCCGTCGATAGGATCTTCGTTTTCGACGGAGGAGACTTCATCGTCATCATAGCCGGAAGAGCCTTCGTCGACACTGCCATCACCATCGTCATCGATGAGGTAAATACCGGGTGCAGCATCGTAATTCCGGTCATCGGGCAGGTCTTCGTCGATGCGGCCGTCCCTGTCATCATCGGCGTCCGGGAAGCCGTCGCCGTCCAGGTCCTGGTAGGCGGACAAGGTGACCGCCAGCACTGCGGTGGCCAGCGTACTGTCGCCGATGGGGGGCGTCGGTGGGTCGACGGTCTGTTCGCGGATGTTTTCGGGCCAGTTGCTGGCCGGTATGTCATTCAGGGGCAATAAAAGCAGACGGGTATTCCCCACTGCCTGCACCATGCGCTGCATGGCGAAGCTGGCCTGTTGGGTCAGATCATTTTTGTCACGCACCGCATCGTGCGTGGCCACGACCTGTCCCATCACCCCGCCAAGGCCGGCAATGAGCGCACTGGCAATGGCAAGGGCCACAAGGAGTTCAACGAGGGTAAAGCCTGGTTGTAGATCGCATTTTATGCGCCGTATCCACCAAACCTGCTTAATATGCACTGGTCAGGATCTCCATGCTGAGCGCGGGTCCCGCCATTTCCACACGCAACCAGAGCAAACCGTCATCGGTCCCGGTAAAGGGGTCATTGTCGGTATCGGCGTTGTCGCCGTCATACCGTGCAAGAAACACGTTGCG
>Ga0316194_10000780_pt1 | contig 21469 bp, 24 predicted proteins | sample CroRivsedime1_MG_FD_204936 | JGI IMG/M metagenome (GOLD analysis project Ga0316194, IMG submission 204936) | Coastal sediment microbial communities from Maine, United States - Cross River sediment 1 | ecosystem: Environmental > Aquatic > Marine > Coastal > Sediment | place: USA: Maine...
TTTCGCCTGATCCCGCCAGGACGTTAATGTGCTCTTCAGTTCTGTCGCAAGCCGAATTGCAAAGAGCAGACCGGTTTGCCACCCGGGACCTCAGGGAGCATTTCATCCAACGCCGGGCGTTTCGCCGATTCTGCGGCGGGCAGGTAGTTGGCGGAAAGCAACCCCTGTCACGAATCGTTTTCAGAGAAACAAAAAACGGCAGGCCGTACCTCCGCGATCTGCCTGATGCGTGGTTCGGTTTTTCCTCCTGCCGATTCGGGTTCGCCGGGGCATGGTCGCTGACTCATGGCGTCGGTGTCGACCTGGAAGATGAAACCAGGGATGTCGATGCCGCCGGGCTTGCCCGGCAGTACTATTCGAAGGCCGAGATCCAGGCTGTTGAGAGCGCCAGTGGGGGGCAGCGCCGGAAGACTTTTTTTCGGTTGTGGAACCTCAAGGAAGCTGCGCTGAAATCGATAGGCGAGGGATTACCTTTAGGCCTCGATGTTTTTGAGTTCGAGCTGGAGCCGGAAATGCGCGTTATTCGGGTGCCGCCCGGTCACGGCGGGCCGGAAAAATTCATCTTGCATATCGTTGATGGAGTTGAATTCTGCGGAGCAATGGTCCTGAGAAACCGGTGCGCCTGACTTCCGTAATCTACGGTCTATTCAATCGCATTGGCTGGAATTTCAGATAAGTGAGGCTGCGCCATAGCCATTCAGCTGGTCCAAACCGGAAACGCTGAAGCCACCAGTTACAGAACATCAGCTGCACCGCGAAAAACAGGACAGCAAATGCGGTCGTTGCCGCCGGACCCAGCCGGTAAAGCTGTCCAAAGCCCCAGCCGTAAAACAACAAGGTAAACATCAGCGTACCGGACAGATACACCGTTAAGGCCATTCTGCCAGCGTTAGTCAGTGGTTTCAGCACCACTTGCCATTCCTGCCTTCGCGCCAGCAGGACGATACCCGCGCCATAACCCAGGGCCATTGCCGTTGAGCCGCAGGCAAACAGTGCATCGCCCAGGACGCGGACTCTTTCCGTTGATTGGTTCACCAGGTATACGGAATAGCCAAACTGCCTGCTCAGCCACCATTCAAGCACGGCAGCAGCGATACCTGTTCCCAGACCCCAGTAACACACGCGTTTGAGAAGGAAAATATTCGACTCTTTTTCATGAATGATCCTGGACCGGCCAATAAAAAACCCCAGTAGCAGCATTGCAAAGATCGTCAGACTGGATTCCGGCTGGTGCAGGCCTGACCAGATTTGAGGAGGAATGGCTGCAATATTTTCCTCGAAGACATCCATTACTGAACCCAGGTAAGGGTGGCCTGCCCGCAGGACCTCCAGCGGCCATTCATCTTCCAGTTGCATCGCAACCTCTTCTTCGCCCGGCGAGTGGACCAGGTTCCCAACCGGGAAGGCTGCCAACAGGAGGCAGGCCAGAGCCAGCAGTACCAGGTTGGGTACTTTGCTAAACAGGACAAGAACAAGTCCAAGAATCGCATACTCCATCAAGATGTCGCCATCGTAGAACAGTGCGTGAGCCATGCCGAAAAGGAACAGGAAGAACAACCTTCTGAAGTAAAACCCAATAGAACCGTCATCAAGTGATGCGACCCTTACCATTTGCAATGCGAAACCAAAGCCAAACAAAAGGGAGAACAATCGCAGGGATTTGGTTTCAAACAGCAAGTGCATCGTAGCGCTAAATGCCTGATCCGCAGTGCCCGTCCATTCAGGAGAGTAGGCACCGAAATTAAACATGTTGACCAGCAATACGCCGAACAGGGCAAATCCGCGGACCGCGTCAATCGACCGAATTCGAGTTTGAGTGCTGGTAGGGCCAATTCTGGAGGGGACGGGCATCCGGACCATTTTCTGCTCCAATGGGTCGGGAATCAATGAATACGTTGTAAGTTATTTTAGACTCAATGTATGATTCGTAGCTGCGCGTAATCCGGTCGACACAATACTTATGGTCAGCAGTACTCTCAAGAAAAAATTAGGTTGGTTGGAGATAGGCCTGTACCTCGGCGGTGTGGCCCTGCTCGTGGTGTTTTTCCAGATAAGAACCAGCGGTGAGCGCCAGCGCGAAGAAGGGGTTCGTGTTTTCCAGGCATCGATCGAAGCAGCTGAGCAAACAGTACAGAGGGATCAGGGTGATCAGAATGAATGGTCACCCAACCAGGAATTGTGGGCGGACAAACGAATCAGGGAGTACGAGGAAAGCCTCCAGGTCGAGGCCGGGCCTCCTCTTGCCCTCCTGACCATTGATGAAGTTGACATACAAGTACCCGTCTATAACGGCACGGATGAGTTCAATCTCAACCGGGGTGTTGGCCGGATTATTGGTACCGCTCATTTGGAAGCAGAGGGCAACCTAGGTATAGCCGGGCACCGGGATGGTTTTTTCCGTGGCCTGAAAGATGTTGCTGTGGGTGATGAAATTAGGTTTCAAACTGCTCGCGGCGAGGTTTTGTATACGGTATCATCCATACTTATAGTGGATCCAAGCGATGTTTCCGTGTTGGCGCCAACGCCTGAACGTACACTGACACTTGTAACCTGCTATCCTTTTTATTATGTTGGGCATGCGCCGAAGCGGTATATTGTGACGGCAACAGCTAAGCATCTTTTGGCAAAAACCTAAGTGAGGGATTTATGAAGAAGACGATTATACTAACCATGCTGGTACTTCTGGGCGCACTCGGATTTACCACAACCGCGCAGGCCGCTACTTGTAGTGACGTAATTTGGGGTGCTGAAATGCTAGAGAGCAACCCCAATGTCGCGCCCGCATGTCTTGATGTTGTTGATAAGCGAGGCACTATGGCTGTGAAGCTTACTGCCCGTGTTGTTCGCCAGGGCGTGAACTCCACCATCGTTCAATGGCAAATGCCTGATGGTTCCTGGTCCGCTTCTGAGCGCCGCTTCCCTGAGCGTGGGGCCACCGCTGAAATTGGCGGCCAGTCCGTACGGATCGCTGAGCTTGCACCCCGCCAGGAAGTGAATGTTTACATTCCTATGACGGGTAACTGGAGCTTGCCTGCTCCTGCACCGGTAGCTGCAGCAGCACCTGCACCTGCACCTGCACCTGCACCTGCTCCGGAACCAGAGCCAGAGCCAGAAGCACTGCCAACAACTGCTACCCAGATACCGCTGTTTGCGTTGCTGGGCGGACTGCTTATCCTGTTGGGTGGAGCCGTCAGCTTTGCACGGACACGTCTCTGATAGAAACAGTTAGAGGTGTGTAATGCACCGAATCGGTTGTAATGACAAAGAGCGCCTTGAGCGCTCTTTGTTTTTTGGGGGGTCAGGCAGTCAGGCCAAAGACCTGCGCCAGTTGACTCCTCGGCTTGAGTAAATCACTCAGCGTGTATTGCTCCAGCGTGTCGAGATAGGCTTTGAGAGCCTTGTTCAATGCAGTTTTAAGCTCGCACATGGGCTTGATCAGGCAAGACCCGTCTTCGCAAAAGCACTCGACCAGGTTCAGGTCGTCTTCCATGTCTCGAACGACATCGGCAATGACGATCTCAGCGGGTGGCCGGGCGAGCGCAATGCCTCCGCCGGGTCCCCTGCGGGCATCGAGATATTCCATCCGGGTCAGCAGGCTGACCACTTTCATCAGGTGGTTGCGGGAGATACCGTAAGCATCCGAAATCTCACGGATCGTCACCCGACCGTTATCTTTCAGTCCGAGGTAAATCAATACGCGAAGAGAGTAGTCGGTGAATCTTGTAAGTTTCATGGTTGTACACCGTTTCTATCAATACTGAATCAGAGCAGCCTATTGATGCTCAGATTTACATCTAATCTTACAGACGCCTTTGCGTAGGCGATTGATTCATATCAAGGCTTCTTGATCCAGGCAGGGCCAGAGCTTCTCGCTCATCGCCCCATTTGCTTGATATTTATCAATGAAGGCTGCATGTGTGAGGGGTAAATGTTTTTTGTATAAAACTTTATTTTTATTACATCTATTCAGCCGGGGAGAATCAGCATGAAATCCAACCCAGTGCTACTCATAGCAGCGGCACTCGCGGTATCGCTGTCGTCCTGCGCCAGGGAAGAAGCTGCAGCACCAGCTGAAGGGGCAGAGCCTGCCATCGCTGCTCACCCGGTAGAAGTGGTTAGCAAATCGCCCGAAGAACGCATGGCGAGCGGTAAGAAGCTGTATAACGCGCACTGTGCGGCTTGTCACCAGGCAAACGGACAGGGCCTGACAGGCGCTTTTCCTCCACTGGCCCAATCTACTTACCTGGCTGATGGCCCCGGGGCTGCAATCAGCGCCATACTCAATGGCCTCAGTGGACCCATTTCAGTCAATGGAACGGAGTACAACGCGGTCATGCCCAATCTGTCGTACCTGAACGATGACGAGGTTGCCGAAATTGTCGCGTTTGTCATGAATTCCTGGGGAAACCCCGGTGGTGAAGTCAGCCCGGCTGAAGTGGCAGCGGCAAGAGGTGACTAGAAGGTGACGGGTCCAGCCAGGGGTGCCCGCCTCTGAACCTCTAGGAGATCTCCCTGACGCCCGACGCGGTTGCCATCAACACCACGTCCGCGGGGCGTAAGGCCCAAAGTCCATTCGTGACCACGCCGGGCAGATTGTTCAGTGCTTTTTCCACCGAGACAGGATCGACCAGGTCCATGTTGTGAACGTCCAGGATGACATTACCATTATCGGTAATGAAACCCTGGCGAAGTTCCGGCTGACCGCCCATGGCAACCAGTTGCCGCGCAACGAAACTGCGGGCCATTGGAATGACCTCAACGGGCAGCGGGAACCGTCCCAGTACACCGACCTTTTTGCTTTCATCGACGATGCAGACAAACTTCCGGCTGGCCGCCGTGACAATTTTCTCCCGCGTCAGCGCGCCGCCGCCTCCTTTAATCAACCTGCAGTGGCTGTCAAACTCGTCAGCACCATCGATGTAGAGGTCAAGCGTGCCTGCCAGGTTGAGATCCATGACTTCTATGCCATGAGAACGCAGGAGATTGGTGGACGCCTCTGACGATGAAACTGCGGCCTCGATTCGTTTGCCGCTGGCTGCCAAGGCTTCAATGAAGCAATTGACTGTGCTGCCGGTGCCGACACCCAGTACGGAGTCAGATCTGACATATTTCAATGCGGCTTCCGCCACCTGCTGCTTTTGGGCAAGTTGCTGATCGGATGATTTCATATGGACGATTACTCCAGCGAAAGGATGTAGTCCCAGTGTTCCTTCGAGACCGGCATGATTGAAAGGCGGTTCCCGCGTCGAATCAGGGGAAAACCCTCCATGTGCTCCGCGTGTTCCTTGATTTCAGCCAGATCGATCATTCTTTTTGTTTTGCGGCGGTATTTTACGTCCACCATCAGCCATCGTGGATTTTCAGGATCACTCTTGGGGTCGAAATATTTTTCGGACGCGTCGAACGCGGTGTGATCAGGATAAGCTCCGGACACAATTTCGCAGATTCCGACAATTCCAGGTGGCTTGCAATTGGAATGGTAGAAAAAAGCCAGATCGCCTTTTTCCATGCTGTCCCGCATGAAGTTTCGCGCCTGGTAATTCCTGATGCCGTCCCAGTGCTCGGTTTTCCGGGGCGCGTTTTTCAGGTCATCGATGCTGAATGCATCAGGTTCGCTCTTGATCAACCAGTAGTTCATTCTTCGGCGCGTTCCTCTGTGGGCTTTGAGCTCGCATTGTCTCGCGTCAGCTTCCGAAGGTAAACCAGCCATTTTCTGTCAACATGCCATGCAAGCGGACGTCCCAGGGCTCACAGGGCACCGCGGGGACCTTTTGAAGCTCGTAGGCCACGCCAATGCGGGCCGGCCGGTCCAGGTCGGCAAAAGGTTGAAACATCCGGTCGTAGAAACTGGCGCCCATTCCAAGGCGGTTGCCCTGTTCATCCCAGCCCACTAACGGGACCAGGATAAGGTCTATTTCGGGGATGGGCACCAGGGCTGTTTCACAGGGTTCGGCGATGCCATATCGGTTGTCTTTCAGTGTGCTCCCGGCGTTCCAGGCATGAAAGGTGATGGATGACTTTCCGGGCTGGTCCTGGATGACGGGTAAGGCCAACCTGACACCCTGGCGATCCAGTCTTGTCAATGCGGGGGCCAGATCGGGTTCACCGTCAAAAGAGAGAAATGCGGCCACTGTCGCAGACGAAGCTTGCTTGACCCGTTCGAGGAGAGCCTGGTTGATCTGCCCATCCCACTGTTTTCTGGATTCGGGTCCTACCTGGCCTCGCCGGCGTCGAAGTTCCTTGCGTAGCTGTGTTTTCACACCTTTTTGACTGGGTTCGATATTCATTTGACGGGGAATATGACTTGGACGAAGAAGCCCCCCGTGAAGCCGCTGCGGCCCGATGACCTTGAACCAAAGGTTCAGGTGGGATGGCTTACGAGGCTTCAGGCTTTTCGCTAAAAGCGAACATGCACACCAGCACTCAGATCAGCTACCCCGTGGTCAATAAGTAGGGACAAGGTATTTAACGGTCCCGCTCGCAAACGCCACAGGGGGCACGATGATTATAGCGCGATCAGGTATTCAGCGCATCATCGATCTGGTCAGCCAGCAAGCGGATCCGGCTGTCAATGTTTTCCTTACGGTAATTCTCGGCTTCGCGCAGCTTCATTAATTCCGCGCTGAAATTGAGGGCCGCCTGCAAGGCGATGCGCTCCAGCGACATCAGGCGGCCGCCATCCTTGATTTCGGTCATTGTTTCATCAAGCTGACGAGCGGCTTCAACCAGATCATTGCGCTGTTCCGGTTCGCAGGCGAATTGATATTTTTTATCGAGAATGATGACTGAGACAGGCTCAGGAGTATTACTCATGCTATGAACCTAGGATTGTTCCAATGCTTTAAGCCGATTGATCATCGCTTCTACTTTGGTCCTCGCTTCTTCGTTTTTAGCGACCAGAGATGCGCGTTCGGCAACCAGCGATTCCTGGCGGTTTTGCAAGGAATGGTTTTCTTCGCGAAGTTTACGGCATTGATCCAGCAAGGCTTTCAACTGCTGTTCAAGCCGCTCCAGATCTTTTCCTGCCTGTTCCAGTGAATCCATGGCCATAACTATAGATTGAGCGGCCAAAACCGTCAATCAATTCCCTCAACAGTGGTAATATTCCTATTTTTGGAGTCTTCTTGATGACCGTTCCGGCCCTGCCAGATTTCGATCGCACCGTCCGGCTGAGCCAGGGTAACCTGGATGCGGCGGAACTGTCTGAATGTCATGGTCTTTTATGCGGTCTTTTGTGCCGTGAATCCAACGGAACCGCCAACGATTTCATGACGCAACTGAGTGCGATGCAGTTATTGGTCAATCCCGCTTCAGGGCTGGAAGCCGTCATGGAAGAGGCTTTTGAATCCACCAGGCGACAGCTTGAGGACGAAGAATTCGGTTTTTCATTGTGGCTGCCTGATGATGAAGAGTCGCTTGAAATGCGGACCATCGCGCTGGCCCAGTGGTGCTCCGGGTTTCTGGCAGGATTGGGGAGCGGAGGTCAGCTGGACGCCCTGTCAGACGAGGCAAAGGAGGCCATAGATGATCTTCAGCACATCGGCCGGGCTGAAATATCTTCCGGTGAAGAGGACAATGAAGAAGACGAAACGGCGTTTGCCGAGATCGTGGAATATGTCCGGGTTGTTGCGTTGATGATGCGGGAAGATTTTCGTGGTCCGGCCTCTGACGAGGCCATCCACTGACAGACAATAGGCTAAACAACCCGTGATAAAGCAGAAAGAATATGCCCGGCGCAGACGCCAGTTGATGCGAATGGCCGGTGAAGAGTCCATTATCATCCTGCAGGCGGAGCCTGCCAGGCTGCGCAACAATGATGTTTACTTTCCTTACCGGCAGAACAGCGATTTCCTGTACCTGACAGGTTTTCGCGAACCTGAGGCGCTGCTCGTGCTTCTACCTGAGGAAAAAGGTGGAAAATCTATCCTGTTTTGCCGTGATCGTGATCGAGAACGCGAAATGTGGGACGGGCGGATGGTCGGTCTGGAGGCCGCGGTTTCTGAATATGGCATGGACGAAGCCTATGAGATATCAGAGTCCGATAGCCGTTTACGCGATTTGCTGCGGGACATGGACCGAATCTATCACGACCTGGGCAGAGAGCCTCTTTTCGACCAGCGGCTGATAGGGTGGCTGAATGAAATCAGGGGGCAGGTTAGAAAGACCTATCATGCGCCTGAGGAAATTCATGCGCTGGACCACATGCTGCATGACATGCGTGTCTACAAGAGCCGGGAAGAATTGTCGGTCATGCGCCGGTCAGCGAAAGTCGCCATCGAAGCCCACCAGGAAGCGATGCGGACTTGTGAGCCAGGGCTGAATGAAGCGGACATTCACGCCTGCCTTGCGCATACGTTTACGCGCCATCAATGCGAGCCCTCCTATCTGCCGATTGTCGGCGGCGGGGCCAATGCCTGCGTACTGCACTACATTGCGAACAACCAGGTGCTGAATGATGGCGAAATGCTGCTGATCGATGCCGGTGCTGAATACGATGGCTACGCATCGGATATTACTCGCACATTCCCGATAAACGGTAAGTTCTCATCAGAACAACGCGAGCTGTACGATGTTGTGCTCGCCGCCCAGAATGCAGCTATTGATAAAGCCAGGGCCGGTGCGCAATGGCAGGATGTTCACGACGCTGCAATCCACGTAGCAACGGAAGGGATGATCGAACTGGGCATTCTGCAGGGTTCGGTTCAGGAGCAAGTGGAGTCGGAAGGTTACAAACGCTTTTACGTCCACAATACTGGGCACTGGCTGGGTCTGGACGTGCATGACGTGGGCGAGTACACCATTGACGGACATTCCCGTGAACTCGAACCGGGGATGGTCATGACCATAGAACCGGGCATTTATATCGGTCCGGAAGAAGAAAGCGTTGAGGACTGCTGGCGGGGTATTGGAATCAGAATCGAGGACAATATCGCGATAACCCAGGATGAGCCGCGGATTTTGACGGACGGCCTGGCCCGGACAGCCGACGAAGTTGAAGCACTAATGGCGGGCTGAGGGCAATTCATGTCTGAGCACTTTGATGTAATGATCGTTGGCGGTGGATTGGTCGGCGCCAGCCTGGCTTGTGCACTGGCCCCACTGGGCATCCGGGTGGCTCTGCTGGAAGCGGTGTCACCCCGTGCTGAATCCCAGCCCAGTTACGATGACCGCACACTGGCGCTCAGCGACAGTTCCTGCAGGATACTGCAGGGCCTTGGTCTTTGGGATTCCATTCAGGAAAACGCCACGCCCATCCGTGAAATCCAGGTCCGGGAACATCGACGTCCAGGGCTGGTTATCATGGACCCCGCCGAGCTTGGGCTGGATCGATTTGGACATGTGGTTGAAGCCAGGGTGTTCGGAGCAGCAGTCATGCAACGGCTTCCAGGACTGGACACCCTGGAGTTCATCTGCCCGGCCGAGGTCACGAGTATCGAGATGGCTGAGGACCGGGCTGTCGTGAATTACTCCGGTGAACATGGCGAACAGCAGATTCAGGCGAAATTGCTGGTTGGCGCGGATGGAGCCCGGTCATTTGTCCGGGAATCACTGGGTATTGCATCTGAATCCCATGATTACCGGCAAACAGCGATCATTTGCAATATCACTCCCGAACAGGATCATCGCGGACGTGCATTCGAGTGCTTCACACCCAGCGGGCCGTTCGCCGTCATGCCTCACGTGAATGGGCGTTGCGGTCTGATCTGGTGTGTTCCCTCCGAAGACGTCAGCAAGATGATGGAAATGCCGGCAGAGCAGTTTATGCACCAGGCTCAACACCGGTTTGGCAATCACCTCGGACGATTCCTGAAGATCGGTAACCGCAGTTGCTACCCGCTGCGACTGGTCCGGGCACTGGAGGACATCCGGCCGCGGGCCGTCATTCTGGGGAATGCCGCACACGCCATTCACCCCGTGGGCGCCCAGGGTTTCAATCTTGGACTACGGGACGTTGCCGTACTGGCCGAAATATTGTCGGCCGCCCGGGATTCCGGAAATGCGGTGGATCCTGGCAACATCGATTTACTGCAAAAATACAGCGCCTGGCGGAAACTCGACCAGGAAGGAACCATCGCTTATTCGGATGGCCTGGCCCGGATCTATTCCAATCCGAATCCGCTGGCCAGAACCGCTCGCACATTGGGCCTTCTTGCACATGCCTTTGTGCCCTCACTGCGTCGCCAGCTTGCGGTCAGGGCCATGGGCTACAGGGGATATATTCCCCGGTTGGCCGCTGGTGAATCGCTATGAAACAGAACGACGGGCAGCAGATATTCGATGTCATCGTAGTAGGCGCCGGCATGGTGGGTGCAGCAGCAGCGTCCCTGCTGGCCCGGGCTGGGTTTTCCATCGCGATCGTGGAGCGCGAAGAACCGCAGCCCTTCGAAAAGTCCCGCGGAGTGGGTTTGCGCGTTTCCGCGTTTTCGCCGGGTTCGATAGACATTCTGGCGGAGGCTGGAGCCTGGCGGCAGATTGAACGACAGCGCCATTGTCCGTACCGGCAGATGCGGGTTGAAGAACGCGACGAACATGCGGTCATGGCATTTGACGCATCCGAATTTGGCCTCGATCAGTTGGGCAGCATCGTCGAAAACGACCTGGTCCAGTGGACGCTGTGGCAGTCTCTGCTATCCATGGGAGGCGTGCAGTTATTTTGCCCTGAACAGGTTACCGCTATTGAGTGCAAATCCGACCGGCAGGTATTGAGCCTGGCCAGCGGCGAGACGCTGGCTGGCCGGTTACTGGTGGCGGCCGACGGGATAAATTCCGGTATCCGTACTATGCTGGGAATAGAACAGGACCACTGGGAGTATGGGCAGCAAGGGCTGGTTTCAGTCGTGCAGACCCAAACGCCCAATCCGGGTGTGGCCTGGCAGCGGTTCCTGGATGGCGGCCCACTGGCGTTTCTTCCGCTCGAAGACGGCTCATCTTCAATCGTATGGTCGTTGCCGGAGGCCCGCGCCAGCCAGTTGCTGGAACTCGACGATGAAGCGTTCCTCGCTGAGCTGGGGCAGGCTGCTTCCGGAGGGGATGGGCACTGGCCAGACCAGCCTGTCGGATGCGGGCCGCGTGCCGCTTTTCCCCTGACGATGCGGCTCAGCAAGACCTACAGGGCGAAGCGGGCGGTATTGATCGGTGACGCGGCGCATGCTGTCCATCCGCTGGCCGGACAAGGTGTCAACCTGGGTTTGCTGGATGCAGCCGGGCTAGTGGAAGTGCTGGTTGCCGCACGCCGGGAGGAATTGGAGTTTTCCAGCGAAAAGGTTCTTGAAAAATATGCCCGCTGGCGCCGTTCTGAAGCCGAAGTGATGGCCTGGGGCATGCATGGCATACGCGGTCTGTTTATGCCGGAAGAGCTGGGTCCGTTTCGTCGTCTGGGTATGGGCCTGATATCTGGCAGCTGGACAGCCAAAGAGGCTTTTATCAAACGGGCAACAGGGCGTAATCGCAATGCACCTGCCCTGGCCCGGGGTGCAAAACTGACAGAATTGCTGCACCCTTGAGTAGAAAGCGAAAAACAACGAGGACTCACACATGATTTACGACAATATTCTTGAGACGATAGGTAATACACCGGTCATCAAAATACAGAAGCTCGCTCCGGCCGGAGTCGAGATGTACGTGAAGGTGGAAGCGTTCAACCCGCTGGGTTCAGTAAAGGACCGGTTGGCGTTGGGAATTATTCTGGATGCCGAGAAAAGAGGGGTGCTCAAGCCAGGGCAGACGGTTATCGAGGCGACTTCAGGTAATACGGGTATTGCACTGGCGATGGTGTGTGCCGTCAGAGGTTATCCTTTTGTGTCCGTGATGGCCGAATCGTTCTCAATAGAACGACGCAGGTTGATGCGTTTCCTTGGCGCGAAAGTGGTGCTCACTCCTCCCGCACTGCGCGCCACCGGCATGGTCCGCGTGACTGAGGCGCTGGCGGCCAGGCATGGCTGGTTCATGACGCAGCAATTCGAAAATGAAGCGAATCCGGCATTTCACAGAAATACGACGGGCCCGGAAATACTGAGCGATTTTGCCGAAAGGCGGCTGGACTATTTTGTCAGCGGCTATGGCACCGGCGGAACCATCAGCGGTGTCGGCCAGATGATCAGACTGGCCCGGCCCGATGTCCGCATCATTTCCACTGAACCTGCGGCGGCGGCCCTGCTGGAAGGAGACGAGTGGCAGCCTCACAAAATCCAGGGCTGGACACCGGATTTTATTCCCGCAACGCTCGACCGGTCGGTGGCCCACGAAAACATCCTGGTGACGGACGAGGAAGCTATCAGCACTTCGCATGCCCTGGCAGTCAAGGAAGGTATTTTTTGCGGAATCTCTGCAGGTGGCACATTCGCTGCGGCACTCAAAGCAGCCGAAAACGCGGATTCGGGCTCGGTGATCCTGGCCATGCTTCCGGATACCGGAGAGCGTTACTTGTCAACACCGCTCTTTGCGGATATTCCAGACGGTCCGGACGATGCGCAGGAGTTGCTTGAAGGCCTGGAGTACTAGGGCTTAAGCAGGTCGGGCGGCAGCTTTTTAAGGCACGCCGCCATTTCCCGTAAAAAAGCGGAGAGCGCAGAGCTTCCGCGCCAGACCAGGGCAATGGTCCGGCTGGGCACCGGGTGCTCAAAATGCCGGATCGTCACGTTACCGGTGGCTGCAATGGGAGGTTTGATCGCCAGCATGGGCATCAGTGTAATGCCCACATCTGCTGCAACCATCTGGCGCAGCGTTTCCATACTCGTCGCATGAAAATCGACGCGTTCATGTGCATCAGCCAGGGCGCAGACTTCCAGCGCGTGTTCCCGCAGGCAGTGACCTTCTTCCAGTAACAACAATTCCGCACCGTTCAGGTCATCCAGCGTGACACGTGGTTTCGAGGCCAGAGAGTGCTGGCTGGGCAGGGCGAGCACAAAAGGTTCTTCGAACAGCACCTCCAGTTCCAGGCCTTCGTCGTGGACTGGAAGGGCAAGCATCGCCGCGTCCAGTTCTCCCTGCCGCAGCATGCGCAGGATATGATCAGTTTTCTCCTCGGCGAGTTGCAGCCTGAGGTTGGGGTACTGGCGACGCAGGTTTGGAACCACATGAGGCAGGAAATAGGGTGCCAGCGTCGGAAAGAGTCCAAGGCGGAGCACGCCATCAGCAGGATTGCCGCTGCGACGCGCCACGGCTCTGATCTGGTCGACGTCGCTGAGTACCAGCCTGGCCCGCTCGGCGATTTCCAACCCAACGGGTGTCAGCATGATGTTCTTGGGAGAGCGTTCCACAAGCTGGACGCCGAGTTCATCTTCCAGCTTCTTGATTTGTGTACTCAATGTGGGCTGGCTGACGAAACAGGCTTCCGCGGCTTTGCTGAAATGCCGCAAGTCTGCAAGCTTGACGAAGTACTGGAGAGCACGTAAGTTCATCGGCCCATTATACTGTCGCTTCGATGAAACGCTTTCTATTCCTTTTCGCATCATATGTTCTTCTCCAGGGGCCGCTCGCCGCGGACGATTTTTTGGATGCCGGTGATCTTGAGAAGCTGAAAAACGGCAGGATCCTGGTCCTGGATTCGAAATCAGACAAACCGGGCGGAACCGTTCGGGTGCAGGCAATGGCACAAGTACCTGCACAGGCCGTCTGGGATGTGATCGTTTCCTGCGAGAAGACGTTTTCTTTTGTTGAAGGATTGCAAAGTTGCGATGTCATTGAAGACAGTGGTGAACGCGCCTTGCTGCACCAGGTTACGAAGCAGGGGTGGCCTGCGCCCACACTGGATTTTATCTATGAGTCGTTGCGCGAGCCCTACCGTCACATCCGGTTCAGGCTTGTACAGGGAAATTTGAAGGCCATGGAAGGCAGCTGGCAGTTAATTAAAACACCCGACGGCCTGTTGATGGACTATGAAATCCGAATCAAACCTGAAGTGGCGGCACCGGACTTCCTGGTCAGCCGCTCCCTGCGCAAGAGTTCTCCGGACATGATCGCATGCATCCGTGGATTGTCCGGTGGTTCAGGCTCGATGGGTCTGGAGGCCAGCGACCTTGGACGTTGCCCGGGAGTGGTGCGGGGCAGGCAGTGATCCGGATTCCCGTGTATACAGCGATTATCCCGTTCCCGTAAAATATGCGATCTCATTTAACCAGCAGAAAACAAGCCTATGAGTAAGCGAACGGTGCTGACAGGCATCACCACGACGGGCACGCCCCATCTCGGTAATTACGTGGGTGCCATCAAGCCCTGCATCCAGGCCAGTCACGATGAAAACGTGCAGTCCTATTACTTCCTGGCTGACTTCCATGCGCTGGTGAAAAACCAGGACCCGGAGCGGATGAAACAGTCCACCCTGGAGATCGCCGCTACCTGGCTGGCACTGGGACTGGACACCCAGCGGGCTGTTTTTTACCGTCAGTCTGATGTTCCCGAAATACCAGAACTGACCTGGATCCTGACCTGTTCCACAGCCAAGGGTCTGATGAACAGGGCTCATGCTTACAAGGCGGCGGTACAGGAGAACGTGGATGCCGGTGAAGATCCCGATTTTGCAATTACCATGGGACTTTTCAGTTACCCGGTCCTGATGGCGGCGGATATCCTGATGTTCAACTCCACACATGTCCCTGTGGGTAAGGACCAGGTTCAGCACCTGGAAATGGCCCGGGACATTGCTCAGCGCTTCAATCATCACTATGGGGATCACTTCTGTCTGCCCGAGGCGGTCGTCGAAGAACACGTCGCTGTACTGCCTGGTCGGGACGGACGCAAGATGTCCAAGAGCTACAACAACACCATTCCGCTCTGGCTGCCCGAGAAGCAGTTGCGCAAAGCCATCATGAAAATTGTCACCAACTCGCTTGAACCTGGCGAGCCGAAGGACCCTGATGATTCTGCCCTGTTTGCCATTTATGCAGCATTTGCCGATCCCGGGCAGCGGGCGGCCATGCGCCAGGCCTACCAGGAAGGCATTGCCTGGGGTCACGCCAAGCAGCAGACATTCGAACTGATCAACAATGAACTGGTCCAGGCCCGTGAGCGCTATGAAGCGCTGATCTCAGAGCCGGAGCGCATCGAGCAGGAACTGCTGGAGGGCGCTGCACGTGCCCGGGCATTCGCGTCGCCTTTCCTCGCCAGGATCAGGGAATCCACGGGTATTCGTAAACTGGCATGACGGATAACGAAGCATCTTCGGCCTCCCTCGTCTTCGATGCTCCCCGGGCGGTTTCCGTCGCGGTGGAGGGTACTGAAGCACGTTTTCCGGTTAACCGCATTTACTGCGTGGGGCGCAATTACCGCGAGCATGCCAGGGAAATGGGAGCTTCATTGCGCGAAGCACCGTTTTTCTTCAGCAAACCCCGTGATGCGGTATGTGAAGGGCGCACCGTCCCTTATCCGCCGATGACATCAAATCTGCACCACGAGGTCGAGTTGGTGGTGGCCCTGGCGTCGGGTGGCAAGAATCTCGCTGAGGACTCAGCTTTGTCAGCGGTGTTCGGCTATTCGGTTGGAGTCGACCTGACACGCCGAGATTTGCAGAGTGACGCCAAGGAAAAGGGTCGTCCGTGGTCCACGGCGAAAGGATTCGACTATTCCGCGCCCCTGTCTGCGATCCGCCGGGCTTCCGAATGCGGTCATCCTTCGCAGTCACCGGTCACACTCAGTGTCAACGGCAAGATCAGGCAGGCCGGAGATATCCATGACATGACCTGGTCAGTGCCGGAAATCATCGCGGAATTGTCCCGTTTTTTTGAATTGAAACCGGGTGACCTCATCTTTACCGGCACGCCGTCCGGCGTCGCGGCCCTGCAACCTGGAGACCGGGTGCATGCCGCCATTGAGGCAGTGGGTGAATTGAACTTCGAGGTAATCGGCGGTCAGGAACCTTAAGCCAGGCGTTCCAGAATGGCTTTCACCGCTCCTTCCAGCGGAATTTCGCCATTTTCACTGTCCGTTCTTTTGCGGTATTCCAGCATGCCCTGGTCCAGGCCGCGTTCACCAATGACGACCCGGTGGGGAATGCCGATCAGCTCCATGTCATTGAACATCACGCCCGGGCGAACGTTACGGTCGTCCAGAATAACTTCAACTCCTGCGGCCTGCAGGTCGGCATAAAGCTGCTCGGCAGCTTCCCGGACCCGGTGTGATTTCCTGGCATTCATTGGCAGGATCGCCACCTGGAAAGGGGCGATGGGTTCGGGCCAGCAGATGCCATTGTCGTCGTGGTTCTGTTCAATGGCTGCTGCCACGATGCGGGATACACCGATCCCATAGCAACCCATGGGCATGACATGGGACTTGCCGTCCTCACCCAGTACAACCGCATTCATCGACTCGGAGTACTTTGTTCCCAGCTGGAAGATATGGCCGACTTCGATGCCGCGGGCCAGTTGGAGCGTGCCGTTGCCATCGGGGCTGGGATCTCCGTCGACCACGTTTCGCAGATCCGCCTGTGGCGGCAAGTCTGCATCGCGTGACCAGTTGATGCCAAAGTAATGTTTGTCGTCCAGGTTGGCGCCTGCAATGAAATCAGACATCACTGCAACGCTGCGGTCTGCGATGCAGGGAATACCCAGTTTAACCGGGCCCAGCGAACCGGGACCGGCGCCCACAACCGACCGGATTTCTTCATCGGTCGCGAAGCGCAACGGTGAGGCTACTTCGGGCAGTTTCACGGCTTTGAATTCATTCAGAGAATGATCGCCGCGCACCAGCAGCGCGATGAAACCGGCGCCGGATTCTTCTGTGGCTTCGACAATCAGGGTTTTGACCGTTTTTTCGACCGGCACATCGAACTGTTCTGCCAGTTCCATGATGGTGTGCGCTTCCGGTGTATCAACCAGCCGAAGTTGCTCCGCCGGCGCCGCCGCCTCACCCGCGGGAGCGACCGCCTCGGCGAGTTCCACATTCGCGGCAAAGTCGGAATCGCTTGAGAACGCGATCTCGTCTTCGCCTGATTCTGCCAGCACATGAAACTCGTGGGACTGGCTGCCGCCTATCGCACCTGAATCGGCACGGACCGCACGGAACCGGAGGCCCGCCCGTTCGAAGATACGGCAATAGACGTCGTACATTTCCCAGTAGGTCTCGTCCAGGCTGGCTTCATCGATATGAAAGGAATAAGCATCTTTCATCAGGAATTCACGGGCCCGCATGACGCCGAAACGTGGCCTGATTTCGTCACGAAACTTGGTCTGTATCTGGTAAAACGTGATCGGCAACTGCTTGTAGCTGCGCAATTCGTTGCGCGCCAGGTCGGTAATCACTTCCTCGTGGGTGGGCCCGAATACGTAGTCGCGACCAGCCCGGTCATGAATTTTCAGCAACTGGCCGCCAAAGTCCTCCCAGCGCCCGGTTTCTTTCCACAGTTCCGCCGGCTGAACAGCCGGCATCAGCATTTCCAGGTAGCCCGCACGGTCCATTTCTTCACGGACGATGCGTTCTACTTTTTTGAGAACCCGCCAGCCCAGTGGCGACCAGCTGTAAATACCGGCGGTCAGTTTGCGGATCATGCCGCTACGCAGCATGAGCTGGTGGCTGGCGATTTCCGCGTCCGCGGGGGTTTCGCGGGTGGTGATGATGTGGAATTTGCTGGTTTTCATCCGTCTGCGTTCTGTTAGGCCAAACCCGCAATTTTACCCGCATGCGGGCCGGATTACTCGCAATTTTTGGCGATAAAGTCTTTTGATTCGCTGATCAGTCCCATTCGCTGGTCGTCATCCATGCGCACGCTTTCACCGGATTCGTCCGTGTAGAAAACCCGGCGCGCCGGTTCCATTTGCTCGACGCGTTGCCTGTGCCGGGCACACAGCTGCTCCGTTTCTTCCCGTTCTTTTTTACGGGCATCGCGATCTTCCGCTATTTGCTCGCGACGCTGCTGGGCCACTGATTGGGTGTCGTTTCCGGATCCGTATTCAGGTACGGATGTCGCCTGAGCCCTTTCTGCGGTGCCTGGCATATAAACCCCTTCAACCTCGATTTGCCTGGAATCACCATCATCAGGGGGCAGATCACTGTAATTTACGACACCGTTCTCGTCGGTCCAGGTAAAAACTTCGGCGGCGAAGGAGTCTGTGACGCCGGCGCACGCGACGAGCACTGCCTGCAGACAGGCAAGTTTGAGTCCTGTTTTGAGTTTCATGGACAAACCCTGCTATGAACCAGCTTTTCTTATAACATAGACGTCCGATCACTGTCTTATTTGAAGGGCACCCAGGTGCTATCATTTCAGACCGGTTTATCAAAGGACACGGCATGGATCCTGCAGAAAAAAAAGTACATAAGGGCGTGTTTCTGCTGCCCAATGCGTTGACCACTGGTGCGATGTTTGCCGGATTTTATTCGATCATATCGGGTATCAATGGTCACTTCATCGCCGGGGCAGTGGCGGTGGTCGTCGCGGGTGTGCTGGATGGCCTGGATGGCAGGGTGGCCCGACTGACCAATACGCAAAGCGAGTTCGGGGTTCAATACGACAGCCTTTCAGACCTGATTTCATTTGGTCTCGCGCCGGCGCTGCTGGCCTTCAACTGGTCACTGTCCAGCATGAGCGACATCAGCCCGTTTGCAGGCAAGCTTGGCTGGCTGGCGGCTTTTCTGTTCGCCGCCTGTGCGGCCCTCAGGCTGGCGCGTTTCAATACCCAGGCCTCTTCAGGCGATAAAAGCTATTTCCAGGGGCTGGCTTCACCGGCCGCTGCCGGCACACTTGTTGCCACGATCTGGTTTTTTGCCGACCAGGGCATCTCGGGCGAATCCGTGAGGTGGCTGTTGTGGTTTGAAACGGTCACGCTGGGTCTGTTGATGTTTTCGCGGGTTCGGTATTTCAGCGGCAAGTCCTGGCCGACGGGCGACCGGATTCCTACCGGGTTTCTGTTTCTGGTCGTGCTGGTGTTTGTCCTGTTGGCTGCCGATCCCCCGACCGTGCTGATGGTGATCGGAATTGTGTATGTATCATCCGGCCTGATCATGACCGTGCTCGGCCGCCAACAATGGAAGAACCGCAGAAGCAGGCGCCTGGCAAAGAAATCTCAGCCTTCCGAAGAGGAAGAAAACGACACATGATCGAGTCGCGTCGCCGCGCCTATCTGGATGCCATGGGGCTGGACGTATGGACCATAAAGCCGCCACCACTGGCATTGGACCGCCTGATACTGCAACCGGGAGACGGAAAGACTTTGCTGTTTTGCCGGAAACCTGAAGACACAGCGCAACGGTTTGCCGCTGATGTCCTCAGGGCTTTATCTCACGATGCTGTATGGGCCTGGCCGGACCCGGAGGGCCAGAATGCAAACCTGACACTGGACCAGGCTATTGGTCAGCAGTTATTTACCCGCGTCATCCTGTTTGGTGACGAGCTGGTCCGCCGCGTTTTCACAGGTGAACCCCCCGATGTCATGGGTTCCGCCCGGGTCCTGGTCACGCTGCCTGTAGAAGAGCTGGCCGTTCGCGGTCATGCCAAGCAGACATTCTGGCACCAGCTGTCTGAAACCGGTTCTCATTGATGTGTGACGCTGTCGGATGATCGCCAACCCTTCTGAGCTGCATACGCTGGTGCGCCGCCTGGCGCCAGACGACCTGGACCGGATCATCGAAATAGAGCTGTCGGCCTATCCGTACCCATGGACCCGGGGGATTTTTGCTGATTGCTTGAGAGTGGGCTATGACTGCTGGGGCTTACAGTCAGGTACAGAGTTGATTGGCTACTGTATCCAGACCCATGCGGCGGGTGAAAACCACCTGTTGAACCTTTGCGTTGCCCCGGAGCAGCAAGGTAAAGGATTTGGCAGCATTTTGCTGGATCATGCGATCAGGCTGGCGCACCTGCAGCACTGTTATTGCATTTTCCTGGAAGTGCGTCCCAGCAATCCAGCCGGAATCCGACTCTACAAGCGCAATGGTTTCACAATCGTCGGAGAGCGTCTGGACTATTATCGATCCGACCGGGGGCGGGAAAGCGCCCTGGTCATGAAGCTCGACCTGGAATGACCAGTATGATGACTCAGTCCTGCAGGGCTTTTAGTTGCTGAATCTGTTCGTGCAGATTTTCTACCGCCGCCTTGTGGGCAACCAGCCTTTCACGTTCCTGGGCCACAACGGCTTCCGGAGCGTTCTCAACAAACCGGCTGTTTGCCAGTTTGCCCTCGGATTTCTTCAGCTCAACGTTTTCTTTTTCGAGTTGCTTGCCCAGACGGGCGAGTTCTTCATCGACATCGACCAGGCCTTTAAGAGGAATCAGGATCTTCAAATGACCAACCAGCGCCACGGCGCACTGTGCCGTATCTGCGTCCGCATCAACCCAGCGGGCTGACTGTACCCGGGCCAGTTGTGAAAGTACCGCGGCAAAGTGCTGCTGGCGCACGCGGTCATTGTCGCCTCCGTCCTGGAACCAGACATCCAGCCCTTTGGACGGCGGCAGATTCAATTCAGACCGGATCCGCCTGATGCCCTGGATCACGTTTTGCAGCCAGTTGACATCGTTTTCCGCCTCTTCATCGACCGGACCAACTTCAGGGAACGGTCGCAACATGATGGTTTCGCCCTCAATACCAAGAGGGGTCTTCACCTTTTGCCATATTTCTTCAGTGATGAATGGCATGATCGGGTGGAGCGTCCTGAGACTGGTTTCGAGGACGTTGAGCAGAGTGTGGCGAGTGGTTGCCTGTTCTTCGTCGGTACCGCTCTGCAACGTTGCTTTCGCAAATTCCAGGTACCAGTCGCAGTATTCATTCCAGACGAATTCATACAGAGCCTGGGCGGCAAGATCGAGGCGATAATCGCCGAAATGCTGCTCCACTTCCCGAATCATCCGGTTCATGCGTGAAACGATCCAGCGATCGATCAGACCCCCGCCGGTCCCGGCTGCCGCCGGCTTGCCTTCGGTCTGCATCAGGACAAAACGCGCGGCGTTCCACAACTTGTTGCAGAAATTCCGGTAACCTTCGATTCTTCCCAGGTCAAACCGGATGTCGCGCCCCGTGGTCGCCAATGCGGCGAAAGTAAACCGAAGCGCATCCGTACCGAAGGGCGGGATGCCGTCCGGAAATTCCTGCCGGGTTGCTTTTTCAATAGCCGGGGCCATATGCGGCTGCATCAGCCCGGTAGTTCTTTTCCTGACCAGGTGTTCCAGGTCGATACCGTCGATCAGGTCGATGGGATCGAGCACATTACCCTTGGACTTGGACATTTTCTGACCGTGGCCGTCGCGGATCAGTCCGTGAATATAGACCGTTCTGAACGGCACATCGTCCATGAACTTCAGGCCCATCATGATCATCCGGGCGACCCAGAAGAAAATGATGTCAAAACCGGTAACCAGCACGCTGGTGGGATAAAACCGCTTCAGGTCGTCTGTTTGATCGGGCCATCCCAGCGTGGAAAAAGGCCACAGCGCTGATGAAAACCAGGTGTCCAGAACGTCTTCGTCCTGTCTGAGTTTCACGTCTGCAGCCAGGCCTGAACGCTGGCGTGCGTCTTCTTCGCTCGTGCCGACATGGATGTTGCC
>Ga0316194_10000781_pt1 | contig 21468 bp, 12 predicted proteins | sample CroRivsedime1_MG_FD_204936 | JGI IMG/M metagenome (GOLD analysis project Ga0316194, IMG submission 204936) | Coastal sediment microbial communities from Maine, United States - Cross River sediment 1 | ecosystem: Environmental > Aquatic > Marine > Coastal > Sediment | place: USA: Maine...
ATGGCCGTGAACAAAGCCGATGCGACTGCTGTGAAAATTCTCGTGACGGGGATGAATGACACCATGCGGGAAATTTTTCATATCAGTGGATTTGAAAAATTGTTTGTCGTGCACGACAGTCTGGAGTCGGCCCTGGCCGCCACTTCGGCCACCTGACTTGCCGGTGAGATCCCTGCACTGACATGAGATGCACAGCGAGGTTCTTGCCGTGCAGGTAAGATTCTGGGGAACCCGGGGTTCGCTGCCGACCGCGATGCGCTCCAGCGAGGTGCGGAACAAGTTGATTGGTGCCTTGCAGGCTGCGAATGGCAGGCAGTTCCGGTCGAACACCGCTATTGAAAATTTTGTTGATAATGAACTTGATTTTTCCATCCGGGCTACCTATGGCGGGGCAAGCTCCTGCGTGGAGCTGGACGGTACCAGCGATGAATATCTTGTGTGTGATATGGGCTCCGGTCTGCGGGAATTCGGGCTGGACGCAATGCGGCGCAGCAGGGAGGGAAGAAAAAAAACCTATAACATCTTCATGTCCCATCTGCACTGGGACCATATCATGGGGTTTCCATTCTTTGTGCCTGCATTTGACCCCGAGGTTACTATTCGTATTTATGGCGGCCACGACACGATCGAGCAGGCGTTGCGCCGACAGCAGGAAAAAATCTCTTTTCCTGTTCCTTTCGATTATTTGCAAGCCCGCTTCGAATTTACCACCCTGGTGCCGGGAGAGGTCGCGGAAGTCGCCGGCTGCCGGGTAGGGTTGATACGGCAGCACCACGACAACGACTCTTACGGTTATCGATTTTCCTGTAATGGAAAATCGGTAGTCTACAGCACCGATGCGGAGCACAAGCTTGAGGATCGAATAGCGATACAGCTGTTTGTCGAATTCGTCCGTGATGCTGATCTTGTCATTATGGATACCATGTACTCACTTGCCGATGCTGTGTCGATGAAAGCCGACTGGGGCCATTCCAGTAATGTGATTGCGGTTGATCTGTGCCACCGGGCGCAAGCCAGACGCCTGGCGATGTTCCATCACGAACCGATCTTCGCTGACGATACGATCCGCAAGATGCATCTGGACACGATCCGCTACGAAGAGTTGATGCGCAAGGAGTCAGCGCTGGAGGTGCTGTGTGCCTGTGACGGCCTTGAAGTCCGGCTATAAAATCAAAAAAGGGATCGAATCCACCCCGCCAGCAGTGCATGGTTAAGAAGTGGCGGGTTCGTCATGCGTGGTTATTCTGCCGGTGAAACGTCAAGGGCCTGTGCCTGCTCTGCTTCCCTGATCAAGGCAATCAGGCGCTGGTAATCGGGTGATTGCCGTAACAACTGGTGCCCGGCCTCGATCAGGCCGTCCACTTCCTCGTTAGGCAATGAGAAGCTGGTGGCCATGTTATTGAATAACACTCGAATTCTTTCATCAGCAATGCTTTCGAAGTCCAGCTTGATAAAGTAGGGGGTGACCTTGTGATCGGGGGTGGACAGTTCTGCTGCCCAGCGCTTGAGGCTTTCCTCCAGCAGCACCATTGATTCAAGATTGTAACGTCCGATCTGTGTCCTGGTGACGGCGCCGAGAACAGCAGCGTTTGATGGCGATTCATTGCTGCTTTCCATGGGATGTGCCGCACGGATCTGGGCGTTAACGACGATGACAATGATATATTCGGGCAGGCGTGCATTACTGTCCTTGAAGGCACGCAGCACGCCACCGGACGCCTCTACCCGGTCATAAAGCGAGCGCACGCCAAGGTTATCCGTGATGCCGCCATCGACAAGATGAATGTAGCGCCGGTTTTCCTTGTCCTGGTATGAGTCGTAAGCCTGTGCCAGGTTGCGCAGGCGTTCGTTGTTATCCAGGTTTTTACGCGCAAGCCCGACCCAGGCCGGATCTTCATATTGACAGCTGTCATGGTTTTCCAGTGTAACCGGTTTGAAGGCAATCGGGACGGCAGAGGAGGCGGCGACGGCGCGGGCCACACTGAAATCACCAAGATCCGAACACAGCATGTTGAAGGATTGCTGTGTGAAGGTGAATCTTTCCCCGATGCCCAGGTCGGTTGCATTGATTTCCACGTGCGGGCCATCCCGCGCCGCTATGTCGGCAAAGGTGCTGTCGTGGAAGATATATCTGTTGTAGTAGTCAATTGCCAGTTCGGTGCGATTCGTTTTCGAGAAGATCATCCTTAGCCAGTTGATCGGGTTTAGGACTCTGCCAATGAGCGTTCTTTGTACATTACGGCGCAGGAAGACATCCTCGTAGTCCTCGAATATCCGGTCACCATAGAGGGCATAGTAGGCGGCGGTGAAGCTGCCACCGGATACCGAGCTGATCGAATCAACCTCATCGAGCAGACGTTTTTTTTGTCCGTTAAAGAAAAAGGTTGTGTCACGCAGTTCTTCGAGGACACCGTAAGAGAGTGCGGCTGCGCGTGTGCCGCCTCCCGAGAAAGAGAGAAAGAACAACGCGTTATCGGCATTTTTCTGTCCCAGGCTGATGGCTGTCCTGTCGACGGTTATGAGCGTATCAACAGGGGTATTGGTAATGCGGGCTGTAGTTGTGCAGCCGCATATAAAGACCAGTAGCGGGAGTGTCAGTAGCGGACGCATGAATTACTCTGGCCGGGTTCAGCATTGCCCTGGGAAGCTACACAGTCCCGGCCCCGTCATGACCCTGTCAAATGCGCTCGGGTAAAGCAGCCAGTCCATGGTTCTGAACTCCGGATGATTAGTAGCCTGGGTGATTTCGATACAGCTGGCATAATAGCACTTATCCATTGGTCACGGCTAACGCGGCCATGCACAGGGTGACGAAATCTGCTGTGGAAGTCAGCCTCCCCAGCGGGCACAATATGGCGCATGCACACAACAGGTCGGAACACATGAGTGATCTAGTCGAGCGTGCCCGCATCTATGCAACCGAGGCCCACCAGCGGATTAATCACCGCCGGAAATACAATAATGAACCCTATCATGTACACCTGAGCGCAGTTGCGCAACTGGTTGCCGGGGTGACGAATGACGAGGAGATGATTGCAGCCGCCTGGTTGCATGACACGGTAGAGGATACCCAGGCGACACTGGAGGATATTGAAGCAGCATTCGGCATGCCGGTAGCCGAACTGGTAGAGGAACTGACGGATGTCAGCAAGCCCGGTGACGGGAACCGCATGCAGCGCAAGCAAATAGACCGCATGCACCTCGCACAGGCATCACCGCGCGCCAAAACTGTCAAGCTGGCCGACCTGGTTGACAACTGCAAGGACATTACCCGGCATGATCCGCGTTTCGCACAGATCTATCTGGCAGAGATGAACGACTTGCTGGATGTGCTGCAGGGAGGGGATGCACAGCTCTACAGGCGTGCCGAGAGGATACATGCAAGGAGTGTCGAAAAGCTTGGTCTTACCGCTGTATCACAGATCCACGCCTGGTCGCCTGAAAGTCTGAATGAATCATTCCCCGGTGTGACCGGCCCGAAGTTCAGGCGCATGTTCATGGAATTGTTTACCGCCAGGGATATTGCCGAAGCACTCTATTCGTTTGATTTCGACAATGACTGCGATACCGTCAGGAAGGTTATGCGGCGTCAGCATCAGGATGTGGCGAGTATCCGTATTAACGGGACGGTACAGGGTTATGTGCGTTGCATCGATCTGGGTGAGGGTGATTGTGCAAACGCCCTGCGTCATTTTACTACCGACCAGGTAATCACCGGCGATTCAACCCTGTCTGACGTCATTCATGTGCTGACGCGCCATGATTATTGTTTCATCAGCCTGCTGGGTGAAGTAGTCGGTGTAATCTGCCGTGATGATATCAATAAGCCAATGGTACGTATGTGGTTGTTTGGCCTCATTACCATCATTGAGATGCGTGTGGGGCAGGCGATCCAGACAAAGCACCCTGATGATTCATGGCAAGCCGCGTTGTCGGAAGATCGTCTGGCAAAGGCCAGGAGCTTGCAGGAAGAACGACAGCGCAGGAATCAGCACTGTTTGCTGATTGATTGCCTGCAATTGTCTGACAAGGCACGCGTTGCCATCGAGAACCCGGAATTGCTGGAAGCACTGGGCTTTGATTCCAAGCGCACTGCAAAGCGCGTCGTCAAGAGTCTGGAGTCGTTGCGCAACAACCTGTCGCATGCGCAGGACATTGTGCAGCATGACTGGGCACAGATTGCCCGCCTGGCGCAACGGATGGAAGAGTTCTCGCGGCGATAGTGCGTCGTTCCATTGAAATGTAGAAAAGGATTATAACTGTTGAATATAAACAACCCTTCGTCCCGTACTGTCATGCGCTGGCTCAAGCGCCTCGGGTTTCTGCTCGTGGCCACATTTCTGAGCGTGTTACTGCTTGTAATCGGCGCCCTGATCTTCATGGACGGTGATGATTACAAGCAGTCCTTTGCCTGGGTTGCAGAGAGGTATTTTGACAGTGAACTGACAATCAGCGGCCCGTTAAGAGTGCACGTGTCTGGCGAATTGCAGCTTCAGGCAGAAGGTTTGCTGCTCAAACCGCACGATGACAGTTATTTGCTTACGGCTGGCTCCCTGGATGTGCACATTCGCCTGAAAGATGCCATTTTCGGGTATTTGTGGGTCCGCGACCTGGCACTGACCGACACCTATCTGAAGATGAATGAAACGGAGTCAGGGAATAAATTTGACTGGGGAGATTTTACCTTTCCGCCAGTTGTTGTTGAACGGGCTGCTTTCCGTAATCTTGTTATCGAGTATCAGGAATTAGCCCCTGGTACCTTGCACAGCTTTGCCTTGTCAGCACTGTCTTTCGATGATGTCAATGACAGCGGCCCGGTCAGTCTGCAGGCGCAAGGTCTGTTTGAAGGGCGGAGCTTCAGTCTCAATGGTACCTTTCCGCCACTGACAGAAGCGCTTGATCACAAGTCACCCAAGCCTGTCGTGATAGCTCTGGAGGGAGAGCGCATACATGCCCGCCTTGATGGCACGATTACCGATCCTGCCAATGGTGAGGGCATGGATTTCAAGCTTGAATTCCAGGCTCCGGAGGTACATGAACTGCTGGAAATATTCGGCGATGACATACCGGCTGTTGGTGAACTGCAGGCAACGGCAAGACTGCAAGGCGATTATGCGGCTCCCCGGCTGGTTGCTATTGATGCCACCATGCACCGTGCTGAAGAGGTTGCGCTAACCCTGACAGGTTCGGTTGAGGATATCCTGACAGGCGCTGGCATGAACCTGCACCTGGTTGGTCACTCCAGCCATCCTGCAGTGACCTCATGGCTGTTGTTCAAGCAGCAGAATATGCTGGAAGAGCTCAACTTTGATGGCCTGCTGCAGGAGAGTAATGGCACCTTCTACCTGAAGGAACTCGCTGCCAGCGCCACCACCAGTGCAGGTCTCTCGGTAACGGCAAGTGGTGACGGGGAATTGTACGACAGGGGACATGTGTTTTCCGCTGCAGATGCCGGTCTTGATCTGAAGGTGTCTGCGCCGACGACAGCCGCACTGAATCTGCTGGATATAAAGGAAGTCCCCGAACTTGGCGCGATTTCAGGGACCCTCAGACTGCTGGTGAGTCGTGAGTCCATTGGCCTGTATGATGCCGACGTCACTATGGGCAGCCGCAAAACCACTACGGTACATCTCAAGGGACAGATCGGAGCCATACCCCTGCATGATGCAGCGGGTACCACCGGCATTGATATGGCGGTAAATATAAAATCTCCGGATGTCGCCGCCTTCGGTAACAAGTTTGGCTATAAATTTCAGCAACTGGGTCCAGGAGATGCCGTTACCCGCGTAAGCGGTGATGCCGGCAGCATCATGCTCGGGGAAACAGTGGTCAGTATTGGCAGTAAGGATGGTTTGTTGATGACGGCAAGGGGCAGGGCCGACAGCGTCGTGTTCAACAAGGCAGGATTGCAGGCCAGAGCGAATTTTGAGGTTGCCGCATCGATGCCGGATCTCAGTGACCTGTCGGGTCTCGCCGGCACTGATTTACCCAGACTCGGTGCGACGAAAATCAGCAGCAATCTGCATGTCAATGATTCTGAACTGAAGTTTGACAAGCTGGCAGTTAATATCGGTGCGACTGATCAGCCAATCATTAAGGTGAGCGGCAAGGTGGTCACCCTGCTTCACAAGGGCAGTAAGGTCGATATCAAGTTTGATGTCGCGGTTGGTGACCTTGTCGCTGCATTGACAGGGGAGCCACCCGGCTATCTTGGTCGCATGCAGGGAACGGCAGGTATTTCGGATATCGATGGCAGCTGGGGTGTTGAGGAATTCACCCTGGTGAGCAGTGATACCAGCCTTTACAAGATCAATATCGGTGGTGCCTACAAGGACCGGGGGAAAAATGACTTCCTGAAGGCTAACGCCATTATTGATGTTAGTGACCCGGTCGCACTGGGCGAGGCACTTGACCTTGATTTATCAGGAGTTAGCTCCTTTCATTCTGAAGGCGTCCTGACGTCTACCGAGACAACCCTTGACTACACATCAAAGGGGGTTCTTGGCAAAACCAGCAGCACGACAAATATTTACGGTTCCCTGGTTAATGGCAGGCCGACCTTTAAGGGGAAGTTTAAAATCCCGGTGCTATATCTCTCTGATTTCGGTTTTAACCCGCAGCAAGAAGCTACCAAACCGGTCATGGTCGATCCTGATAGTCCGGGTAGTGGTGATATTTTCAGCCGCAAGCCACTCAATCTCAGTTTCCTGAATAACTTTGACCTGGATTTCGATTTCCTCATCGGCCAGGTGGAAAGTCACGGGGAAATGTCGATAGACCGTGTCGACGCGCACATTCGCCTCAAGGATGGAGACCTGCAGGTTGCCCCGCTCAAGTTCCTTTATGAGGGTGGCAGCATGGACGTCGTTTTTGGTTTGCAGGCGCACACTACACCTTCCTTCAACCTGAAAGTCCTTGCTGATGACCTGAAACTGGGGCCCATGATGGCACAGGTGCAGAATGATGTGCCGATAAACGGATACTCGAATATCAATGTGGATATAACTGCCCGTGGACAGTCGCCCCATGAGATGGCCTCCAGTCTCGGGGGCAAGATTGACCTGGGTTTCGAGAATGCCCGGGTTCCGACGAAATATATCCAGTTCCTGTCGGTGAATGTGCTTGGCTGGGCCCTCTCATCGACATTCAAGAGAGACAACTATACCGACCTTAATTGTCTGGTCGCCACCTTTGACGCCAGTGACGGAAAGCTCGATAGTACCTTACTGCTTGCCGATGGCCCGGACCTGTCGCTGGGCGGGAGCATCAAGCTTGATCTCGGTAAGGAAACCATGAAAATCGTCCTCTTGCCAAAACAGAAGCATCGTGTGTTTTCGTCCATATCGCCGGTAAAAATAACAGGCCCGATGCGCGATCCCGAAGTTCATGCCGTTCCGGCGAAGGCAGCGATTACGGAAATAGGAGGCATGGCACTGTTGCCATACGTTTATGTGCCACTGAGGCTGGTAGGTAGTTTATGGGGCCTCATGGAAAATCGTAATAAACCCGGGCAGGGCTGCGCATCGGTTAAAGCGCTTACGGCAGAGGCCGAGAAGAAATTGCTGGAAGAGGTGCAGAAGTGATGTTCGACTGCGCTGGAATCAGTCAGGATTAAGGTCGCGTTGTCAAGACGCGCTTTGTGTACTCAACACATCCTGCAGGCAAATCACGGTGCGAGTGCAGGGTGCCTGTCGCTGACATGCTCTGCACCATACTGCAGTATCAGTCGTTGCCTGAGCCGTTCGTATTGCTGCAACGCAGCGTCATCCAGGTCATCCCGGCCGGGTTGATAGAGGTGCAAGCCGATATTGCCATTCCCCATGACGATGCGTACGTCCACACGGATATCTGCGTTGTCCTGGTATTGAAAGAGCATCCGGTATTCACCATATTTTGTTGCCACGGCAACTTCCTGCTGGATATCCGGGTCCCGTACCCGTAACTGCTCGTAACCGAGAATCGCCATCATGCTGGCTATTTCCTGTGGCGAGTACTGGATGCCTGCATCGTGCCGGGGCTTTACCTGCAGGGTAGCGCCTGGTGATGCACAGCCTGCCAGCAGCAGCACAAGGACAGCCAGCACGCGGTGGGATTGTTGCCGGCAACTGAACATGTCGCGTGGAAGCATGAGTGTTTATCGATGTGTCCCGGGAATCACAGTAATCGCCTGTAGCTATCGGCGCAGCATACCTTATAATCATTTGCAGGGTCTACGTTTGCGAAACATGCTAGCTGCAGGACTCAAGGAAACCCGGATCAATTATACACGCGTCAATTCCGGAACAGCGGTGACCGGGCCGGGGACCATCCCGGCGGAACCTGGATGCAAGGGTATTACTCACAAACATGCGGCGTAAACTCTCGATACTGGTGGCGACGCTGGTTGCCGCAATTGCCGGTCTGGCACCTGTCAGCTATGCCACCTATCTCGCCTACAACACCACAATTGAAAAGGCCGAAAAGAACCTGCATGCAATAGCGCAGGGGATAGCAGTTAATACATCATCCCTGTTGACGGATATTGACCAGGGGCTTATCGCACTGTCCGGTCTTGGTTACGAGTGTACCCCTGACGATGTCAGGGCAATGAACACCATGGCCTACGATATTCCCGGCATCAGTGATATCGGCGTGATCCGGCCGGGCAGAAAACTGGTTTGTACCAGCTGGGGGCCGGTCGACCCGCCGGTTTCGCCGGAACTGCCGCCACCGGTCGGCGGATTCCGGTTGCTGGGACCGCTCGAGATCAGGGTGTTGAATCGTTACGGGCTGGTAGCGATACGGCAGCGTGAGGGGGGAGGCGAGATAGCTGCCCTGATCCATCCCAGCGTCTTGATTGGCCATCTGGGGGCCGATCTCGGTGAGCACGGTTTTGCGGTGCTGTTGCGGCGTGAAGATACTCACCTGTATGCCTGGGAAGGTAATGTACCCGAGATGCAGATGGTTGAGTCCGAGGCCGAGGGCGGGGATGGATCGACACAACTCAGAGTCTTGTTCAAGGATGGCATTGAGCGCACGCTGTTTGCCGTAGAGCTGGATGGTTATCCGGGTATTTATTCGGTAGTGGCTGCAGCCGATGCGTGGATTCTGCGCGACTGGGTACGAATGGCGCTGATGCTGGGTGCGATAGGTGCGGTCACCTCGGTTCTGCTGGTGTTCCTGGTGATCGGGATTTTATTGCGCCGTCTTTCCCTGCAGGGTGAGATGGAGAGAAGCCTGCAAAAGAACGAATTTGAAATCAACTATCAACCGGTTATTGATCTCGAGACGGGGCTTTGTGTGGGTGCAGAAGCACTGATCAGCTGGGTACAGCCTGGCGGGAAACGGGTCCGGCCGGACTTGTTTATCCCGCTTGCGGAAGACACCGGCCTTATCGAGCCGATGACAGAGTGGCTGATGAAGCAGATTCGCGTTGAGATGGAGTCGTTGCTGGCAAGCAACCGCTCATTTCATATAGCGATTAATCTGAGCCCGTGTCATTTTGAATCAGAAAAGGTGCTGAATACGTCCAGCCGTGTTTTCGGCAGCAGTGCCATCATGCCGGACCAGATTATCTATGAAATAACTGAACGGGGTCTTATCGAGGAAGATAACGAGGTGGCACGCGCGGTCATGAAAAAGCTGAGGGAGCGTCATTCCCGAATCGCTCTGGATGATTTCGGTACCGGCTATTCCAGCCTCAGTTATATAAGCTCGTTCCCGCTGGATTTCCTGAAAATAGACAAGCGCTTTGTCGATGCGATTGGCGTCGATTCGCCGATGGCCGGGCTCGTGGACTCTATTGTAGACATGGCAAAGCGGCTTGATCTGGAGACCATCGCAGAAGGCGTTGAAACGCGTAAACAGGCTGAATATTTGCGCGCGAAGGGTGTCAATTACGTACAGGGGTGGTATTACTCGAGGGCGTTGACTGCAGCAGGGCTCATCGATTACCTGCAGAAGTCCGTGGGTGACTAGTACTCCTTCAAGATGAGATTGCCGTGTTCAGTTGGTCAGTCAGTGTTCAGGGCAAGGCGCGCCTCGCCGGGAATGGCCATAGTCCTTTCCAGGAGGCGCAACGTAGCCATGGACGCTGACAGGCCAACCCTTCGGGCAATATCATCTTGAAGGAGTACTAGCACGGCCCGGTGCGGGTTCTGATATTCACTATGAAGATTGCGTACAAGCTAATTCTTGGAATGATGATTCCCGCAGTCATCGTAGGGCTTGCCGGTATGTACATACTGGCCGTGGGCCAGGAATCCATGCGTGCCATCATCGATGACACATCGGCTGCCTATGTGCGTGCCATCATGTCAGAGATCGACCGTGCCATGCATTCGCGGATTGTCGGCTGGCAGGCCTATACGAGCGGGCAGGACATTCAGCTGGTGCTGGAAAATGCAAACCGATTGATGGAGCAAAAGAGCGACCGGGAGAGTTATATCGACAAGCGGGATGCCGAGTGGCGAGCGACAGCAAAGAATACCAATACGGCTTTCATGCAGGAGATCTTGCAGAGCAGGGTGTCAAGAGGCATTACGGCCCTGCGCGACAAACTGAATCAGGGCTATGGCTATGTGATTTTTCCGGAAATAATTATTACGGATCGTTACGGCGCCATCGTGGCGCAGTCCAATCGTACCTCGGACTATCGTCAAAATGATGAAGAATGGTGGCAGCGGGCCCGGGAATCGGGGCTTTATCTGGGGCATGTGGAGTTTGACAGCAGTGCCAACATGCACGCGACAGACGTAGCAATGCGCATCGATGACGGGAGTGGCGGGTTCCTCGGTGTAATCAAGGTGGTGGTCAGCCTTACCGAAGTGCAGTCGATCATCAGTCAGCGGTCCACGGATGAGCGACTGGCAAGTCGTTTTAACTTCATGTTGTTTACCGGTGACCGCCGGATAATCCATACCAATATGGACTATGTGCCCGTGCTCGCGGATGGTTCAGCCTATTTCGACGGTGTGGATATTACCCCTGATGCGGACGTTCTGACCATCGACAGGAAAGACAAGGTTTTTGGTGACGATCTGTTGTCGGCATACGCGGTGTCGCAGGGGTATGGTGGCCTTCCCGGTCTCGGCTGGATTCTTCTCCATGAGTACCATGCAGATGATATTTACCAGCCAATCCAGACATTAAGACAGAGATTTCTGGTGGTGGCATTTATTACCGCCCTGATTGCCATTCTACTGGGTGCCGGGACAGCACTTTCCCTTTCTTACCGGATTAACCGGCTGGTACGCGCCACCAGGCGATTTGCGGCCGGCGATACCACCACCCCGGTGGATGAAAAGGGGAATGACGAGCTTGCCATGCTCGGCAGGAGTTTCAATGACGCCGGCAGGCTGGTGGTAAAGGAATTCAACAAGCGCAAAAAAACGGAACTGGAACTGCGCAAGGCCACCGAGATGGCGGAGCAGGCCAATCGTGCCAAGAGTGCCTTCCTCGCAAACATGAGTCATGAGTTGAGAACGCCGATGAATGCCATTATCGGCTATAGCGAAATGTTGCAGGAAGATGCCGCCGATGCGGGTCAGGAAGCCATTATTCAGGACCTTCAGAAGATAACTGCTGCGGGCAGGCATCTACTGGCACTGATTAATGACATTCTGGATCTTTCCAAGATCGAGGCGGGACGGATGGACCTGTTTCTCGAGCGTTTTGATATACGCACCATGCTTGACGAGGTTGTCAGTACCGTTGCCCCGCTCCTCGAAAAGAACAGCAACACCCTTGCAATGGATGTGCCTGATAATCCTGGCAGCATGCGAGCAGACCTCACGAAGGTGCGACAGGTGTTGTTTAACCTGCTGAGCAATGCAGCCAAATTTACGGAAAATGGTGCAATTACATTTGCTGTCCGGAAGCTGCGGCTGGACAACAAAAACTGGGTGGAAATGGCGGTTAAAGACGAAGGTATCGGCATTGCGGCGGACAAGATCGGCAGCCTGTTTGAAGATTTCACCCAGGTGGATGAATCTACTACCCGTCATTATGGCGGGACGGGGTTGGGTCTGGCGATCACACGCCGCTTTTGTCAAATGATGGGAGGTAATATTACGGTTGCAAGTGCCCCAGGTGACGGATCGGTATTTACAGTACGCCTGCCTGCAGAGGTAAATGCACTGGAAGCAGCGCGTGCATCGGGTGCTGAAGCGGAGGTTGCAGCAGGTACTGTCCGGGACAGTAGAGAGCATCGGTTGTCTGTGGAAAAACATGGTGTGCTGGTCGTCGATGATGATGCCGTTAGCCGAGACATGTTGCAGCGGATCTTTGAAAAAGAGGGTTACACGGTGACCACTGCCACGCAGGCTGAAGAGGGCCTGCGCCTGGCGCGTGAGATAAAGCCGGATGTCATTACACTGGATGTGATGATGCCAGGTATGGATGGCTGGACCATGCTGCGTAATCTCAAGCAAGATTCCGAGGTGATGCATATTCCTGTTATTATGCTGTCGAAGGTTGATGACAAGGGTGAGGCGGTTTTGCTGGGCGCTGCCGAGTATCTGACAAAACCGGTCGACCGTGCCCGATTGGTACATGCCTTGTGGAAATATATGCCGCACGAGGCGGCCAGTTCCGGCACTGGTCGTTGATGACAATGCCTGTTGATCTGCTGCAGCGCTGGCAGATTTGTCCAGAACACGCTGGCGTCTGTTGCGCAGGAATTTCCTTCGGATATCATGCTGCATCACTGAATTAATACCAGCTGGTGATGATTGTTCGTAACGCTGGTGTTTGAGATGTAGTTTTGGTGAAAATTCTGCTGGTTGAAGAAAATGAAATGAATCGCGACATGTACGACCGAAATACCGTTATAGCGTCGACCGCACTTGTGATGTCCGCGGGTCGGGAAAAGGCGTTTGCCGGAAAAGATAAATGCACTTCTGCAAAAAAAGGACGGAGAGGAATACCTGTGGCTGAACCTGATCTTTATACGGCACGCGTGCTGGTGGTTGATGATAATGAAATGAACAGGGATATGCTGGCGCGGCGTCTCGCACGTATCGGTTACAACACCGATACCGCAGAAGATGGCAACTCCGGCCTGGACAAGATATTGAGTGGTGAGTTCGATCTGGTAATGCTGGATATCATGATGCCCGATATCGATGGAATCGAAGTGTTGAAGCGTGTTCGGGAGTTCTACTCGAAAACAGAACTGCCGATCATCATGGCAACTGCAAAGGACGAGGGTTCCGATCTTGCCGAGGCGCTGGCACTTGGTGCCAATGACTATGTAACCAAACCACTGGACTTTCAGGTGGTTCGCGCACGTGTTGAAAATGTACTTGGATATACACGGGCGGTATCAAAACTCACCAAGGCCAACGAACGCATGCGCCGCGACCTTGAAGCCGCAGCCCGGGTACAACAGTCATTGTTGCCGGAAGAGCAGGTGGATATCGAAGGGGCGGAATTCCTCTGGTATTACCGTCCCTGTGATGAACTTGCCGGAGACGGTCTGAATCTTTTTCGGTGTGATGATGAGCACGTAGCGCTGTATGTAATGGATGTATCAGGACACGGGGTGGCCGCCTCCCTGTTATCGGTATCAGTGACGCATCATTTGTCACAATTGATTGGTACTTCAGATGCTGCGGCACAGTGTGATATGACAGGTAAAAATATTGTCAGCCCCGCCTGGCTCGCCAGACGCCTGAATTCACAATTTCCGATGCAGTCTGTGGGACGGCACTATTTTACGTTTGTGTACGGGGTGCTGAATGTAAAAACGCGGCAATTTTGCTTCGTCAGCGCCGGGAGCCCTGGTCCTCTGGTTGTGCATGCTGATGGCACGTCTGATGTTTATGATGTACCTGCTGTTCCCCTCGGCATGTTTCCTGATTCCGAATACGAGGACACAGTTATTCAGCTGCAACCGGGGGACCGTCTCTACCTGCACTCTGACGGCTTATATGAAGAACGTAATCCGGAAACACGCGAAGAGTTTGGACGCGCGCGTATGCGGGAAGAATTATGTGCGGCTGCCAGCAGTCCCTTTGTGATAAGCCTGGACACGTTACTCCAGTCAGTTGTCGAATGGCATGGTGATGAGGCGCTGTCTGATGATGTTGCGGTTATGGGATTTTCGCTGCGTGGTTAATTAACGAATCCGGTTATTCTGTGCTTTTTTGCTCCGACCTGCCCTGGATGATGGCTGCATGCGGCAATGAAGGAATAGCGCTCGCTATTATTAACTTCCATATAAATCAATATATTAAAAACCACGGACCGGGATGTGCGAGCATCATAGGGGAGGCCTGTGTGCCGTAATGATCGTCCCCCGCTAATTCTGTAATGCGAGCTGGCGGGTACGCTACCCTTGCCCGTCCTGCTTATTTATTCCGGTGGGGGACAGGCCGCATCAGCCAATGTTCGCGAGCATATTAAGTTCGTGCAAGATAAGCAGTGAATAAAGTGGCACCAGTCCATATATAACGTATCGTACTGCAATATACTTGTAGATGCGGAAATTGAAATGCAGTATGAGAATGATCAGTGCCGCCCCCGTTACGAACATCTTTACAGCAGCAAACAGCTGTATATCCTTCTGAATTAGATAGTCCATAAGCCCGTTCAGTTCAACGGCCCCTTTGCTCAGCAATACCATGGTCAGGAAGGCATCTGCAAAGCAGAGCATGATAATCGCGAGGGTGGCAGCGAGTGGCCAGTGGCCGTACCAGTCCGTGTAGCTGTTGATATGGTCATTGTCACGCCTGGACTCGCGGCGCCTGTGGTGGGTCAGCGCCCCCAGCAGGGTTTTCAGCGATGGTTTTCGCCGGTCCAGATTGCGTTGCTCAATGGCCCTGTCATCGACTCTTTTCTGCTCTGGTGTCACGTGCTGGTTACCTCCATCAAGGGTTGATTCTGGATGGTATACGATAATATATGCAAACCCTGTACCGTAAGGTACAACATTATGAATTACAATAATTTAATTGGCTGGTGCTTGATCGGCATACCGGTTACCCTGCTCGATTGTCAGATATCTTGACAGTGTGAAGCCTGGTTAGCTCTTGAAATCTAAGCGAAACTATACATATCACAGCCCGATCATTTTATCCGTGACAGGCAGTTCAGCGCGATGATTATTCGTAACCCGGCATGAAAGCAACATGTCAGTCAGCTAGCAGGTTTGATTGGATGAATGCTAATTCGGTTGGCACAGGAAGTTGTCCCGGTTGTCATGGGACGATTGAGTTGTACCACGGGCCTGTGATAGCTGTATCTGGTGGGGCAAGGAACTGGCTCTGTGAGCATGCCCAGGTAATTAAACAGTCAGCCATCGTCGTTGAATATTTTTGTGTATTTCCCCATATAATTTTGATATTTTAGCGTAGTCTATAAGTACTGGTTTTTTTCAGATAAACCGGTATTTACATTCAATTTGGATAAATTTTCGGAAATATAAACCGGAGGGGACGAAAAAATGGCAGACTTGTTTTCTGATGAGTGGATGAAGGGCTTTATGGAGCAGTGGAATGCAGAGCCTGATTTGGCTGATGCTCTAGCAAAGATCAATTTTAATTCCGTCATTGCATACGGCTTTGATGGTGAAGATACGCCTCGTGGCTATCTGAATGTAGTGAATGGCAAGGTGGAAGATGCCGGTATCTACGATGGCCAGGACTTGAGCTGGGATATCCGAGCCACCTTTGACAACTGGAACAAATGGTTGGCCAAGCCACCGGGGATGATGGGTCTGGGTATGGCCTATACTTCACGCAAGATGAAATTCAATGTCGGTGACTATGGTGCCATGATCAAGGATCCGCGCATGGCTGGTCCGTTTATCAAGAGTTTTGCAGTGATGGGGCGCGTCTGAGTTAAATCAGGGGCGCTTTTCTGTTGGGTTTGTGGATTACAATAATACTAATTGCTCTCCGCTACCTCTTGTGTAGTACACAAGAAACCCGTGAGGGTTCGTTTTATAACTTAGGAAACTATTGGCTGATAGTCAGGAAGGCGCTGTTTTAACAGCGCCGCCTCTTTAGCAAAGTGTGACCTGTCTGTGTTATGTCATGTGTCTGTGAGGATTAACAATGTTAATCAAAAAACTAGCAGTTATAAGTCTTCTGTCCGGATACATTATGTTTTCCGGTTTAATCGCCCATGGAGCGGATGAGTCTGTCATCACCGTCCCGAGCATTCCGGTAGGATCAGCCGTATCTCTGGGCGGGACGGTTGTTCCTTTCAAGGATGTGACCTTTTCGGCACAGATTCCCGGTCGCATCAAAAGTATTGCCGGCGAAGAGGGTGATCACTTCAAATCAGGAGCAGAATTAATCGCTATCAACGATGATGACCTGCTGGCACAAAGACGGTCCGCCTGGGCAAACCTGGCAAATGCCGAGGCCGCTATGCGCAATGCCAATGTGCAGTACAGCAGGGAAATCATCTCTCCCTATGGAGGTGAAGCGAATGATTCCATGGGTGGTATGGGGTCCATGATGAAGAATTTCACCAACCCCATGCAAGGCATCATGGGGGGTGGATCTTCCCCCGGCTATGACCGTTATGCCCAGCGCTATCAATCCGGCACGCAGCTGGAACAGGCACGTTCCCAGATTGTCGCCGCCCGCTCAGCCATTGATGCCATCGATACCAAGATTCGTGATGCAAAGTCGGTTGCCCCCTTTGACGGTGTGATAACCAAAAAGCTGGTCGAGGTCGGCGACCCGGTACAGCCCGGCCAGCCGCTGCTGAAATACGCGGACATGTCGATACTGCAGATCAAGGTCGAAGTCCCCGCGCGCCTGATGCCGGGTGTCAAGAAAGGTATGGTTTTTCCGGCCAGGCTCGATGTGGGTGATGTGGACATCCAGGCCAAGGTTGTACAGATATTCCCGATTGCAGATCCGGATCGTCATACGGTGACGGTCAAACTGGATTTGCCTCAGGGTGTTCCGGCAGGTGCCGGAATGTACGCAGAGGTCATGATCACTGATGTCAATTCCAAGGTGCGTGAATTGCCGGTTGTTCCCCGGGACGCACTGGTATGGCGCGGCAGCCTGCCCGGTGTCTATGTCATGAATGAGAATAACAAGCGCGAGTTGCGGCTGGTAAGAACAGGAGATGAGGTGGGCGCTGATGGCGTCGCCATTCTATCCGGTCTGCGTGCGGGTGAGCGCGTTATTGTCAGGGGTGCTGCCCCGGTCCAGCCAAATAGCGCATGGCAGTGATTTACTGGAATTTTGCCCGGGTCGGGATGCGGGTGCAATTCGTTTCATAACAGGTTGAAATAGCAGTCAGTTCGGGATTACGACAAGCACAAACAGCACCTGTACCGAACAAGGCATATAAGAAGGTGGAATAAAGTATGGCTGACGAACAAAAGAATTTTTCTACCCCGTTCAATTACGATGCCCATTCACTGGGTATCGCGGGTAGAACGGCACGGTTGTTTATTACATCCCCGGTGACACCCATGATCCTGATCGTGTCACTGTTTGTTGGTCTGATCGGACTGATCTTTACCCCTCGCCAGGAAGATCCGCAAATATCGGTACCGATGATTGACGTGTTTGTCCAGTATCCGGGGGCCTCTGCAGAACAGGTTGCCAGTCTCGTAACCGAGCCGCTGGAACGTATCCTGATGGAAATTCCCGGTGTGCGCCACACCTATACGGCGACCGAACGTGGCCGTGCCATGGTCACGGTACGCTTCAAGGTGGGTGAGGAGATGGGCGCCTCGATTGTCAAGGTCCATGACAAGTTGCAGTCCAATATCGACAAGATCCCGCCGGATGTCTCGCAACCCCTGGTCAAGCCAGTGGGGGTTGATGATGTCCCGGTGGTGACACTGACCCTGTGGTCGAAGGATGTCGATGACGGTGCCCTGCGGCTGCTCTCACTGGACCTGTTGCAGCGCCTCGGTGAAGTGAAGAACGTTGGCAAGGGATTTATTGTTGGTGGCCGGGAAGACCAGGTCAAGGTAGAGGTAATGCCCGAACGTCTGTCAGGCTACGGTATCAGCCTGCAGCAGGTTGCGCAAACCATTCAGACCGCAAATTCGGAAAAGACAGCCGGTGACCTTGAATCCGGTGGTTTGTCATTCGCAGTGCGCACCGGTTCGTTCCTCACCAATGCCAAGGAAATCGGTCGTCTGGTGATTGCGATTCGGCAAGGTTCGCCTGTCTATGTGCGCGATATCGCACGGGTTTCACAGGAACCTTCAGAGCCTGACCAGATGGTTGCCTTTTATACAGGTCCGGCCTACGAGGGTGATACCGTTAGTGCTGACGGTGCTCCGGCAGTAACGGTTGCTATTGCCAAGAAAGAAGGCAGCAACGGTGTCACGGTAGCCAAGGCGGTTCTGAATAGGGTTGAGGCACTCAAAGGCGATCTGATTCCGTCCAATGTTCATATCACCGTGACCCGTGACTATGGCAAGTCGGCTGATGACAAGGTAAACGAACTGTTGCAGGCCATGCTGGAGGCAGCTGTTATCGTTGCGCTGTTGTGCCTGATCGGTCTTGGTGTGCGTGCAGCCTTCGTGGTTATAGCCGTTATCCCGGTCGTCATCCTGCTGACCATATGGTGGGCCATGATGATTGACTACACCATTGACCGCGTCAGTCTGTTTGCCCTGATTTTCTCCATAGGTATTCTGGTCGATGACGCGACCGTGGTTGTGGAAAACATCTTCAGGCACTGGCTGGAAAAGGGGAAAACCAGTGTCGCACTCGCTATTGACGCGGTTCGCGAGGTGGGCAATCCGACCATTCTTGCAACATTTACCATTATTTCAGCACTGTTGCCCATGGGGTGGGTAAGTGGCCTTATGGGCCCATACATGCGGCCAATCCCGGTGCTGGGCTCATCGGCCATGTTCTTTTCCCTGCTTGCCGCATTTGTTTTTACACCGTGGATGGCTGTAAAGGTTGCACCCAGGCTGGAAGCCCTGAGGAAGGCAGAAGCAAAGGAAAAACGTGCGCATGAACGTATCAGCAAGTTCTACCGGCCGATCATCATGCCATTGATTAATAATCGGAAACTGGGTCTGATCTTTCTGTTTACTATCATTGGTGTCACTGCGGGACTGTGTGTCACGTTTTATACTCAGCATGTCGCTGTAAAAATGCTGCCCTTTGATAACAAGCCCGAGTTCTCGGTCATCGTCAACATGCCCGAAGGTACAGCCATGCCGGATACGGCCAACGTTGTTATGCAACTGGCTGAGGCTGTCCGGTCGATACCCGAGGCGACCGCGGTTGTGACCTATGCGGGTACTGCACAACCATTTAATTTCAACGGCATGGTGCGTCATTATTACCTGCGCCAGCGTTCCTGGGAAGGTGACCTGCTCGTTATGTTGAAGGATAAGAACGAGCGTGAACGTGGCAGTCATGAAATTGCTGTTGCGGCCCGTGAAATTCTCAAACCCATAGCGGATCGAATGGGAGCGCGCATTGCTGTTGTTGAAATGCCGCCTGGCCCGCCTGTGCTGAACACGATTGTTGCCGAAGTACACGGTCCCAATGCGGAGACACGGCGCCAGGTTGCCGCCGACCTGGTGTCCATGTTCGATGCTGTTGAGGATGTGGTGGATGTCGATAGCTTCATGGCAGAACCCTATGAATACTGGCGCTTCGATGTGGATACTGAAAAGGCTGTCCGCCGCGGTATTTCGGTAGATACCATCAATGGCAGTCTGGCCATGGCGATGGGCAGTTACAAGCTGGGTGATATAAAGCGTGGTTCTGTCCTTGAACCCACTTATATTGTCATGCAGATCCCGCTGGCGGTTCGCTCACAGGTGACCCGTCTGGGCGACCTGCCGATCCCGACTGTTGATGGCAATACCGTACCGCTGTCGGAACTCGGTGAATTCAAGAAGGGTATGGAAGACCCTATTATCTACAGCAAAGATCTGCGTGGTGTCGAATACGTGACGGCCGAGATGCAGGGCCGTCTTGGTGCGCCGATTTACGGCATGTTGAAAATCGAGGACATGGTTAAGGAATACACCACTCCGGACGGCCTGACCATGCAGACAATGCCCTGGAATCTGTTTGGCCCGCCTGCTGATGACACCGTGTCTGCTTATGAATGGTCCGGTGAGTGGACCGTTACCTATGAGACATTCCGCGACATGGGTGGTGCCTTCATGGCGGCACTGATACTGATTTATGGTCTGATCGTCTGGGAGTTCAAGAACTTTGCACTGGCCGGTCTGATTATGTCGCCAATACCAATTACCATGATGGGCATTATCCCCGGTCACTGGATCATGGGGGCTGAATTCACGGCCACATCCATGATTGGCATGATCGCATTGGGCGGCATCATCGTTCGACAATCCATCCTGATTGTCGAATTCGTGAAACTTGAAGTGGCGAAAGGGAATGAAGTCCAGGAAGCGGCAATCAGAGGTGCGGAACTGCGCATGCGTCCAATCTTTATTACGTCGCTGACCCTGATGGCTGGCGCCTTTGCCATTCTGCAAGACCCGATCTTTAACGGCATGGCGATCAGCCTGCTGTTTGGTGCCGGTGTTGCGACCGTGATGGCCCTGCTCATTATCCCGCTGGGTTGTATCAGTGCGCGGCGGCAGTTCTACGTTGAGACTACTGATGATGGTCGTGTAAAAATCAGCCATGCATACGAGCAAGTGGAACACATATCCCCCGAGGAGGCATCTGCAAACTCAAGGCCATCTCTGATAGCACGGCTGTGGGGCGGTTTTATCGGGATCTTTGCCTGGGTGTTCTATATCATCAAGGCGATCTTCACGATGCTGGGCATGGGCTTCAAGGCCATCTTTAAACGATCTGGTGGCGGCGGAACCCCGCCGCCACCAAGGCCGCCATCACCTGGCGGTGGGACACCACCGCCACCACGCGAGACGCCACCTGGCGGAGGTACGCCACCGCCACCGCGGGAAGCACCGACAGGCAAGGTGAAGGGTACGCCACCGCCACCGCGGGAAGCACCGACAGGCAAGGTGAAGGGTACGCCTCCGCCACCGCGGGAAGCGCCGCCGAGCAAGGTGAAGGGTACACCACCGACACCGCGGGAAGCGCCGTCGAGCAAGGTGAAGGGTACGCCACCGCCACCGCGGGAAGCGCCGCCGAGCAAGGTGAAGGGTACACCACCGCCACCGCGGGAAGCGCCGCCAGGCGAGGCAGGGAGTTCGACAGCACCGTCACAAGAGACGCCTCCGAAAAAGACGGTTGCAACGCCACCTGCCGCAGCCGGGAAAACGCCTGTTGCGAGTGAGCCGAAAGCTGCAGCGGCCATCAATAAAACGGAATCTGATGATGACAGTAATGGTGTTGTTGGAGAAAAGCGGCGTGGTATTCGCTTGAAGCAGGATTTGGACTAAGCTGGTAGTAGCAGGATCAAATGGTGAATCGGGATATTATTACAGGAGTGAGAGATGAAGAGTAGACGAGAGGTTGTCATGGGCCCGGTTGTACTGTCTCTGTTACTGATAGCTGCTTCTGCATTTGCCGAAGAACCGGCGCCGAG
>Ga0316194_10000782_pt1 | contig 21451 bp, 17 predicted proteins | sample CroRivsedime1_MG_FD_204936 | JGI IMG/M metagenome (GOLD analysis project Ga0316194, IMG submission 204936) | Coastal sediment microbial communities from Maine, United States - Cross River sediment 1 | ecosystem: Environmental > Aquatic > Marine > Coastal > Sediment | place: USA: Maine...
GGCAGTAGGTGAACACGTGCGCATGCCGCGCGTCTACCGCGGCCGGGACGTGCAGTGGTGGATGCTCGCCTCGGGCATACTGGACCAGAGAATCGAAGACACCGATGACCCGCTGCGTGCCCGCCGGGTGCCATCGCCGCAACTGGTTGGTACGCCGGAGCGCGCCACGCTCGACCTGAATGCATTGCAGGCACAGGGCGTCGAGATCGCCGGCCGCCTTGCAGGCGTACGCGACGGCAAAGCCCTCTTCTCAGGGTCGCTGCGCAATGTCTGCGCGCTGGCCGACCTCAAGATGAATCGCCTGCTCGACGCGTTCGACGAGTGGGCAGACGCGAACGATGTCGCAGCAGAAATCGGACCTGCCGAGCGTTACGCACCGACGGACGTTGGCCCGTCTCCGCGACTCGACTGCGAGCTCGGCAAGGAGATAAAGACCATCGTCTGGGCAACCGGGTTCAAGCCCGACTATTCATGGCTGCATGTTCCGGCGTTCGACCGCAGGGGCAATCTGATTCACGATCGGGGCATCGTTGGCGCGCCCGGGCTCTATGTGCTGGGTCTGCCCTATTTGCGCCGCCGCAAGTCGAGCTTTATCCACGGCGCCGGGGACGACGTGCTTGAGTTGAGCGCACATCTTGCAGGCCATCTTGATCTCACTGCACGGCGCCATGTGCCCGGAATGGCCACGGGATAGTGCGCATGCACCTGTTGTCTCAGATATGAATCGACCGCCGGACCACCACGGCGCGGCACACTACTCCTGATCGATGAAGGCGCGCAACGCTTCGGGATCCAGCGTGTCGATTTGCCGCCGGCCGAGTTGAATCCAGCCACGCCCGCGAAATTCGCTCAACACCCTGCTGACGTTCTCTCTCGAAACGCCGAGATCGTCCGCCATTTCCTGGTGACTCTTGTTGAGGGGGCTGCCGCCCGCGAGGATCAACGTCGCGAGCCGCTGGTCCAGCCTGAAGTACGTGGCCTGCTCGACCAGGTCCATGACACTTTCCAGCCGGTGCGCGATCCCGACATACACGGAGTGCGCAAATTCATCGGAGCGTCGAACCAGTTCCCGGAATAACGGCGCAGGTATCAGGACGACCTCCGTTTCAGCTTCGGCGATCACCCGGGCGCCGAACCGCCAGTGTGCCAGCAGGCCTGACGCGGACAGCAGGCAATGCTCCCCCACCGGCAACCTGTACAACAAGGTATCCGGCGCGAACCGCCCTACCTTGAGAACGCGACCGACGCCGCGCAAGACGAATGGATAACACGAGGAGAAATCCGCCGGCTCGAACATGACATCGCCCGCCTGTTTGTGAACAAACAGGCCCTGCTCCCGGATCTGCTCCAACAAGGATTCGGCCAGGTCACCCACGGGGGGATAGGCTTCGAGCAGCCTCGGCATCCAGAAGGGTGCAATGGCACCCATGACTACAGTGTCAGTTCAGCGTGCTGCATTCGACCATCTTAGCGCCGCTGGCGACGTTAATGTGAGCTCAGAACCAGGCTTTTCCCGCCGCGAGAATGCTGTGCAAGGAATCGAAAGTGTAGCCCGCCAGCACGATGTCCCTGACTTCCAGCCAGTACAGCCCGCCGTCTCCGCTCTCGCTGAACTTCGCCTGGCCAGAGCTGTTCGTCGTCGTCGATACATTGACGATCGAGCCATCCGGAAGGGTCCAGAACGCCTCTACCGTCGCGCCCGATACCGGCGCGAGATTCTCATCGAGTACAGTGACGATGCCGTTCATGCTGACCGAACGGCCCTTCGAACGTGCATCGAGCGAGATATCGACCGCGCGCAACCGGGTCGAGGCACTCGGGATCGACGGGTCCGTGTCGATCGCGTTCAGGTAGGACACGTTGCCACCCGCAAGGGCCGTAACAACGTATGCCGCGCTGCCGTCATCGCTGTACGCGATCTGCGTGTCGATGTACTGGTCCAGCCCGCTCGGATCTGGCGGAAATTCCATGCGCCACAGAGACCTGCCGTTCGCGGCACTGACGGATTTCAGCGCAACCGGTAGCGGCCACCCGCCAGCGTTCAGCAAAATCTGCGACTCGGTGGGGTCGACCTCCGGAACACCGACGTACTCGTCGAGCGCCTGGCTCCAGTTTTCTACGCCAACGGAATTGATCGAATACACGGTCCGCGCTGCCTGGACCGCATAGTGCGCTCCACTTTTGCCCATAGAGGGCTCGCGGGCAGTCGTAAAAGCCGGGTACTGGAACATCCAGACGAGCGTCGAGTCAGGCGAATACGCAGAGGGACCGGTGTGCCAGGTGCCGTCGAGTGGGCTTACCTGCGGCTGCTGGTTGTTGCCACCGATCGTGAAAACAGCCGCGCCATCGCTCAGTCGTATGGCCCGTGTATGGCCGTTGGCGTAGAAATACAGCTGCTGGTCGAGCCCATCGACGGTGGGGCCGAACGCCAGTTCAACATAGCCGGTGAAGGGGCGTCCGTACGCTTCCGGTTTGCTCCAGCGAAGTACCGCTCCGCCACCGGTATCCTCCAGCGAGAAAACGCCCATACCGCTCGACGAAAGCGCATAGATATGGCCGTCCGGACCTACTGCCACGTCCTGCGTGACGAACGCTCGCGGATTTTGCGTGAAGGTCCATTTCAGGCTGCCGTCCGGATTGAAGGCCTTGATCCAGTCTTCATTACCCGTGTAGATCGTGCCATCGGGACCGATGTCAACACCCTTGCCACCGGCCTCGCCGGCCGACCAGAGCACGTCACCGTTCGGCGCTACCGCAAACAGGTTGTCGAGTACGTCAACGGCATAGATCGTGCCGTCGTCCGCAACGACTGGTCTGACGGCCGAATAAGGACCAGCCAGCGGTACGCGCCACAGGAAGTGCTTCTCGGCGATGGGCTGACTACCGCCTCCGCCGCCGGTGTCGTTATCATCTTTCGGTGCACCCTTACCATTACCGCCTTTTGCGGCGTAAATCGGGAACGCCAGCAGGACGGTTAGCAAGCCGATGAACACAAACAACAGCCAACCCCTGGCTGTCGACGTGAATCTCTCTTTCGCACCCAAGCGAACGGCAGAATTCATGTCACACCTCTCTGATCCGTGAGACTGCGGTAGGACTGGGCTGGAGTATCCGCCCGGCGCAAGCCCAGTTCAGTGACAAATATCACCAAATTGAGAAATTGATCACAGGGTGTTTTGTGACGCAGGTCACACCAAGCGTGACCCGGATCATCCCCCTGCCGGGCCTCGAGACCGACGCTTGCTGCGAAGAAACGCGGGAAGTGGATTGATTCGTTTCAGGAAATGTCCTGGTCGACCGGCTCGAACTGGAGCCGGCTCCCCTGAAGCCGGTCAGGATTATGACAAGTCGTGAGCCGTTGCCCTCAACATAAGTCAATCAAAAATAATTACGGGAACAGGACGTTCTTTAATGGGCGGCGGCGTGCAGTCCTGCCGCCGCGCGCTGCTCCTCTGCAGGCGCGAGTCGCTTCCAGAGCGTCTCCGGCTCGTCGGCGAAAACGAGATCGTCCGATCCCGGCAGGACCCGCCAGCTGCCGTGGGCCAATTCGTAATCGAGCTGGCCAGGCGCCCAGCCCGCGTAACCGATGAACAGGCGCAGCAGCGCGGGGTCAGCCGGGCCCAGTTCCAGCGCAGTCTCGAATGACACGAGGTATACGGATTCAACGATCTTTTCCGCGTCCTCGGGCGGCTCGTCGGTGCGCAGCAGTGCACGCAGGCTGTCCATGTGCACCGGCCCGCCCCAGAACAGCGTACCGGTGTACCCTGCCATGCCCTCTTCGTCGGCGAGCAGCTCCTCGGGCTTTACCTCGGTCGGGCGATTCACGACCAGCCCGAACGCGCCCGTGTCGTCGTAATGCAGCAGCAATATCACGGTATCCGCGAACAACTCGCCCTGGACGAGTTCCGTTGCCACCAGCAGCTTGCCCTGTGCGGGACCCGGGTCCGCACCGACGGCCGCCGGCAGCAGCCAGGCAACGGCGACGAGCGATGTGAGGAACCTGATCATTCAACCTCGAGTATAGGCCGGCCGCAGGCCTATGCCGACCGTTCGCGATTCCCAGGCGGTAGAATGCTGGCCCATGCCGACCAACGTCACGCCCGAGTACAAGAAAGCGGAGGAGGCCTATCGCAGAGCGCGCGAACCGAAAGAGCGCCTGGACTGCCTGCGCGAGATGCTGCGCACGATCCCCAAGCACAAGGGTACGGATCACCTGCAGGCCGACATCAAGACCCGCATCAAGCAGCTGACCGAAGAGCTGTCCGGCCCGAAAAAAGGCGGCCGCCGCAGCGCACCGTCGCACGTCGTGCGCCCCGACGGCGCCGCGCAACTCTGCCTCATCGGGCCGCCCAACGCGGGCAAGTCCAGTCTCCATGCCCGTCTCACAGGTTCGCGTACCGACGTCGGGCCCTACCCCTACACCACCCAGCTCCCGGTACCGGGCATGCTCCCTTACGACGACGTCCACTTCCAGCTGGTGGACCTGCCGCCGGTATCGGGCGATTTCATGGAGCCGTGGCTGAGCAACGCGCTGCAGCCCGCCGACGGCGCGCTCCTCGTCATCGACGTAAGCGACCCGGAATGCCTCGAGCAGGTTCCCGTCATCCTCGAGCGTCTCGGAGAAAAAAAAGTGTTCCTTACGCCCGTGTGGCCGGGCCTGGAATCAACGCGGGCAGGTGAGCCGGACGAGCCCGGGGATCCCTTTCGCCTGGACCTGCCCACCGTGCTCATCGCCAACAAGAGCGACCTCGACGCCGATCCCGACGAAGTGAAAATCCTCGAGGAGTTGCTCGGCCTGCGCTTTCCTGCGCTGACGATGTCGGCCGAAACCGGCGATGGCGTCGAGACCCTCGGACCGTTTCTCTTCCGGGCGCTCGATGTCGTCCGCGTCTACACGAAGACGCCGGGGAAGCCTGCAGAGAAGGAAAAGCCGTTTACAGTACGCCAGGGCGACACGATTGCCGACGTCGCCCGGCTCGTGCACAAGGACATCGCTCGCAACCTGAAGTTTGCGCGCATCTGGGGAGCCGAGGTATTCGACGGCCAGCAGGTCGGGCCGGACCATGTCGTCATCGACGGTGATCTCGTCGAGCTGCATTTCTAGCGGCGTTGGTCCACAATTCCCGGCTACCACAATAATAATCAACCGCGGGACAATCCTGACACCATGCCAACACCGCCAGCAATAATCATGACCGCGGCCGCGCTGCTCGTTGCGCTTCCGGCAGTAGCAGCAGACCTCGTCGACGTTGCCAATATCGTGCGAACCCGCCACTGCGGCGAGGCGTCGCTGCCCGACAACCCGCTGGTACCGAACTCGCAGCTGGACGCCGCCGCCGCGGCCGTTGCCGGCGGAGCCGAAGTTACGGCCGCAATAGCGGCGGCCGGCTACCGGGCGAAATCGTCGGCGTCGATTCGCGCCAGCACGCCAGGCGGGAAAGACGATGCGGTGGCAAGAGAGCTGGCGGAACATTTCTGCCATTTTCTCGCCGACCCCGAATTCGCCGACATAGGCGTGCACCGGCGCGGCAAGGAAGTGTGGCTGTTGCTTGCGGACGGCGCCCCCCTGCCAGCGCCAGGCGATGCTGCTTTACTAGATTCGGTGCTGGAACGGCTGAACGAAATTCGTGCAAATGGCGGCCGTTGCGGGGACAGCGATTTTCCGTCGAGCCCGCCGCTGACGCGTTCCCCGGCGCTGGACGAAGCGGCACGCATGCACGCCGAAGACATGGCGCAAAACAGCTTTCTCGCCCACACGGGCTCCGACGGCAGCAATCCCGGTGACCGGGTCTCCCGCGCGGGGTACGAATGGCGCGTCGTGGCCGAGAACGTGGCTACCGGCCAGACATCGGCAGACGACATCGCCGCCACCTGGCTCGACAGCGCCGGCCACTGTGCCAACCTGATGGACGCGAAGTACTCGGAGACCGGGATCGCGTATGCCCTGAATCCCGGCGACGGCCGCGATATCTACTGGGTGCAGGTGTACGCCGAATGATTCCCGAACGTTACAAAAAACCGCTCATCATCGCTGCGGCCGTCATAGCCGTCTACGCGCTACTCGGCTTCTTCCTCGCGCCCTGGCTCATTAACAAGACGGCCACCGATGCCGTCCGGGACCAGTTGGGCGTCGAGCTCACGATGCAGAAGGTCTCAGTCAACCCGTTCGTCTTGAGCCTGCAGATCGACGGCCTTGAACTGGATGACCCTGGCGGCGATCCGTTTCTCACCGTCGAACGGATATTTATCAACTTCCAGCTGAGCTCGCTGTTTCGGTGGGCCGTTACGTTCCGCGAATTCCATATCGATTCGCCGAACATTCGCCTGGCAAGGACCGGCGATGGCGATCTCAATATCGGCTTCCTCACGGAACGGCCGGCCGAGCCCGCGGCGACCGAACCGGCAGAGGAATCCGGCCCGCCGCGCCTGCTCATCCAGGACTTCGCCATCACCGACAGCGTCGTCGACTGGAAAGACGACGTGCCGCCGGAGCCGGTGGACACGCGTTTCGGGCCGATCGATATCGCTATCTCCGAACTGAACACGCTGCCCGATCGCGCCGGGCTCCAGGACGTGGTCATCACGACGGAAAGCCAGGGCACACTGAGCTGGAGCGGCAGCCTGCAGCTCAACCCCCTGCGCTCGGAGGGCAGCGCCTCGGTCAAGGGCTCGCATTTCCCGCTGGCCTCCGCCTATTTGAAACACGAGATCGGCTTCGATCTGGACGAGGGCAGTGTCGATATCGAACTCGACTACCGGGTAGACACGCGGCCCGACGGGACGCTCGAAGCCAGTGTCAGCAACCTCGAATTATCCATCAGCGATCTCGCGATGCGAACGTTCAACAAGGCGCTGGGACGAACGGGCGACGACCGCGAGGTCCTGAGGCTGCCGATCGTGCGCTTGTGGGGCGGCGAATTGCGCTGGCCAGAGCAGACCGCCACAGCATCCGGATTCTCCATCGACGACGCCGTTATCAGCCTGTACCGGGATGCAGACGGCACGCTTAACGTACTGCCAGCTGCAAAACCCGGGCCCGTGGCTGACGAAGTCGAACCCGAGGCGGAACCGGCCACGGCGGACGGCGACCCCTGGCAGTTGTCGCTGGCCCAGTTCAGCATCAACCGGCTGGTCTTGACTATGGAAGACCAGACGGTGCAACCGCCCGCGAGCGTCGGCTGGCGCTCACTCGACATCGACGTTCGCGACCTCAGCAACGAGCCGGCAGCTGCGTTTCCCACGACCGTGAAACTCGAGGCACTCGACAGCGGTTCGATAACACTCAAGGGACAGTTTGCCGTTTTGCCGGCGCCGGCATTCGACTTCGACCTCGTGGTCGATGCGCTCGAATTCGGCACCGCGGATCCCTACGTGAAGAATCTCGTCGACGTGCATCTCGAGTCCGGCGCACTCAACGTCGAGGCCGAGCTGCACAGCTCGGCCGACGAACCGCTCAGGGTCGCGGGCGACGTCGAAATCGCCGATTTCCTGATCACGGAATCCGACCAGGATTCCCGGCTCGGCAGCTGGGACAGCCTGCGTGCCGACAACCTGCTCTACTCCGCGGCCGGGAATACGCTGGAGGTATCCGAATTGCGGTTCACGAAGCCGTACGGCGATATCCTGATCGCGGAAGACGGCAGCATAAACCTCGGGCGCGTGCGCAAAGGCGACGAGACGGAAAGCGAACCCGCCGAGGAGCCGCCCGCGACGGATACGGCGTCGGCAGAGCCGGGCATGAGCGTTACCATCGGCCGTGTCGTGGTGAGCGATGCGGCGGCCGACTTTGCGGATTTATCGTTGCCGCTGCCGTTCAGGGCGCAGATTGCGGCGCTAAACGGTGAAGTATCCACGATTGCCACGACGAGTTCGGAGCCCTCCACCGTGAAAATGGAAGGCAAAGTGGACGAATTCGGCCAGGTGCAGATCAGCGGCACGGTCACGCCGCTCGAACCCGCAGTAAATACCGACCTGCGCGTAGCCTTCGAGAATGTCGACATGCCGAAGTTCTCGGCCTACTCCATCCCGTTTGCCGGGCAGGAAATCGCGAGCGGCCGGCTCGACCTCGACCTGGGCTATACGATCAGGGACGGCGCGCTCGCCGGCGAAAACAATGTCGTGCTGCGCGAATTCGAGCTGGGCGAAAAGGTGGAGCATCCCGGCGCGATGAGCCTGCCGCTGGGACTGGCGGTTGCGCTGCTCAAGGACGGGGATGGCCGGATCGACCTGGACGTGCCGGTGCGCGGCGACCTCAACGACCCGGAATTCCAGTACGGCCCGGTAGTCAGGAAGGCGCTGGCCACCATACTCACCAAAATCGTCACTTCGCCGTTTGCGCTACTCGGCAAGCTGGTGGGGGCCGAGGCCGACGAACTCGAGTACCTCGTGTTCGATGCGGGGCGCGCGGATCTGTCGCCGCCGGAACGGGAGAAAGCCGGGAAGATTGCAGAGGCGCTCGAGCTGAGGCCGCAACTCGGCCTGCAGATCGGAGGTGTGTACGCGCCTGATGCCGACGCCGCTGCGCTGAAAGCCAGCCAGGCCGACCGGGCGATCGAGGAACGCATTGCAGCGGCGAACGACGACAAGGCGATGTACGCCGAACAGCGCCGCGAAACCGTCGAAGAACTGCTTTCCGAGTCGCTGGGCGATGCCGGGGCGGCGGCTGTACTGGACGAGGTTCGCAAAGCCCAAACGACGTTGAACGACGACGGCAAGGAACAATTCGACGCGGTGGCTTACACCGAGGCGCTGCGCGCCCGACTGATCGATGCGCAGCCGTTGAGTGAGGAAGAACTCCTTGCGCTGGCGGCCGCACGCGAGGAGAGCGTCCGGCAGGCGATCGTCGGGGCAAACGCGGAGCTCGGCGGCCGTATCGTCAGCGACAAGCCCGCAGCGGTCGACATCGACGACGAGCGAGTCCGAATGAAGCTCACGTTAACGGGACAGTGACTTTTAGTACCAGGCAAATGACGGTACGGGATGCCGTCAGGAGCGACTGCGCCGAGCTGGCGCAGCTGATCAACCTCGCCGGCGAAGGCCTGCCGCTTTATCTCTGGCGGCAAATGGCCGGGGCCGGCGACGACCCCTGGGAGATCGGGCGGGAGCGTGCTGCCCGTGACTCCGGAGGCTTCTCGTACCGGAACAGCATCGTCGCCGAAGTGGATGGAAGAATCGCCGGCGCCCTGGTCGGCTACCCGGTAGCGGACGAGCCGGAGCCAGTCGATCCCGCGAATACACCGGCGATTTTCGTCCCCCTTATCGAACTCGAAAACCTCGCGGCGGGAACCTGGTACGTCAATGCCGTCGCGGCCTTCCCCGAAGCCCGCGGACTCGGCGTGGGCTCGGAACTCATGCGATGGGCCGAACGGCGCGCAGTCGAACTCGGCCTTCGCGGCGTCAGCCTGATCGTTTCCGATGCGAACCGGGGCGCGCGGCGGCTTTACGAGCGCCTCGGTTACGCGGAAACAGCCAGCCGGCCTATGGTCAGGGAGCAGTGGCAAAACGACGGCGAGAACTGGGTGCTGATGATGAAAGACCGGCACCCGTAACGCAGCATCAGGAATTCATTTCCCCGAAATTGCCCATGCATCAGGCAGCGCATGCTGCCCGCGAGCATTGTGCAATTGCCGGTCCGAGGACCGAACACGGTCCGCCGGCACATCCTTTTGGGGAGTAACGACAATGAAGACATACACGCGTTTTGTGAGCACCTGGCTCGTGCTGGCCGTGGCCGGCTGCGGTGGCGGCGGCTCCGGGGATTCGCCGGCGGCCAACCCTCCGGCCCCGCCTCCGCCCCCGCCACCCACCGACGCTCTGCCCGGCGGGCACTGGTTCGGAACCGTCACCAACGACCTCCATGCCATAACTGAAGAATTTATAGCGTTGGTCGACGAGAACGGCCGCTTCCGCTTCGCGTCGATCGACTCGGCCGTACAGATGTCCGGCAATTTCGCAATCGTCGGCGACGCGCTGACGGGAGACGGCACTGCGTTTGCCGATGCCGGGGTCGTCTGGCTGGACTCCAGATCGGCCACGCCGGTTACGATCGAGGGGGCCATCAACTCGCGCAGCGAGATATCGGGCACGTGGACGACCGCCGCCGGTGAACTCGGCACGTTCGAGTTCTTTTACGATCCGACGTTCTACGAGCGCGCGTCGCCGCTCGATTTACTGGCAGGATCCTGGGTCGCCTATAACGAACTCATGAATCCGGAGGCCACGTTTACGATTGTCGCCGACGGCAGCTTTACCGGGCAGGACGTGCTCGGCTGCAATACCACGGGCCAATTCGCCATCATCGATGCGGGCTTCAATCTCTACGAGGTGCAGAGCACGATCGCCGATTGCGCACTGGCCGGCGACTACGTGGGGCTCGCATTCCTCGGCGACCTGCTCGTGCCGAACGATGCGCTGATCCTGGCCATCGACAACGGCTCGAGAGCGTTTCTGACAGGCTTTCAGAAGTAAGCCGACTGCGCCGGGGCCCCGACGGGTCCCGGCCTTCAATCGGGGATCCGAGTACAGGCATAATGCGGTCATGAATGAACTCATGACCGCCCACGCAGCCGTTGCCGAATGGGCCCAAAAAATACCGGACCGCGAATTCCTGCTGCAGCCGGTGGCCGGCGAGCTGCACGTCACAACGTTCGGGGACGCAGTGGACCAGGCGCAGCGAATGGCGTCGGCACTGGCCGGGCTGGGCATGAATCCCGGTGACAGGGTCGCAATACTCGCCAAGAACAGCGCCGAATGGCAGCTCGCCGACCTGGCAATCGCGATGGCCGGAATGGTCTCCGTGCCGATCTATCCGACCGCCAGCGCAGACACCGTCGCCTACATTATCGGTCACAGCGAGGCAAAAGCGCTGTTCGTCGGCAAACTCGACGAACCGGAAGCGATCGGCAACGCCATACCGGAGGCGCTGCCGACGATCGCGTTTCCCTACCCGACGATCGAGTGCCGTTACGACTGGCAACAATTGATCGACAACGCCGAGCCGCTCGCTGCACCGAACGAGCCGGCGCCCGACGACGTCATGACGATCCTCTACACATCGGGCAGTACCGGTCGGCCCAAGGGTGTCGTTATCAGCTACCGCGCCTATGCGTATGGCTGCAACGCCGCACTCGACGTCGTGGGCTTCGGCACCGAGGACAGATTGCTCTCCTACCTGCCACTGGCGCACGTAACAGAGCGCATGGCGCTTGTCGGCCCGTCGATATACGCGGGCGCGAAAATCTTCTTTGTCGAGTCGCTGCGCACGTTCGCGCACGACCTGCAAACAGCCCGGCCGACAGGCTTTGCCTCGGTGCCGCGGCTCTGGGTCAAGTTCCAGGCCGGCATTCATGCGAAGGTCCCGCCTGGAAAGCTGCGCCTTCTACTGGCAATTCCGTTCGTCGGCCGCGTGATTTCGCGCCGGATTCGCGATGGCATGGGCTTCAACAACTGCACGAAATTTGCATCGGGCAGCGCACCGATCTCGCCGCACACGCTGGAGTGGTACCAGAAGCTCGGCATCAACATCGGCGAGGGCTGGGGCATGACGGAAACCAGCGGCCTCTCCTGCGCGAACATCCCCTTCCAGGCACGGCGCCTGGGCACGATCGGCATACCGCTCGAGGGCACGGAGCTGAAGTTGTCGGACGAAGGCGAATTGCTGATCCGCTCCCCGGGCCTGTTCACGGAATATTTCCAGCAGCCGGAACTTACCCGGGAAGCCTTCACCGACGACGGCTTTTTCCGCACGGGCGACAAGGCGGAGTGGGACGACGAATGCGGGGGCTACCGGATCACCGGGCGGGTAAAGGACATCTTCAAGACCGCCAAGGGAAAGTACGTTGTGCCGGTACCGATCGAAACGCAATTGTCGGCGAACCCGCTGCTGGACCAGGTTTGCGTTCTCGGCGCCGGCCTGCCCGCGCCGGTGGCGGTCGTCGTGCTCTCCGATACCGCGCAACACCTGTCTGAAGACAATGTCGAGAAGAGCCTCGAGGCGACGCTGGCGGATACCAACAGGCACCTGGAGTCTCACGAACGCCTGTCCGGGATGATTATCGTCGACGACGAGTGGACCACCGAGAACGGCTTGCTGACACCGACACTGAAGATCAAGCGGGACGACCTCGAGGCTCGCTACCGCTCGATCGTCGGGAAAGACCGCGGCAGACCGGTCGTTCGGGAAAGCGAACTGTAAGTCGGCGAGCCTGCTAGCGCAGGGTGCCACCGGGACGCTGTATATCAGGCGGCATCCGGATCGTAAGATCGATGGCCTCGAAGTCCGCCTGGGTCATCTGGTACTCCTCCAGCAGCGCCTGCCAGCGCGGATCGTCGTGCAGCTTGCGGTACCAGGGGCGGGTGAGGTGGTCGCGGATGTTCCAGGTCATTTCCCGATCGTGCTTGTCGAGCCACTCGAATGCCTTGTCCTTCTCGCCCATCCAGGCATAGTGCTGGGCGATAATCAGTTCGTAACCGTCCACGGCATGGAACTCCAGAAATCTGGGCAGCAACGCGTCGAATTCTTCGGTCATCCCCAGCGCATGCAGTGTCTCCAGGTGGCCGGGAAAACCGGCGTACCCGGTGTCGCCGCTCTCCGCCGTCATGCGCTCAACCTCCTCGAACAACGCGAGGGCCACCCCGGGGCGCCCGTCCAGCAGCAATGCCTGCCCCAGCAGGTAGTTGGCGCGCACACTGGGAAAGAGTTCGCGTGCCTGCCGTAATCGTTCTTCGGCTGCCTTGTATTCCCCTGCGCCCATGTGGGTCCCAGCCAGGTTCAGGTAACAATCCAGGCAGAGCGGATCGCGCGCGATGATGTAATTTCCCAGTTTAATGCCGATCTGCGGCTGGCCGAACATATCCGCCTGCAGGACCGTGGCCCAGATAACCCCGTAGTTTGTCGGATCGAGGGCGTGCGCACGTTCCAGGTAACGCGCCGCCGTGTACAGATCATTGTCGAGCAGCATGGCGATCGACGCTTTCCACATCAGCATCGAGCCATTCTCCGGCTCGAGCGCGAAGCCGCGTTCGATCATGGCGCGCACACGCTCGAAACGGCTCTGCCCGGTCTCGTCTTCGAATCCCAGGATCCAGCGCACCCTCGCCAGTAGCCCGATCGCATCGACGAATCCCGGATCGAGGTCGATAGCCTGTTCCAGCATCCGGATCGCCTGCTGGTCGTCCCCTGCGCGCTCCGCGGAATTGACAAGCGTACGAGCCTGGAGGTAGAGCGCATAAGCCCGGGGATCATGATGCGGCACCGCCGGTATCTGGCCGAGCAGGTTCAGCTGCAGCTGGTCGACCACGGATCGCGCGATCTCGTCCTGGATGTCGAAGATGTCCCGGAATTCCCGGTCGTAATTCTGCGACCACAGGTGTGTGTCGGTCTTCGCATCCAGCAGCTGCACGGTCACCCGGATGCGATCCTCGAAATAGCGCACCGAGCCCTCGACGATATGTTCGACGTCCAGCGTATCCGCGATTTCCGGGATAGTCGCATCCGAGTCCCTGAACGAGAAGGCGGACGTCCGCGCCGCGACACGGAGTTCCGGAATGCCGGCGAGGAGATTCAGGAGTTCTTCCGACAGGCCTTCCGCGAACCAAGCCTGGTCCTGCTCGGGCGACAGGTCCTCGAACGCGAGCACGGCGATCGATTCAAGCTTCGCCGAGGGCGGCGCCGTGTCGAATACCAGTTTGTCGACGACAAGGAAGGTTACTGCGAGCGCGAGCAACACGATGATTGCGCGATCGAAACGGCGGGTCACGGCCGGCGGGGCAGGATCGGTAACCTCGCTGTCGCGCCTGAATCCCTCCGGCGTCCACTCGAACACCCAGGAGAACACCAAGGCAGGGATGAAGCCCACCGCGAGAAGCACGACGACGATCCGTATGGAACTCTGGGACAGGCCGAAAATCGGAAACAGCGTCTCGAGGACCTGTATCAATAGCCAGGCCGAAGCGAGGTAGGCGACCGCCGCGCGGAATACGTGGCGCCGCCGCAATTCGTCGATCAACCTCATGGGCCCTCATGCTACTAAATAAAGGGGAGTCACTGTCCCCTTATTGGAAAGAGCCGGGGGCTGTACACTAGCGCGCGTGAACGAGCGCCAACATCCCGAAAACAAAGGCTTGCGCCGACTGCGCTCGCTGCTGCTCAATGCAGGGCTGTTCCTCGTCATCTTTCTCGCCGCCACGGCTTACCAGTCACGCAATATGCTGGAGACCGGCGGCGAGGTGGCGCCCGGGCTTCGCGGCACGACCCTCGCCGGCGAGCCTTACGACCTCGCGGAAGCACGATCACGGCCGGCGCTGGTCTACTTCTTCGCACCCTGGTGCAAGATCTGTGCGGCGAGCGCGGGCAACCTGAACCGGCTGCAGCGCTGGCGCGACGCGACCGAACTGGAGATGGTCGCAGTCGCGCTCGACTGGAGCACGGCAGAAGAAGTCAGTGCCTACGTCGAGCGACACGAACTCGACATCCCGGTGGTTCTCGGCGACGCCAGGGTCGCGAAAGACTGGCAAATCTATGCTTTTCCCTCGTATTACGTGCTCGACGGCGGGCACCGCATAACGCGCCGCGACATCGGCTACAGCAGCCAGTTGGGGCTGTTGTGGCGCGCCTGGACCGTCAACTGACCCGGCCAACCGCGGGTCCCTCGCGCGCTGCGCCCGTTTTTGCTAACGTCTCGGCCTCCCGGCGATCGGCCCCCTGCCGATGCCACGGGTATCTCGCAGGAATCCTGACGCGTCATGGCAAATACACATCAGCCCGGACCGAGGCAGGCGCCTTCCCGCATCCTCGCGCGGGCAAGAGCCCTGTTCCTTCGTGCGCCGAAGCGTACGGCGGCCGCCGCCGTTCTGCTGCTGTTTTCCTGCTACGCCCTGTATCTGTCAATCAGCGTCATCGTCGCCTTCGAAGGCCGTCGCTGGGATATACCGGCGCGCGTTTACGCAGCACCGCTCGAACTCTACGCCGGGGTCACTATCGGTCCCGACGAGTTGTCCGCTGCCCTCGACCGCACCGGTTACCAGCGTGTCGACACGCCTCGAGATGCCGGACAATATGCGGCGCATACAGATCGCCTCGTGCTCTGGACGCGCGCCTTCCGGCACTGGGATTCGGAGGAACCGGAACAGCGCGCCGTCATCGAGTTCGACAGTCACGGTATCGCCTCCATGCGCGGGGAGTGGGACGAAACACTGCCCTTGCTGCGTCTCGAGCCGATGCGTCTCGGCAGCCTGTTCGCCGCGCACCACGAAGACCGCATCCTGGTGGCGACGGACGATATCCCGTCGCTGCTGATCGAGGCACTGAAGACGATCGAGGATCGCCGCTTCGACACGCACGTCGGGCTCGATTTCAGGGCAATAGGCCGCGCCGCCTTCGTCAATATCCGCCACGGCGGGATTCGCCAGGGCGGCAGCACGCTCACGCAACAGCTGGTAAAAAGTTATTTCCTCGATGGACGGCGCACGTTCACTCGCAAGTTCAGGGAAGCGATCATGGCGGTCGCCCTGGAGCTTCGCTACGACAAGGACGAGTTGCTGCAGGCCTACGTCAACGAGATCTACCTGGGCCAGCAGGGCTCCCGGGCCATCCACGGCTTCGGCCTCGCCAGTGAATTCTATTTCTCGAAGCCGTTGCAGCGGCTCGACCTGCACGAGGTCGCGCTGCTGGTCGCGATCATCAAGGGACCGTCCTATTACGACCCGAGGCGGCACGCGGAACGTGCCCGTGAGCGGCGCGACCTCGTACTCGCAACCCTGGCCGATAACGGCGTCATAGACGCGGACGCGGCAGAGGCGGCGAGCACGCGTGAACTCGGAATCGGCAACGCCGGCATGCTGTCCCGCTATCAGCCGGCTTACATGGACCTGGTGCGTCAGCAGCTCGCGGCGGATTTTCCGCTCGATGAACTCGCGACAGAGGGGCTGCGCATTTTCACGAATCTCGATCCGCGCGTGCAGATGCTCCTCGAGCGGGAGCTCGCGGCAGGGCTCGAACGTCTGCAGCCGGCCGGGGCCGCGGACGACGTTCGTCTCGAGGGTGCTGCTATCGTCACGCGGCCGCAAAGCGGCGAAGTGGTCGCGATGGTCGGCGGCCGCGACGTCGAGTACGACGGCTTCAATCGTGTCCTGGACGCGAGCCGGCCTGTCGGCTCGCTGGTCAAGCCAGTGGTCTACCTGGCGGCAATGCAAACCGGCGAGTACACGCTTGCAAGCCGGATAAGCGACGAACCGATCGAGATCGAGCTGGACAACGGCGACACCTGGGCACCGCAGAATTTCGACGAGACATCCCATGGGGACGTGCCCTTGTTGCGGGCGCTCGCCGACTCGTACAACCAGGCCACGGTACGCCTCGGCATGGCGGTCGGCGTCGACGCCGTGGCCGCGCAGCTCGAAGGGCTCGGCCTCGCTCGACGGCCCGATCCGAACCCGTCGCTGTTGCTCGGCGCCATCGAGATGTCACCCTTCGAGGTCGCGCAGGTCTACAACAGTCTTGCGAATGGAGGGTTCCGGATGCCGCTCCGCGCGGTCCGCTCGGTTGTCGACGCCGACGGCAACCCGCTGGTGCGCTATCCGCTCGAGCTGCTCCCTGCCGCGGACCCCGATGCCGTGCAGCAGGTCAACCATGCGCTGGTCCAGGTGCTCGAACGGGGCACGGCAAGGACTGCAAAAGCCGTGCTGCCGCGGGATCTGACCGCTGCCGGCAAGACCGGCACGTCGGACGATTTCCGGGACAGCTGGTTTGCAGGCTTTACCAACGATCACCTTGCGGTCGTCTGGGTGGGGCGCGACGACAACGAGCCCGCCGGGCTCACCGGCTCGGCCGGCGCGCTCAGCATCTGGGCGCCCGTTATTGCCGGAATCGACGCGACCCGGAGCTTCGAGCCCGTGCCGTCGCCCAACCTGGAGTTCGTCTGGATCGACTACGAGACCGGCCTCGGCACCTATGAAGGTTGTCGCGAGTCCGCGCTGGTGCCGCTGCCCCCAGGCGCCCGGCCGCCTCGCGTCGCCGGTTGCGGGCTGGGGCTGCGCGAACTGGGCATGCGTGCACGGCGCTGGCTGGAGGGCGGCCGGTAATGATCAGAATCCTGTTGATCCTCGCACTCGCCGCCGGGCTTTCCGCGTGCGCCCAGCTGCCAGCTGTGCCGGCGACGCCGGAAAGCCGCGACGCGCCCTCGACACCGGACGCCGGTGACGGCGCAGCCGCCAGTCCGACGGCGGCACTGCTGGAACAGGGCCGGCAGCAATCGGCGGCCGGCGACTACTCCCGGGCCGCCGCGTCGGTGGAACGCGCCCTGCGCATCGAGCCCGGCAACCCGTATTTGTGGCTCGAGCTGGCGAACATCCACCGCGCGGCGGGCAACGCTGCGCAGGCCGAGGCCAGTGCGCGCAAGGCGTTGAGCCTGGCAGGCCCGGACCGCGCCGCAGAGCAGGCCGCCCGGCAGTTCCTCCAGAAAATAGAGGGACAGTGACCATTGGTCACTGTCCCCGAAAGTCACTGTCCCCTAATAATCTGATGAAATACGTGCACTACAGCCTCGAAGACCGCGTCGCGACCATCCGTATCGACGATGGCAAGCGCAACGCGCTGTCACCGCAGGTGTTGCAGGAGATCTACGAAGCACTCGCCCGGGCACAATCGGATCGCGCTACGGTGATCCTGACCGGCCGCGAGTCCGTGTTCTCGGCCGGCTTCGACCTGAAGGTGATGAAACGCGGCGGCATGAGCGCGATTCGCATGCTGCGTTCAGGCTACGCCCTTACCGCGCGAGTGATGAAGTATCCCTACCCTGTCATCGCCGCGTGCAACGGGCACTCCTTCGCGATGGGCGTCTTCCTCATGTTGTCGGCCGACTACGTCATCGGCAGCCGCGGCGATTTCCGGATCTCGGCGAACGAGGTAGCTATCGGCCTGACCATGCCGCGGGTTGCCGCCGCCATGCTGAAGCACCGGCTGCACCCGGCCGCATTTCAGCGAGCGGTTGTCTTGTCGGAAGAATTCAGCCCGGAGGCCGCATTGAAGGCGGGCTTTTTCGACGAACTCACGGACCCCGGGGAGCTGATGGCGCGGGCCCGATTCCACGCCGCGGAATTCGGAAAACTCGATACGCGGGCACACGCAGCATCCAAACGCCGGATCCGCCGCACGCTCATCCGCAGGATCGGGTTGAGCATTCCGCTCGACCTGCTGGATGCTGCGTTGATGGGCCTGCGAGGCGCTCGGCCCCGCTGAACGATTCAGTGCTCGATCACGCGAGCACGTTTTTCGCAGCAATATCGATCGGCTTGCGGTTGACCGCGAGGAAAGACAGCGGGATCTCCGTGTCGAAGTCCCGTCGCTCGCCGGTCACCGCCTGCGCCAGCATCGCGCCGATCGCTGGCGCCAGCTTGAAGCCGTGACCGCTGAATCCGTTCGCTAACCAGAAACCCTCGATCTCCGTCGGGCCGAGGATCGGGTGCACGTCTTCGAGGTTGGTCGTGTACAGCCCGCAGAAACCGCGAACCCGGCCGCTGGAGGGCAACCCGGGCAGGCGATGGTGCAGGACGTGCAGATTCACTAATTCGAAGTCCTCGTCGGTTTCCGTCCGGAAATCGTCCGGATCGGCGACGGCCTCACGCTCGTCTTCCTCGCGCACCGACCCGATGACGAGCTGCTGGCCGTTGTTCTGGGTGCGGAAATAGATGCCGCCCGCCAGGTCCGCCGTGACCGGGATATGGCCTTCCAGGGCGTCGGGTCGATCGCGGTACATGATCTGGATGCGCGTCGGCACGAGAGTCCACGGCACCTCCAGGCCGGCGGCTCGGGACAGGCGGTCGCACCAGGGGCCGGCGGCATTGATCACCAGAGGGGTTGCAAGCGTGTCGCCGTTATCCAGCGACACGCTTTGCACACGGCCGCCGCTGACATCCACATCGACGATCTGGCTCCGGAATCGCACCTCGACGCCGGCTTTCCGGCAGGCTTCGACGAGATCGCGCGCGGCCGCCATCGGATCGACGTGCCCGCCTTCGGTTTCGAACAGGTTGCGGCTCCCGCCGACGCAATCATGCGCCTCGCCCGTCTCGAGGTCGGGCGCCAGCGTGCAGGAACTCAGAGCCGGGAAGCGCTTCGCGAGGTCGTCGTCATCGAGGACTTCGGCGGCGACCCCGAAACCCTGCATGCGCCGGTGTTCCGTATCGGCCCACTCACGGTCGCCGCCCGGCATCCACAGGACCCCGTCCTGGTGAAATTCCGCGGCAGGATCCGCGAGCTCGGTGAATGCTCCCCAGTGCCGGTATGCCTGTATTCCGTCGCGGGCCAGCAGCAACATCTCGTCATTGGAATAGCGAACCCGGCATATCGCGGACGAGGCCCCCGTGGAACCTTCGCCAACCGCCGCGCCTTTCTCGATAACGGCGATGCGAAGTGCGGATCGCCGCGCCAGCTGCCAGGCAATGGACAGGCCGATGATGCCGGCGCCGGCAATGATGACGTCGTAACTTTTCATACCTCTTCGAAACCGTACATCTTCTTCAACACCTTTGACTGGAACAGCATGGCCGAGCAAAAGGTCACCGCGGCGACGACGCCAAGGATGAGCAGCATGCGCCCATAGGGCTGCCCCTGCAGGGCGCGCATGTGTGCAAGCTCGTACATCGTGCGCAACCACTCGAGCGTGCCGAGCACGAGAACGACCTGCATCAGGCGCGCCACCCACGGACGGCGAACGAACAACAGCGCGATGAGCAGCAGCGCTGCAAATACGCCGATCCAGTTGCCGAAGCGCAGGAAATGCGCGCCGAGCACGAGGATGCTCAGTACAACGGGAATATACAGCAGGACTTTTTTCATGCCGCGACGACGCGGTTACGGCCTTCCCGCTTGGCGCGGTACAGGCGCGTATCGGCTTCATCGAGGATGGTCCTCGAGTGTGCGTCGTCCCTGATTTCTGCGAGCCCGAAGCTGATGGTAACCCCGAAGTCCGGCGCGATATCGGACCAATCGGCGCTTTCGACCGCCTGGCGCAACTCGCTGCAGACCTGCATGGCGCGATCGACCCCGGTATCGGGAAAGTACAGCATGAACTCTTCGCCGCCGTAACGCGCAACGAAATCGGTCCCGCGGCAGCCTTCTCTGAGAATACTGGCAACCCGCTCGAGCACCTGGTCGCCGATCGCGTGCGAGTAGCCGTCGTTGATCCGTTTGAAATGGTCGACATCGGCGAGCGCGAGCGCACCGGTGCGCTTCCTGCGTTGTGCGAGGTCGACCTGTTGCTGCAGGTAGCTGTCGGCGTGGCGCCGGTTGGGAAGCCCGGTCAGCTTGTCGTGCGTGGCCTGGCGTTCGAATTCCTCCGCCTGCACCCTGAGGGCCTCCGTGCGCTCGTCGACGAGCTTCTCGAGATGAGCGCGCATCAGCGCGTACTTCATGATAACCAGCATGCCCGCCGCCAGCACCGCCAGCAGCAGCACGAAATACGGCAGTGGCCCATTGGCGAACGCGAAAGCGAGGACGATACCTGCGGCCCCGGAAACATACTCGACGACCGCCGTGAAACGGTTGAACACGAGGCGCGGATCCGTGTCCCGGAGGTAGAGCATCAGCATCATGCCAAGGTCATTGATCGCCTGCATGCTTATCACGAGCGCGAGGAGCAGCAGGCCGGTAACCGGATCGAGCGTCGTAACTGGAATCACGCCGCCAAGATATTGGTACAGCAATCCGCTGCCGAGTATGACGAACGTCATCAGTCCGGCGTTGTGCAGTGAAGCCGTGACGACCAGCCGCAGCGACACGCCGAGGCGCAGCCTCTGCCATGGATAGATCAATGACGCGAGTGCGTTGACCCATGCGGCATCGACCGGCCCCAGCACCAGGACACTCATGACCTGGGCAACGCGATCGAAGGACACGTGACCGAACACCGGGTGCGGGAACCCGGTCGCGATGGCGAACAGGCCGAATACCAGGAAGAAGCCCGCGGTACCGAGGCCGTATCCACCCGCCAGCAGCCCGGTATCCGCAGATGCCAGCGCCACGGCGGCGATCGCCGAGATCAGCAACAGGATGGAATACACGAGATCGGGCCGCCACAGGCGGTCGCTTTCCGGTCGGGTTGTGGGTGCCGGCTCTCTCATAAGAACCGCTGATTATGCCCCATATGGGTTTGCCGGACCGTGACGCTCGTTGCTCATTTCGGCGCATACATTCCCGTCAGAGGCACTATTAGCGTCGAAATTTGTCCTATGCTTGAACAAAAGCACAGAACAGTCGGGGGTTATTCGATCATGGTGTCATTCAGTATCAATTCCGAAGACGTTTCTTTCGACGGCGACCCGGGTACGCCGCTCCTCTGGGTCATTCGCGATCACCTGCAATTGCGGGGAACCAAGTTCGGCTGTGGCATCGGCCAGTGCGGCGCGTGCACCGTCCATATCGATGGTGCAGCAAAACGATCCTGCGTTGTGCCCG
>Ga0316194_10000784_pt1 | contig 21448 bp, 20 predicted proteins | sample CroRivsedime1_MG_FD_204936 | JGI IMG/M metagenome (GOLD analysis project Ga0316194, IMG submission 204936) | Coastal sediment microbial communities from Maine, United States - Cross River sediment 1 | ecosystem: Environmental > Aquatic > Marine > Coastal > Sediment | place: USA: Maine...
CCGCCAGGCTGACGAGACTCGCACCCAGCAGGATGTAGCCGATCTGTGCAATGGACGAATAAGCGAGCAGGCGTTTGAGATTGCGTTCAAACAAAGCGACGCCGGAGCCAATCAGGATGGCAAGCACTGCGAGCGGCATCAGGAAGTAGGCAAACTGCACGTCGTGACCGACCAGATTCGGTTGAAAGACGAAGAAATCGAAACGCAGCAGCAGGTACAGGGCGACCTTGGTGGCGCAGGCGGCGAGAAATACGGTAACGGCATTGGGCGCATAGGTGTAGGCGTTTGGCAGCCATGCGTGCAGCGGGAACATCGCGGCTTTGAGCGCCAGGCCAATGGTGATAAACGCGGCCGCCACGAGTATGGGCTTCAGGTCGGCGACCTCGTGAATTCTGAGCTCCATGTCGGCGAGATTCAGGGTGCCGGTCATCAGGTAGATGAGACCGACGCCGATCAGGTAGAAGGTCGCGCCAATCGTGCCCATGATCAGGTATTTGAAGACCGCGGGCAGGGCACGCCGATTGGGGCCGCCTGCGATCAGCACGTAACTCGCGAGCGACGAGATTTCCATGAACACGAAGATGTTGAACGCATCGGCAGATACCGGAATGCCGACCAGGCCGGCGAGCACTAGCAGCCATGCCGCATAAAACAAGGGCTGGCGATCAGGCTCGATCTCGGTGTCGACGCTATGTCGGCCGGCGAGCAACGCAAGCGTTGAGGCGCCGGTGACAATGAGCAGAGTCAGTGCGCTGAAGGCATCGACCCCCAGTTCAATACCGTAAGGCGCGGGCCAGGCGCCCATCAGGTAGCTGAATTTCTGCCCGTCAAGGACGCCGAGGGTAAGTGCGATAGCAATCGCAAAGGCGAGGAGACTCGCCATGGTCGCTGCCGCCCAGGCAAGACCGCGCGGACGCAGCAACGTCACAAGTGGCGCAACGAGCATCGGCACAATAACCTGCAGTGCCGGGAGATGGTGACTCCAGCCGGTCACTGCCGGTCAATCTCCTGAATTTCGTCCTCCTCGATGGAGCCGTACTCTTCTTTAATGCGTACTACGATGCCGAGCCCCAGGGCTGCAGTAGCGATGCCGACGACGATAGCGGTGAGAATAAGCACCTGTGGCAGTGGGTTGGAATACAGCACGTCTGAAACGCCGTCCTGAAGGATCGGTGCCGTGCCGCCCTCGACCTTGTCCATCGTGATGTAGAGGAGAAACACGGCTGACTGAAATATGGATAACCCGATCAGCTTTTTGAACAGATTGGGTTTCGCAATAACGGCGTAAAAGCCAATCATCAGCAGCACCGCAAATACCCAGTAGTGATACAGCCCAAGCAGTTCCATCAGACACGCCCCCGAGCGGCAAAGGCATGAAAAATACTGAGCAATACGCCGGTTACGGTGATGCCAACACCGGCCTCGATAAGCAGTAAGCCCAGATGCTGTCCGGCGATCGGATCGGCCGCCAGTACAGAATAGTCAAGGAAGTTGCTGCCCAGCAGAATGCCCGCGACACCGACTCCACCGTAGAGCAATGCGCCGCCGGCAACAAGGACGCTCAGTGCGCGGAGAGGCAGGACTCGCAGTGCCTGCGTTTCGCCCTCGAGCAAGGCGTAGAGGATGATCGCCGCGGCAACGATCGCCCCGGCCTGAAAACCGCCGCCGGGACCGTATTCGCCATGGAACTGCACGTATAGTCCGAACAATAGAATGAACGGAATAAGAAGTCGCCCAACCACGCGCGGCACCAGATAGTGTCGCAGACCCTGGCCGGGTTCGGCAGTCGCTTGCCGCTGAGAATCTTTTCGATTGCCCGGCCGCGCGCTGAAAAGGAACATAACTCCGATTCCGGCGGTGAATACGACGAATACCTCACCAAATGTGTCATAGCCGCGGAAGCTGCCGAGCACTGCGGTTACGACGTTGGGAATATCGATGTACTCTGGCGTTTTCTCGATATACCAGGGGGCGACGTGCTGGTGCACCGGCGCCTCTGGGTCGCCAAAGCGGGGTTTGTCAAAGGTAGCGTAGATCATGATCAGCGTGGTGACCGCCACCACGCTTAGCGGCAGCAATCGCAGCACATGCGTGGTGCGTTCATGCTCAGCGGTAAGCGCGAGCGCACCAAGGAACAGCACGGTGGAAATACCGGCCCCGATAGCGGCTTCGGTGAGTGCGACGTCAGCCGCATCGAGCAGGAAGAAATTCGCCGCCATCAACAGGCTGAAGATACTGGTGAGAATCACCGCGGAAAATAAATGCGACGTACGCACAATCGCAAGCGCGGTGATGACCAGCAGCGTCAGCAGAAAGACACCAAACAGTATGGTCACTCGCTGTGCTCCGAGGCCGGTATCGTGCCTTGATCGGGTCGCAGACCTGCAAGCAGCGCAGCGCTCGCCAGCGCATTTGAGGCTGCCGGGCTAGTTAGCAACAGGAACAGCAGAATCGCGGCGAGCTTGATCGTCGCAAGCGACGCACCTGCCTGTAACATAATGCCCGCGATGACAAGCATTGCGCCCATGGTATCGGTCAGGCTGGCTGCGTGCATTCGGGTATACAGGTTGGGCATACGCAAAGCACCAAGCCCGCCGATGAAAATGAGAGCTCCACCGAGAGACAGCAAAACCCAGCTCGCGATGTCGACCAGCAATGCCATCGTCATTGCCCCCCGCCGCTATGATCCGCCTGTTCGCTCTGCGCGCGCAGGCGGATGAATTCGAGCACCGCGAGGACGCCAATGAAGTTGATTAACGCATAGGCCAGGGCCAGATCAAGAAAATCAGGGCGGCCGTACAAAAAGGCAATAACCGACAGCAACAGTACCGTCTTGGTGCCGAACATGTTTGCGGCAAGTACGCGATCGTAAATGCTGGGGCCCATTAGCGCTCGTATCAGCGCAAGGGCCATGGTAACGAGCGTTGCGATTGTCACGACGTAGTACATCCCTAATCCTCTCGTAATGCGGCAACTCGCCGGTCCATCTCACCTGTGATGAGTTCGTCAGCGCCGCTCTTCGTGAGGCTGTGTACCAGAATGACGCCATTGTGCACGTCGAGCGTCAGCGTGCCAGGCGTAAGCGTAATCGAGTTGGCGAGCATCGTCTGGTCAACCGGATGGATTGCAGTCGCCTTGATCTCGAAGACCTGCGGACTGATAGGCAACCGCGGGTTCAGTACGATGCGGGCTACTTCAAAACTGGATCGAGCAATCTCCTTTGCCAGCCAGGCCCAGTAACCAATTAATCGCGGCCCGAAACGTAAAGCGAAAACATCTTTGTCGAAATAGCCCATTCGTCGCGCGAGATAGACGGTGAGCAGGCAGGAGAAAGCACCAAGCCCAAGCAACAATGGCTTGAACAGTCCCGACCATAGCAACCAGGCCGCGATTAACAGGACGAGCAACAAAAGCATTCTCGCCGCCATCGACTGCCGGGAATTCACGGACAAAACTCATTCGTCATTGTGCACCTCACACGGGCATTGCAAGCGCAGCGTCGGGGGAGACGGCGTCAGCGGTTCGGCACTGCAGCAACGGAGCGGCGACCCAGATGCCAACAATCGCAATTCTTGCGTTCATCCGGTCTTCTCCGATCCAATGACTGTCAGTGCCAATTAAAGCACGGTCGCCAGCCACCCGCCCACAGCGCAATGTGACTCAACTGGATGACGCCGGTGTGCATTCTTATTGACGACGTAGTGGTCACGACGATCTTCTTTTCTGCGCGGATGGGGATTGTCCACCGAGCAAATCGGTACGTGCACATTATTGCTTGAAAACATCCAGCCCTGGACGGTATCGGTCATGTCTGGGTTCCCACGATCTCGTTGGTCGCCGCCAATAGCACACAAATGACAGGAAAATGAACACTAGTTTACCTAAATGACCACCCCCCGACAAAGTTTGGGGTTTTCTATTTCTGAGCCGCTCAAATCGGCTTGACGGGTTCGCTGGCGTGGCCGCTCTCGTGTGGGCCAGCGAAAGGTGATCGATCAACGCCACAGATCGACCTGAATCCGTTCGATATCTCTGCCATTATTCGCACCTGAGACTGAACGACCGTTAGACGAGAGAACCGAATCATGCTGAAGAGCCTCAACGACTTTCTCCGCCTCGAATCCGCTGCCGGCATCGTGCTGGTTATTGCCGCGGTGGCCGCCATGCTGGTGGCAAACTCCCCGCTCTACGGTCTCTACACCTCGTTCTTCGATATGCCGGTGGAGGTCCGCTTTGGCCCGCTGCATATCGGCAAACCCCTGCTGTTGTGGATCAATGACGGCCTGATGGCAGTGTTTTTCTTCCTGGTAGGCCTGGAGCTGAAACGCGAGGTGCTCGATGGCGAGCTGTCCGACCTGAGCAATATCGTGCTGCCGGCAGTGGCCGCCACCGGCGGCGTTTTGGTGCCCGCACTGATCTACAGTGCCATCAACTGGGGGAACGAGATCTCCATGAAGGGCTGGGCTATCCCTGCCGCCACCGACATCGCATTTGCCCTCGGCATACTGTCGCTACTCGGCAAACGTGTTCCGACCTCGCTCAAGGTCTTTCTGGTCTCGCTGGCGATCCTCGATGACATCGGCGCCATCATCATCATCGCCCTGTTTTATAGCATTGATCTCTCCACCGGGGCGTTGAGCGTCGCCTCCGCTGCCATCGCAATCCTGTTCATCCTGAACCGTCGCCACGTCAGCGAGATCGCCCCCTACGTGATCATCGGCATAGTGCTGTGGATATCCGTGCTCAAATCCGGGGTCCACGCCACGCTGGCCGGCGTGGTGCTGGCGATGTTCATTCCGGTGAAGCACAAGGACAACCCCGAACATTCACCGCTGCGCTCCCTGGAACATGACCTGCACACCGCGGTCGCATTCTTTATCCTGCCGCTGTTCGCCTTCGCGAACGCCGGTATCCATGTCCTCGGCGTGAGCGCGAGCTATATGCTGCACAGCGTCTCGCTGGGTGCAGGGCTTGGCCTGTTTTTGGGTAAGCAGGTGGGCGTATTCGGATTCAGCTGGCTCGCGATCAAGGCCGGGCTGGCACAACTGCCGCGGGGAGTCGACTGGCGCTCGCTTTACGGGGTATCGGTGCTGACCGGCGTCGGCTTCACCATGAGCCTGTTCATCGGTTCGTTGGCTTTCGAGTACGTCGACGGCTCGGGCTTCGACGAACGCATCGGTATCGTGGCCGGCTCGCTGCTTTCCGCAGTGCTCGGTTATTCCCTACTGCGGCGCTTCTTACCCGCTGCCCCCGGGGGATGAACCGGCGACCGGTCACAGATGCGGGTGCTCGAAGAAGATATAGGGCGTCGAGTAGTCACTGAACTCGAAATAAACCTTCTTTTCGCCCGCGTCCTTGTGCATGTTCAGATTTTCATCGAATACGCCGTAGCCGAAACGATAGGGGCGTGCCTCGCCGCCCTGGGTCGCATCCGCGGTACTGAGCTTGTCGATCTGGATGAACCGTCGCACCAGCTTGTCGCCGGCATAGATTTCGAGCACTCCGTTTGTGCCGGTCCAGTTCTGGATGGCCCGGCCAAACTTGTTCTGGGTCTCCTGGGTGCAGGCACTCAGCGTCAGTGATACGAAGGCACACAAGCCCCATTTAGCGATCAGTTGCATTCCATATAGCCTTTTAACTCGATTCAGACTCTTGATTTTCGCTCACACCGCGACGCAGCGACCACTTGAGCAGGGAGGGAGAGATCACCGTCGTGACCACCACCATCAGGACGATGGCCGAAAACAGCTGACTGTCGATCACGCCCAGACCCTTGCCGATGGCGGCGAAGATAAGACCCACCTCGCCGCGCGGCAGCATGCCGATACCGATCGCGAGCCTATTCAGGCCGCCGCCCGCAACATATCCACAGACGATCTTGCCGACAATGGCGGCCACCGTCAGACCGCTGGCGAACAGCAAGACCTCGGTGTTGAGAAAGCTCTCCAGCTTCACCTGCAGCCCGATCAGAACGAAAAATATCGGCACCAGGATAGCCTCCAGGGGATCCATCAGGCTCCTGATGGTCTCGCGGCCATACTTGGGATCGCTTTTCCAGCCACTGAAATACTGGTCGTTCATAATCAGACCGGCGGCGAAGGCGCCTATGATGGTCGCCAGGCCGACCAGATCGGCGAACCAGGACAGCCCCATGACGAAAATGAAGGTAACGAAGATCTTGGCCTCGTGGGTCTGCAGGCCATGCATCATGGCGATCAGGGTGCGCAGGATGTGGGGGCCTGCGTACATGGCCGCGAGGATGAACAGCGTGGAATGCGCGAGGATCTCTAGCACGGCAGCGCCCTGAATACTGCCGCTGATCACAATGCCCGAGACGATGGCCAGCGCAACCAGCCCGAGCACATCGTCAAAGATCGCCGCACCCAGGATCACGCGGGCTTCCTGGGAGTGCACCACTTTCAACTCATCGAGCACACGCGCGGTAATCCCGACACTGGTGGCGCCCAGTGTCGCACCAATGAATAACATCGATCCGACCGAGTTGTCCGGCAGCACCAGCCAGGCCACCACCAGGCCGAGCAGAAAAGGCGTCACCATCCCGACGACGGCAACCCTGAGCGAGGGCATGCCGGCACTGCGCATCTCTTCCACGCTGCTTTCCAGGCCAACCAGGAACATCAGGAAGATCACCCCGTAGCGTGAAAACATGTCGACCGTGTGGACGAAGCTCAGCAGCTGCATGCCATCGGGACCTTCCACGATCTCGACGATCTTTTTTGCGAGTACGGGGTCGGGGAAGATCTGCGCGGCGGCCTCTTGCATGCTGGCTCCCGCGAAGGTGAGATCGATCATATCGAACAGCAGCCGGCCTTCACGCACGACCAGGATGAAGTCCCCGCCGAGCAAGTAAACGAGATTGCCCAGCGCAATGCCGATGACCAACTCCCCAAGCACGGAGGGCTGCCCGAAGCGACGCGCGAGATAACGGCCAACGACGGCACAGACGAGTATGGCCGTGACGCCCAGTATCACCGGCGCCACCGGATCTGCATGCGCACCGTCCGGGGCCGACAGCGCCGTGGCCGGGAACATCAACGGGGACAGAAAAAGGATATGACTTTTAGTCGACGTTTTTGCCATGGCGCCCTCACCCTGCCGCCAGACTGTTGCGGATGTAGATGGCAATCGCCTCGACCTCTTTCCTCGACATGGTCGAAAACTCGGGCATACGCGAGTCGCCGGCGCGCCCATGACCGCGGATGTGATCAGTCATCTGGCGATACGTCATCGACGTGTCCTTCAATGGAGGGACCCCCTCAACAAAGACGCCGTCCCCCGAATCCTGGTGACAGGACGCGCAATGATGAACGTACAGTTGTTTGCCAGTCTTCAGCTGCGGATGGCGGTGGTCGTCATCCCGACTGCAGGCGACCAGCACGACAACACCCAATGCGGTCACGAAAATCCGGCGCATGCCAGGTCCCTTACAATTCACCACACTTTGAAAGGCTATCACAAGAGCCGTTCCGGGCCTGACAGCCGCTGGGGAAATCCCGCGGCAGGCAGTGTTATATTGATGGGTCAGCAGCCAGCCTCGCCTCAGTACCCTCAGCCATGACACAGCCTGCCCCGGATCTGTTCGCATATCGACGCCACTGGGCACACAAATTCGGTCCGGCGCCTTTTCTGCCCATGTCGCGCGAGGAAATGGATCTGCTCGGCTGGGACAGCTGCGACATCATCATCGTCACGGGCGACGCCTATGTAGATCACCCCAGTTTCGGTATGGCGGTGATCGGTCGCGTGCTCGAGGCGCAGGGTTTCCGGGTCGGCATCATCGCCCAGCCAGACTGGCGTTCCGCCGACGACATCGCCCGCCTGGGCCGGCCAAATCTGTATTTCGGCGTGACCGGCGGCAACATGGACTCGATGGTCAACCGCTACACCTCGGAACGCCGCCTGCGTTCTGACGACGCGTATACGCCGGGTGGCGAAGGCGGCAGGCGCCCCGACCGGGCCGTTATCGTCTACTCACAACGTTGCCGCGAGGCCTACCGGGATGTCCCGATCGTGCTGGGCGGCATCGAGGCCAGCCTGCGTCGCATCGCACATTTCGACTATTGGCAGGAAAAGGTACGCCGCTCTGTCCTCATCGATGCCAAGGCCGACATGCTGCTGTTCGGCAACGCCGAACGCGCGATCGTCGAGCTGAGTCATCGGCTGGCGGCCGGCGAACCTATCGAGCAGATTCGCGACCTGCGGGGAACGGCATTTGCTCTAAAGGCACTGCCGACGGACTGGACGATTATCGATTCGACCACGCTCGACGAACCAGGCCGGATCGAAGTGCATCCGGATCCTTATGAGTCCGGGCCGAGGGCCGAGGGCCGAGGGCCGGAGGAAACGGGACCAGGCCCCAGGCCCCCGGCCCCCGGCCCTATGAGCATAACCCTGCATACAAGGCCCAAAGGCCAGAATCGCGCGTATCAGGCAGTTCGGCTGCCGGGTTTCGAGGCCGTCCGGAACGACCCGGTTTTGTACGCCCACGCCTCACGCGTGCTGCATCTTGAGTCCAACCCGGGTAACGCGCGCGCGCTGGTACAAAGTCACGGCGAACGTGATGTCTGGATCAACCCGCCACCCATTCCACTGCGCACACCCGAGCTCGACCGGGTTTTCGAACTCCCCTATCAGCGCGTGCCCCACCCGGCCTGCGGCGACGCCCGGATTCCCGCCTACGAGATGATCCGTTTCTCGGTCAACATCATGCGCGGCTGTTTTGGGGGTTGTTCCTTTTGTTCCATCACCGAACATGAGGGACGGATCATCCAGAACCGTTCCGAGCAGAGCATCCTGCGCGAAATCGAGAACATCCGTGATCACACACCGGGTTTCACCGGGGTTATCTCTGACCTCGGCGGTCCGACCGCCAACATGTGGCGCCTGCACTGCAAGGACCCGAAGATCGAATCAAGCTGCCGACGCCTGTCGTGCGTGTATCCGGGCATCTGTGGCAACCTCAATACCGACCAGATGCCGCTGGTACGCCTGTACCGCAAGGCGCGCGAACTGCCAGGCATCAAACGCGTGTTCATCGCCTCGGGGCTGCGCTACGACATTGCGGTGGAGACACCGGAGTACGTGAAAGAACTGGTCAGTCATCATGTCGGCGGCTACCTCAAGATCGCGCCCGAACACACCGAGCAGGGGCCGCTGTCGAAGATGATGAAGCCCGGCATGGGCACCTATGATCGCTTCAAGGCGATGTTCGACAAGTACTCGAAACAGGCCGGCAAGGAGCAGTACCTGATCCCCTACTTCATCGCCGCGCACCCCGGGACCAGTGATGAAGACATGCTGAATCTCGCGCTCTGGCTGAAGGCCAACGGTTTCCGCGCAGACCAGGTCCAGGCCTTCCTGCCATCACCCATGGCGATGGCCACGGCGATGTGGCACAGCGGCCGTAATCCGCTCAGAAAGATCACACGATCTTCCGAGAAGGTCTTCTCGGCCAAAGGCCTGCGCCAGCGACGCCTGCACAAGGCCTTCCTGCGCTACCATGACGCGAACAACTGGCCGCTGTTGCGTGACGCCTTGAAGGCCATGGGTCGAGCCGACCTCATCGGTAACGGCAAACGTCACCTGATCCCGAGCTTTCAGCCGGCTGGAACAGGCGGCCGCCCGGAGGGTGCCCGAACGCCCGGTAAACAGCCTGCCGCAAAAGGCCGTTTCCGCACCCAGCAGACGCATGGCCTGAAAAAAAAGGCCTCAGGACGACGGGGTAAGCGCCGCTGAACAACAATGGGCCGATGCGGTCGAACGACCTGACCGTCACTGCGAGCGGCGTCTGAAGTTTCAGGGCCCGTTGCGCGAGACAAGGGGAATAGCGCGTGCGCGTTAGCGATTACATGATCCGCAAGGTACTCACGGCAGCGCCGGAAGACGGGGTACGCGAGACCTTCTTTCGCATGCGCGAAGCCGGCATTCGCCACCTGCCGGTCCTTCAGGGCGCGCAATTGGTCGGCATGCTCAGCGACCGCGACCTGCGCCGGCCGGATTGGGTCGATGAGGCACCCGACCTGTCATACGACTACCAGCTCGACGACAATCTCTCCGTCTCGGACCTGATGAGCCGCAACCCGATTGCGGTACATACCTACGATGATCTGGCCAGGGCCTGTGAACTCATTAACCGGCATGGCTTCGGGGCCCTGCCGGTCCTGGACAAGGGAAACCATCTGGTCGGCATCGTCAGCAAGGCAGACCTGGTACGGGCCTTCGGAGAGGCACTGCAATCGCAGCATGAACATTTCGGCTAGGAAAATGTTTCATCGGATCGCACTGCGCGCAGGCGGCCCGGTAATGCTCGGGCTGCTGGGCAGCATGTTCTGGACATCCGCAACCCTGGCCGCCCCTGTCAGTGTTCGCACCCTGCCGCTTGGGAAACTCCTGGGTGAACCGCGGTTCAGCGCGCCCGCAACGGTGATGTCGCGCAACCAACCCCAGGTCGCGGCCGAGATCGATGCCCGCGTGATCGCCCTCCCGATAGAGGTCGGCGATCGTGTATCGGCAGACGCAACCTTGGCCAGGCTCGACTGCCGCAGCCATGAATCGCGTCTTGCGGTCGCTCGTGCGGAACTGAGGGTGACACTCGCGCAAATGAACTATGCGCGTGGGCAGTTGACGCGTGCGCGCAATCTCAAGAAGAACAACAGCATCAGTGACGAGCTTCTGGACCAGCGCCGCACCGACCTGGAGACGCGGCAGGCAGAAGCAGATGCCCGACGCGAGGCGGTCAACCAAGCCGCCATCGATGTCGGACATTGTGAAATCAGGGCACCATTCGATGCCGTGGTGACTGAACGGCTGGTCAGCGTCGGCACCTTCGTATCACGCGGCACGGCCATCGCGGGCCTGCTCGAGATGGTTGGCCAGGAGATAAGCGCGTCTCTGCGCCAGAATGAGATCACCAGACTTCAAGAGGCCGAAGAACTGGTGTTCGAGGCCGCTTCGGGTCGTTTCCCGGTCAGGCTGCGAGCACTGCTGCCCGCCCTGGACACCCTGGCAAGAACACGCGAGGCCCGACTGACCTTTGTCAACGAAGCGGCGCTCCCGGGTACGGCCGGAAGGCTGGTCTGGCAGCTTGACCGGCAACTGTTGCCGGCGGATTACCTGGTAAGACGGGACGACAGGCTGGGTGTGTTCGTCCTCAACGGGGAAAGGGCACAGTTTATCGCCATTCCACATGCCCTGGAGGGTCAGCCCTGCGAGGTCGACCTGCCTTCCGACACCCGCCTGATCACTGACGGCCGACAGAGTCTCGTGGACGGCCAGGAGGTGACCGTATCCCCACCGCGAGAACAGCCTTAGTGAACTTTTACCGGTCGCTACTGCACAACCACGTTCTCGCCAATCTGACCTTCATCCTGGTACTTGTGGTAGGCGCGCTGTCTTATCTGGCGCTCCCCCGTCAGCAGGACCCGACCATCAATTTCAACTGGATCATCATTACCACGGTTCTGCCCGGCGCCTCGGCCATGGACGTGGAGAAAAAGGTCACCGATCCGCTCGAGGATGCGCTGCGCCAGATCCAGGACGTCAAGTTCATGTCATCCAACAGCCGCGAATCGGTATCCAGCATCCTGATCCGCTTCGAGGATATCGACGACCGCACCTTCGACAAACGCATCTCCGATCTGCGCCGCGAGATCCAGAACAAGCAGGATGAGCTGCCCGATGCAGCCGAGGACTCGCAGATCCTTGAGATCACCAGTGCCAGCGGCTTTCCCTCTGCCACCATCGCGGTTGTCGGTCCGGGTATGGACGAAAATCTGCGGCGTCAGGCACGCAATGTACGCAAGGCCATGGAGCGCCTGGAAGGCGTCGACCGGGTCGATGCCATCGGCCTGCCGGATCCGGAACTGCAGGTGCGCTTTTACCCGGAAAGGCTGGAGAACCTGCGCCTGACGCCGGGCCAGGTGGCAGACACCGTCCGCGCCTTTTTCCAGGACATCGCGGCCGGGGACAAGCGCCTGGGCGATCAGAACTGGCTGATCCGCCTGGTCGGCTCTGACGCCGACCCCACGGGCCTTGCCTCCAGGACCATCGTCGGGACCGGCAGTGAGATAGAACTGGCCGATATCGCCCGTGTGGAGCGCGCACGCGCCGAGCCGGATCAGCTGACGACCCATGAGGGCAGACCTGCCGTGCTGCTGGCGGTGATAAAACAGCCCGACACCAACACCATCGAACTGATCGAACGACTCAAGGTGTATGTCGAGGGTCGCAATGCGCTGGGCGACAGCACAGGCGTCGAGCTTGTGCTGATCGACGACCAGACCATAACCACCCGCAATGCCATACGCCTGATGCAGAACAACGCGATGATCGGCCTGCTGCTGGTTCTGCTGGTGACCTGGATGTTCCTCGGCTCCAGGATCGCGCTGCTGACCTCCATCGGCATCCCGTTCATCCTTGCCGGCACCTTCTGGCTGCTCGCTGTTATCGGTGAAACCCTCAATGTGATGGTGCTGCTCGGCGTGGTCATCGTGCTCGGGATGTTGGTCGACGACGCCGTGGTCGTGGTCGAGGGCATCTATTACCGTCTGCGCAAGGGCATGGACGCAATGAACGCCTCGATCGAAGCCCTGCGCGAGGTGGCCGCACCGGTCACGACCGCGGTACTCACCACCATGGCGGCTTTCACACCGCTGATCCTGCTGCCGGGTATCCTGGGCGATTTCATGCGGGTCGTACCTACCGTCGTCGTCATCGCCCTGGCCATATCGCTGCTCGAGGCCTTCTGGATGCTGCCGGCCCATGTGGTTGCCGCCGGTGTCAGTTTCGAACGCCCTTCCGCCCTACAGCGTCACCGTGAGCGCTTCACACACTGGATCCAGCTGAATTACATACGACTGCTGGTAAAGGCGCTTCGCCATCGCTGGCTGACCCTGCTGCTGGTGTTCTCACTTTTTCTTGGCGCCGTTGGCTCGTTCGGGGCGGGTTTGGTACGCATGGATTTTTTTGCCGCTGACACCATCCGCCTGTTTTACGTCAACCTGGACATGCCACCGGAGACGCCGCTTCAGGTCACCCTGGCCAAGGCGCAGGAGATCGAGCGCGTCGTGCGGGCGGGAATGAAGGAAGGTGAGGTGCGTGCCATCCTCAGCTATGCCGGCAGCATGTTCAACGAGACCGAGCAGCGACTCGGGGATCATCTTGGCCAGGTGATGGTGGGGCTGAATCCAAAGACGGCAGAGCTGCGCACTGTGGAACAGATGATCGAGGGGATGCGGGCGCAGGTCCTCGCCGTGCCGGGACCTGTGCAAATCGCATTTCTGCGCCTGACCGGGGGGCCGCCAACGGCAAAGCCGATCAGCATCAAGGTCCGCGGTGATGCCTACAGCGATATTCGCGCTGCAGCCGATCGGCTCAAGGCCATCATGCAGGGTATCGAAGGCCTGAAGGACATCGGCGACGATGCCGACAAAGGCCGTCCGGAACTGGTTCTCGAATTCAATACCGATGCCATCACACGTGCCGGGCTCGACCCCGCAGAGGTCGGGCGAGCGCTGTTGCTGCTGATCGACGGCCTGGTGGTGACCGATATGCGCGATGCCGGCGAGAAACTGGAGGTGCGGGTCAAGGCAATCGATACCGATTTCCAGGACATCGCCGACATCCTGCAATTTCGCATGCCGATCCGCGATGGCGGCAGCATCGCGCTCGCAGACCTTGCCCGAATCACCCGCCAGCAGGGCCTGGGCAATATCCGGCATTACAACTTTCGGCGCGCGATCACCGTCGAGGCCGACATTGACGAGGCCCTGATCGATACCGTGACCGCCAACGTCAAAGTGGTCGAGGCATGGCAACAGCACCACGCCGAGTTCCCTGCGATCGACCTGGACTTCTCGGGCGAACTCGACGATATCCAGGAAAGCCTGGATGCCATCGTAATCCTGTTCGTGTTCGGGATCGGCGTCATGTACGCCATCCTCGGCACCCAGTTTCGCAGCTACTGGCAGCCGTTCATGATTCTTTCGACGGTGGTCATGGCATTCACCGGTGTCACCTACGGCCTGCTGGTATCGGGCAATCCGCTGAGCCTGTACACGATCTATGGCGTGGTGGCCCTGGCGGGTATCGCCGTCAACGCGGCCATCGTCCTGATATCCGCGGGCAACCAGCGCCTGGCCGCCGGCATGACCGTCCCGCATGCGACCATTTATGCCGCGCGTCGGCGGGTCATCCCGATCCTGATCACTTCACTGACCACCGTGGCCGGCCTGTTTTCACTGGCCACCGGCCTCGGCGGCAAATCTCTGATCTGGGGGCCGGTGGCCACCGCGATCGTCTGGGGCCTGGCCTTTTCCACGATACTGACACTGATCGTGATCCCCCTGCTCTACCGCCTGTTCATGAGTCGGAGCCATCTCAACGGCGCGAGAGTCCCCGAACAGCACGACGAGCTGCAGACCAGGGTCTGAAAAAACGCCAGCCCCGCTGGACCGGCTCCAGAGGAGCGGCGGCAGCAGGTGGTTCCTGTCCTCGCGTCTATGATTGAGTCACGGCCCGCAACGCCATCCAGCTGCAAGAACCTGTCACCGCTGATCGACCCGCTGCTGCGGCGCTTCAAAAACGATAAGGCGGCAAAGAAAACCAGCCGCGCTCCCGCCAGGGTTCGAGTCAGACAGTGGATGGGGGGAGCATCGGCTCCCCCGGGTAGAAAGAGACGTCAGGACTTGTCGTAATGTTCCGCGTAACTGCGCAGGCGGTCTGAAAGTGCCGCAATCTCGTCAGCAGCTTTCTCCAACTGCTCCAGCGCGGCTGTGCTGATGGCAGCCTCGACCAACATGGTGAGTTCGCCACGGTCGGCCTCGCTGATGCACGACTTGACCTCCTCATCGAGCAGATTCATGAAACCATCGATGACCTGCTCGGCGTGCTTCTCGTAGTGTTTGCTCATTTTTGTTTCCTTGCCTAATCCCTGAACACGTTCGGTCGGCGGTCAGTCACCCAGCTGGGTGTGCTCACCGTCTTCGTATATGTCGGAAGCCGAACCGACGATCAGTGGATCCGGCGGACAGGCAATCTTGGTGTCCTTATTGTCGTAAGGGATGGCGTCCAGCAGATAACGGATCGCATTGATGCGTGCGCGCTTCTTATCATCAGATTTGACGACGGCCCAGGGCGCATCCGCTGTGTCGGTATGGAAGAACATCGCCTCCTTGGCCTTGGTGTAATCGTCCCACTTGTCGAGTGAGGCAAGGTCGACCGGGCTCAGCTTCCATTGTTTGAGCGGATCGTGTTCACGCGACTTGAAACGACGCAGCTGTTCACCGCGGCTGACAGAGAACCACATCTTGAACAGGCGGAGACCGCTGCGTACGAGCATACGCTCGAGTTCCGGAGTCTGGCGCATGAATTCGAGATATTCCGATGAAGAACAGAACCCCATCACGCGTTCAACGCCGGCACGGTTGTACCAGGAGCGGTCGAACAGCACGATCTCGCCGGCGCTCGGCAGGTGGTCGATATAGCGCTGGAAATACCATTGCCCCTTCTCGAGCGGCGTGGGTTTTTCCAGGGCCACGACACGCGCACCACGCGGGTTGAGGTGCTCCATGATGCGTTTGATGGTACCGCCCTTGCCGGCCGCATCCCTGCCTTCGTTCAGGATCAGTATCCTTTCCCCGGTCTCGCGCACCCAGTTCTGCATCTTCAGCAGCTCAATCTGCAGCTCGAACTTGAAGGCCTCATAGTCCTTGCGACTGATCTTCTTCGAGTAAGGATAAATGTTCTTGCGAAACAGTTCGCGGCGCGCGTTTTTATCCAGCTTGCTGAGGTCCCCTTTATAGACCTCCTGCGACTTCATTTTCTTTTCCTCAGTGTCTTTCTTGTGCGCATTGTCTTTCTTTGCCGCGCTGTCTTTCTTATCCGTGCCGGCATCGGTGGCACTTTCTGCAGCTGCTGATTTGTCCATTTTCTCCCCCGGGGATCGAACTCAAGCGGACATTGTGTACCACATTCCGTGACTTTTCAGCTGACGGGCATCAAGAAACGACAAATTTACCAGCCGCCTAAAGGTCCTGGAGAGACTGAAATCGGAGCCAGTTTCTCTTTTTAATCAATGACAAATAGCATTGAAAACGGCAGGTGGCGACATAAATTCACATATCTGTAACAAACTGCGCGGCGACCGGACTGCGCTGCAGATCGTGCAAAAAAACTCGCGCGCGGCCCCTGTCACCCGGCAAAAGCCCTGCTGATCGTCAAGAAAAACCCTCTGTTCAGCGCCCGGGCCTGAACAGACCACCCAGGCCCATATCGTCCAGCGCACCCTCCATGAAACGCCTGACCTGCTGGGCATCCTCCATGCGCAATGCCGCATGCACCAGCTGTCGCGCTCGCGACACGCTGAAACTGCGAACCACCCACTTCACCTTCATCAGGCTGCCTGCACTCATGCTCAGGCTGTCGACACCCAGTCCCATCAGCAGAATCGTCGCAAGGGGATTGCCGGCCAGTTCGCCGCACACACCGACCGGCCGATGAAAAACCCGCGCGCCTCGTACAATCTGTTCCAGCGCCCGCAACACGGCCGGGTGCAGATCATCGTAGAGTTCCGCGACCCTCGAATTGTTGCGGTCCACGGCCAGCAGGTACTGGGTCAGGTCATTGGTCCCTACCGAGACGAAATCGACCCGGCGGGCAAGCTCCTCGATCATATAGACCGCCGACGGCACCTCGACCATCACGCCGATGAGCGGCATGGATACCGCGTAACCTTCCTCGAGCAGTTCGTCGTGTGCCCGGGTGATCAGCATCTTCAGTTCGTCGAGCTCGGCCACGCCACTGATCATGGGAAGCATGATCTGCATGTTGTCCAGATCGATCGCGGCGCGCAGCATGGCGCGCACCTGGGTCAGAAAGATCTCGGGATGCGACAGAGAGATTCGTACGCCGCGCCAGCCAAGGAAGGGATTCTGCTCGGCGACCGGAAAATAAGGCAGTGGTTTGTCGCCGCCGATGTCCAGGGTGCGCAAAATGACCGGGCGCGGTGCAAACCCCTGCAACACGTGGCGGTAATTCATCACCTGCACAGACTCGCCGGGAAAACGGTCGCGCACCATGAAAGGCAGTTCGGTGCGGTAAAGCCCGATACCGGCAAACTCGTCATTGCCGGGATTGTCCGTCTCGTTGACCAGGCCGGTATTCAGAAACAGCGGAAAAGCGACCCCGTCAGTCGATTCCGCGGGCAGGCCGCGCAATGTCTCGGCCTCGGCGGTGAGGGCGCGTTCTTCCTCCGCCAGGCGTTCGTATTCGCTGCGGACCGAGGCTGAGGGAGAAATGTACACGCGGCCTCGGTAACCGTCGGTAATCAGTTCCCTGTTCTCCATCCGGCTGACCGGCAGATCAGTCACACCCATCACCGCCGGAACACCCATTGCCCTGGCAAGGATGGCAACATGGGATGAACTGGAACCGGTTGCCGAAACGATCCCGACCAGACATTCAGCCGGGACCTCGGCGAGCTGCACCGCACTGACCTCTTCACCAACCAGAATGGTGTCCGCGGGGTACTCGTGCTCCCTCGGGCTATCACTTTGCAGGTGCATCAGGATGCGCCGCCCCAGGTCGCGGACATCGGATGCACGCTCGCGCAGATACGAGTCCTCCATGCTCTCGAACACCTTGGCATGCGCCCCGATACTCTGGCGCAGGGCACCCGCCGCCCATTGTCCCTGCTCAATCAGCTCCACCGTATGGGTGACCAGGGTGTCACCACCGAGCATCAGCAGCAGGGCGTCGAACAGTGCGTGGTCTTCCGCCGGGATCTCACCACTGAGCCGGTCCTGCAGCCTGCGCAGTTCATCCTCAACCGCAACCACCGCGGCACGAAAGGACGCACACTCGGCCTCGACATCATCTATGGGACGATCCGGAATCGCATCCAGATCCGCCATGCGGTAGGCGACCACACCGTGACCAATCGATACGCCGGTGCTGCCCGGGCGTCCCTCGAGGTAACGCGCCGCCCGATTGGGCGTGGTCAGGGTATCGAGCTCACCGCTGGCCTGGGCGTGAGTGATCGCACCTGCCAGCTGCGCCGCGAGGGTGAACACAAAGGTCACCTCATCGTCGATGAACTCGCGCTTGATCTCCTGACGCACGACCAGGACGCCGAGCACCTTTCTGTTCTGGATGATCGGAACACCGAGAAAGCCGCGGTACTGTGTCTCGCCGGTCTCGGTGATTCGCAGGTAACGCGGATGCGAAGGCGCATCACTGAGGTTGAGCGGCTCCGAGCGCTCTGCAACCAGGCCGACCAGGCCGCGCCCCAGGGGCAGGGCCACCTTGCCGACCGCCTCCTGGCGCAGACCATCGGTGGCAGCCAAAACATGCGCGCGGGCCTCGGCGTCGGTGAGATAGACGGAACACACGTCGCAGCTGATGGACTGCTTGACCATGGTCACGATCGTGCTGAGCGCCATCTCCAGATCCGGAGCGGCGTTTACCTCTTTGACGATCCGATGCAATGTCTCAAGCACGCTCATAAAGACCTTTCAGCTGCAGGGTGCCGTCCTGACGGACACCCCCTGCAACAGACTCTGGATTGGAAAACGGAAACGCTCAGCGACGCTGCTGGCGAAGATAATTGGTTTGCGGCCGCGAAGGCACCCCGTCGGGGAACAGGATTGGTGCCAACTCCTCCAGCGCACGCTCATAAACCCGGCGCTTGAAGTAGATCACATCACGCACGGGCTGCCAGTATTTGACCCAGCGCCAGCTGTCGAATTCGGGCTTATTGCACGAGTCGAGGCAGAAATCGTTTTCACTACAGTGCACCCGCAAAAGAAACCAGCGCTGCTTCTGTCCGATGCACACAGGGTGCGAATGGCGGCGAACGAAGCGTTTTGGCAGCCGATAACGCAGCCAGCGGTTGGTCGACCCCAGCAGGTCAACGTGCTCGGGCAACAAACCCACCTCTTCCTGCAATTCACGGTACATCGCCTGCTCTGGCGTTTCATCGGACTGGATTCCGCCCTGCGGAAACTGCCAGGCATTCTGGCCCACCCGACGCCCCCAGAAGAGGCGGTTCTGGTCATTGCAGAGGATGATCCCCACGTTCGGCCGGAAGCCGTCGGTATCTATCACATCTGGAACCAATTCTAATTTTTAACTCGTTTGATTTTTCCACAGCGGACAGCCTGCCCGCAAGCTCAGGCACAGCATAAGCTATTGCTTATAAAAGAATTCCTGTATAGTCGGTGACCGTTCCCGATGCTCCGACAAAGCCTTCAACTGCATGCCGCTCGCCATCTTCGATCTCGACAACACCCTGCTTGCAGGTGACTCCGACTACCTCTGGGGAAAGTTCCTCGGCGAGTTGGGCATCGTGGACCGCGCCAGCTACGAGCGTGAAAACGAACGCTTTTACCAGGAGTACCTCGAAGGCCGGCTGGATATCATGGCGTTCCTGGCCTTCTCGCTGAAGCCGCTTTCAGAGCACCCCCTGGAACAGCTCGACGCCTGGCATGCCCAGTTCATGCGCGAAAAGATTGAACCCCTGATCACGGCGGCCTCGCAGCGCCTTGTCGAACATCACCGCAACGCCGGCGACACCCTGATGATCATCACGGCCACCAACGCCTTCGTGACTGCCCCGATTGCCAAACGACTGGGTATTGATCACCTGATCGCTACCGAACCGGAAAAAGCCGACGGGCGCTATACCGGGAGGGTATCCGGTACGCCAAGCTTCCGCGAAGGCAAGGTCAGTCGTCTCCGGGAATGGTTGTCGCAACACCACGAGACACTCGATGGCGCCTGGTTCTACAGTGACTCGCACAACGATCTGCCGCTGCTCGAGCTTGTCAGCCATCCCGTCGCCGTCGATCCGGACCAAGCGCTTTCCGGGCATGCGCAGGAAAGGGGTTGGCCGGTAATCAGCCTGCTGGACGGCCAGCCTGCAGCCGACCACCGTCACGCCTGACCCGGACGCCACCGCCCAGCCGATGCGAGCGCGACGCCGCAACCTCCTCCTGCTGCTAAACCTCCTGTTGGCCGGAGCAAGTCTGTCGCTCTCGCTGATGATCGGCAGCGTGGACATCCCGGCCACCGAGGTCTGGTCCCACCTGCTGAGCAACGACGGCAGCATCAACGACCGGATTGTCGACCAGCTGCGCCTGCCGCGCGTACTCACGGCATTCGCTGTCGGCGGCCTTCTGGCCCTGGCCGGCGCCCTCATGCAGGTGCTGCTGCGCAACCCGCTGGGCGATCCCTACGTGCTCGGTGTTTCCGGTGGCGCTGCGACCGCGGTCCTGACCGCCATGCTGCTTTCATTGCCCAGCGTTTGGTATACGCCGGCGGCAGCCGTTGGGGCGCTGTTCAGCACGCTGCTGGTGTTCGGCCTGACCCGTAGCGGCGACGACTGGCACAGCGACCGGCTGCTGCTCACCGGGATCGTGGTGGCCGCGGGCTGGTCCGCCCTGATCAGCTTCGTCCTCAGTGTGAGCCCTGCCAGCCAGCTCCCCGGCATGTTGTTCTGGCTGATGGGTGATCTCGCCGATGCGAACAAGCCCGGCCTACCCCTGACACTGCTGGCCGTCGGGCTGACGCTGGCTTTTCTCAGGGCACGCGATCTCAACATCGCCACCCAGGGCCTGTTGCAGGCTGCGGCGCTGGGAATCGACACCCGCCGCCTGCGCCTCGAACTCTACTTCCTTGCCGCCCTGCTCACTGCAGCGGCCGTTACGGCCGCCGGCGCCGTGGGCTTCGTCGGCCTGGTCACGCCGCACCTGATACGCCGCCTCGGTGGCTACGACCATCGCGTCCTCCTGCCGGCCGCGACCCTTCTCGGCGGCAGCCTGCTGGTGCTGGCCGACACGGCGGCCCGGACCCTGATCAGTCCGATGCAGCTGCCGGTCGGCGTGCTCACCGCCATGATCGGTGTACCGGTGTTCCTGTTCCTGCTGCACCGACGGGTGCGCCGATGAAGCACCTGCTCGAGACCAAGGGTTTGACAGTGGATATCGCCGGGCAGCGGGTGTGTACCCGGCTCGACCTGGAGATCGACGCGGGTGAATGCTGGGCGCTGCTGGGGCGCAACGGAACGGGCAAGACCACCCTGCTGCACCACCTGGCCGGCCTGCGCCAGGATCACTCGGGCACCATACTGCTCGGCGGTAACGAGCTTTCGACGCTCACACCACGCCGGCGCGCGCAGCATACGGCCATCCTGTTGCAACACAGCAGCCGCGGGTTCGGTGCCAGCGTACTGGATACCGTGCTTACCGGGCGACATCCTCACCTGGCGACGCTGGCCTGGGAGAACGCGTCTGATCTCACCATCGCCAGACAGTGCATCGCGGCGCTCGGTCTGGAGGCCCTCGCCGAGCGCTCGCTCGAAACCCTGTCAGGCGGAGAGCTGCGGCGGGTGGAAATCGCGCGCCTGCTCGCACAGCAGAGCCCGGTGTCACTG
>Ga0316194_10000785_pt1 | contig 21442 bp, 55 predicted proteins | sample CroRivsedime1_MG_FD_204936 | JGI IMG/M metagenome (GOLD analysis project Ga0316194, IMG submission 204936) | Coastal sediment microbial communities from Maine, United States - Cross River sediment 1 | ecosystem: Environmental > Aquatic > Marine > Coastal > Sediment | place: USA: Maine...
CAGGCCGGAAAGACTGAAGATCACTTGTTGAAAGGGAGGATACTTACTGCCGAGACACCGGGTAAAGCGAAGAAGCTTGGCCGGCGATGTGAACTACCCTCTGACTGGCATGTCAGACGTGATACCATAATGGAGAAAGCATTGTGGTGGAAGTTTGACCGTGACGGTCTACGTGAATGGTTGGTTGCCACTGGCAACATACCTTTGGTTGAGGGTAACTACTGGCACGATAATTATTGGGGAGATTGTTATTGCCCTAAGTGCCAGGACACAGTTGGAGTTAACAAAGTTGGATTGATCTTGATGCGGATTAGAGCCAAGCTACAGTATATGCAGGAGAGTGCATAATGACTGGCTTATTTCCATATTGTGAGCGGCTCGGAACTCCCGAGTACCTCACCTGTGACTGGGAAAAGGACGGGCAGTGCTTTGAGTGGGCCACCCACTTCATTGAGGGTGCCTTCTATTGCGATGAGCACACTAAGAGTGTTCTTCAGATCCTGAAGGGAGAGTAAGAGGAGTAAACCATGGCTACTGCAATCTTGACATGTATTGCAAAGTGTAAGCACGAGTACCAGGACAAGAGGTATGGCAAAGGTAAGCGTGTCCACAACCTTAAGGTCAAGGGCACCGGGACACAAGAGTACACCTGCACAGTATGCAGGAAGGAGCGTACCTAGTGAGCGAGTTATATCTCTTTGGTAGCCGGGCACGTGGTGATCACAAATCTGATAGTGATTACGACGTGTTCATCGACAGTACTAATGTGACACATGCTCGGGCACGAACACTTGTTAGTATTCTGCGCCCATATGCCGTAGAGCACGGTGGTAGACTGGATCTATTCGAACTTCACGGTGATGTCATGCACGCTGTGTATGATGAGCACGATATCCGTAGGATTATGTTAGATAAGCATGACTTTCATAATTTGCAGGTTGAGGCAGAGCCTATCACACCTGTCGAGCTGATACAGCTCATGAGAGGAAAGTAACATGGCACTACCTGGAGAAACAGGTCACGGTGACAGCAATTGTATGGACTGTGACACTCATCTACCTCTAAAGGTATTGAAGAGTGGCACTGGCTATTACATTGGCACATTTTGTCCCAACTGTGGTCCCTATAGCCGCGAGAGTGGATACTATCCTAACCTGGTAGCTGCTCAAGAAGCTCTCAGGGACGGTACATTCTCTCGCTAAGGAGAACATCATGGGCATGTATTCAGAATCAGTTAAGTGTGACTTAAGTCTCAGGTACGTGTACACTGTGGCTCAGGAGTTTGGTCTGCCCACTCCGCGGGAGAGCAACCATAACGACCATGCTATGCACATGCGCTTGCGTGATGTGAAGGCATGGGTTGATGCCGCAGAAGAGACTGTAGATGTCCACCTATTCTACTGTGCCCGGGTGATGTATGAGCATGCTCTCGCGTACCTCAACGCAGTGTCACGTGAGGCTGCGCCAATGCCGTACGGTCGCAAGCGGCTGAAGTTCTTTCAGCGTGCTTCCCGCAAGTATCGGTTCTTATTCCTGTAAGGAGGGTAGTATGATCCCCGTAATTAGTAAGAAGAACGGTGAGATGCTGGCGCGTAACGCTAGGGAGAGATACGAACGTAACAAGGAAGATACTATGGCTGATGAGAAGAATTACTATTGCACACTCGAGAGGATGTTCCAGGAACACATGGATGAACTCCAAGAGGACAGCACAGAACTCGATCACGGCTTCATGTGTGGAGTGGCTGCTGAGCGCACTATCGAAGATATTAGCGCACACGTAGAGGCTATTTCAGAGAAGCGTAAATGGGGACACATCGAGGCCGTCAATAGGGCATTCTATGATTAAGTGTACAAGTTGCAACGACACTGGCGCTGTCTGCTGTATTAACAGAGCAGGGTACTACTGCGAATGCTCTGCAGGCAGAGAGTTACAACAATGTGTTGCAGACACAGTAAAGGAGTTATATGATGACGCCGAAGGAGACAGTTGAAAGCTTTAAGCGCGGCCGTGTTGAAATGGCCAAGAAGATCAGGCATATGCGTCATATCATACGCTCCAAGCCTGTTGATCGTGAGGCTTTCCCCATTCAGAAGGAACTTGAATGGATTAAGCGACTGGTATATAATCCTGTGGGCTATGGTAGCCTCCAGATACCAGTCAAACCTACTGTCTGCAACCTCTACGAGTTGGCAAAGTCATATTATGAAGCAGGTAGATCCCCATTACCATGGGAAGCTGATCCACATTGGGTTAATCCCCTGAGTACCGAATGGTACTCAGCTTGTGGTCATGAGGACTATCTATTCGATCAACGTGAGGCGTGCAGAGAGTACGCAATAGAGCTAATAGAAGCAGTAGATTGGCTACTGCTACAAGAAAGGTTCCCGGTAGCTGACCTACCTAAGGACCTCACAATAATAACGGAGGAATAGTCATGAGTCAGGGAGCACACGTCAAAGACGGGAAGGTATATGTCATACGCTTCTACTCCACCAGGTGGAAGCAGAATGCCTTCTACATGGAGAAGATCGACGGCGAGCCTAAGTACACGAAAGAGCTCAAGAAAGCACGCGAATACAAGACCTCGCACAATGCGAAACGCGTTGCTGATCAGTTAACAGAACTGAAGAACGTCGTGCACAGGCCAGCCATTCGCTACTAACAAGGAGTGTCAAGTGAACTGTTCAGGATGCCCTCATGCCGTTAGGTGTGTGTCATGTGGACGCTGGAGAGCGTTACGCAACTCACACTGGTGTAAGTTGCTAGCGCACTATCATCTGTATCACCATGATATGCTTACAAGAACAGGCACTGTTAGTCACAAACAGGATGCATTGGCACATGTCATGTATACTGGTTGTCTGGCACTACAAGAGGTATGGGCAATTGAAGATGATATACGTGGTCTATGACCCTGACAAGCCAGAGCTTATGGAAAAGATAGTCGAGCACTGGCGCCATCATGTCACTATCACTGTCAATGAAAAGGTCCAGGCCAAGATACTGGAAGAGTGGAAAGCTGGCAGTACCAAACTCATCATGTATGAGGAGGTAATAGAATGTCTCAGCCAATTGGGGTTAGACTAGCTCAGACGTATCTCGACAGTTTTGATGAGGATCCATTACTGGATCTCAAAGACATCAGGCAGTATAATGAGCCCAACTTTGTTGGGAAGAATGGTAAGTTCTACCTCTGCCGATGCTTTGAGTGTCCTGATGCTGGACCACGTGGGACTGATAACTATCATCCCAATCGTGCTCTTGGCATATGTACATGGTGTGGTTGGAAGCGAGACACTGAGATCGTAGCTTACATCTACTCCAAGATGGTGGTAGCTGGCAAGGCTGACATGAATGAGGTTCGTGAAGTTAAGATCACTCCTATTACCATGCCTAGTGGTAAGCGTGGTATGACTATCGAAGACATCGAACGAGAGTATCCCGCGCAGCATGGCATGGGTAAGAGAGGTATTAGCTATGAAATCCTGGATGAGGATGATGGCTATCCAGATTAGCCCTCGTATGCTCTTCTATCGATCACCGTGGGGCAAAGCCCTACTATACGCAGCATGTAAGGTCTATCGTGAATCCGATCGGTGGAGAGAGCGAGTAGAAGTACTCGGTATGGACTATGCCGATGACGCCTTCTCCCGAAGTCCCTTCGAGATCAAATGGTTTAAACGTGAGGCCATGAAGGATAAGAGACTGATAGCCAGAGTTATCTTTACGCCATTTAGTATAAGGAGGATGATCTAATGAGACCAGGCCTAGGCTTCTCTCACCTCAAGAGGGTGAGATTTCATAAGCTTAATGACAAGCGTTATGACCGCAAAGGTCCAATAGCTACGCTATTCTTTGAGAGTTTTCCTAACACTGAGTGGCATAGACAACTGGTCATTGAGTCCATTCGTATCGTTATATCTCTACTAAATCCATCCCACAGCTTCATGACCCTGGAAGAGTATGATCACAATGAGATCGCCTTCTGTTGGGTCTATTATGGCACATGTCTCAATGAAGAGAGGCATGAGGCCGCTGACAATAAGTGGATACCAGCAAGAGTTGATCATAAGTATTGGTCAGAGAGCGAGACCGAAACATTCAAAGAAATCATTCATGCACTTGCGAAGCGACACGGCGCTGAAGTAGTTGGCTACGCCTAGAAAGGAGCGAGCATGGAGCTGGGTATTGTTGTTGGATTCTTCTGTTTGGTACTAGTTATAAGACAGTTCAACAAAGAAGTAGACAGACTCAAAAGGGAGGAATAGGATGCCTGATATCAGACCATCAGCACAAGGCATTGACTACAACATGGCTCTCGGTGATATCGAAGAGTTTATCAAAGAGAAAAGGGAGAGAGGTTGGTCACATCTCGACATCCTTGAGGCTATATCTGCCTTGGGCAGAGCAGGTAAAGAGCAGATTAATATAATGCTCGAAGATATGGCAGATATGCTAGAGGATATCGGGCCAGTACCACATGAGCATGTGGACGCATTCTATAAGGAGGACTAGTATGTGCTATGAAGAGAGAGTTATACTATTCTGGTGGTGCTGTACAGTCATCACCTGGGTACAATTTGTAATATGAACTACCTACTAGCAGCTAGCTTAGGTGTCATCATCGCAACAATCATCTGTGCTATCATCAATATGATTGATGACGCTATAAAGGAAAGAGATGGAAGAGATTACTGGTCTTGATATTAGTGATATTGAGATGTACTGTAGGGACCTACGAGAGGGTCATCTAGATGATGACGACTTCCGTAGGAACGTACTAGCCGCTATGGGCTACAATAAGGAGGTTATCGATGGAGAGCAAGAGCTCAGTGAAATCGCAGCCCTCTGGGATCAAGACTAACAAGGGCTTGATCTGCCAGAACTGTAAAGAGTTTACCAACAGACCAGGCTGGTGTAAGAAGAAGAAAGAGTATACGCCTCGTAAGGCAACCTGCAGGTACTTTGAAAGGAGAAAAAAGTAGCTAGAGTTGGGGAGGGATGAGATGAAGAGATTAGCACTAGTCGTGCTAGTTCTAGCTCTTCTTGGCTGTGGTAATGGCGGCGGGTCGGGGGGCCCGGAGCCACCGACACCAGAGCCACCACCAGTAATCGTACCACCTCCACCACCGCCTCCGCCTCCACCTCCGCCGACCTTAATGGTCTGCTTAGAGTGGGATTTCGACTGCGATATATGCGATGGTGTAGACATAGTACATACAGGATTCATCATGTACTATGGTAAAGTGAGTGAGCAGTACGATGTGGATGTAGAGATAGGACCAGACGACAGAGAAGCATGTTTTATTAATCCTGATTACTTCGTTGAAGGAATGGATTACTACTTTACTATCACCGCTACAGGTGATGTATATGGCGTCCCTAAGGAGAGTGACTACTCGAACGAAGTCATATGGTCGCCATAAGGAGGAAATGGTGAAGAGACTTTTAATTGCCCTACTCCTGCTATCACTAGCAGGGTGTGGAGGCACTAAGTTCTACTTCTTTGGAGTAGATGCTGATCTATTCAAAGAAGCTAAAGGTAAGGACTGGGTCAAGGCGGGTGCAGGCATTGTTGCCTCAGCCGGCACCCATGTACTAGGACACTACGTCGCAGGCGAAGTCTTTAATGTAGACTTCGAGTTCCAAGACTACTACACCAAAGAGCACATCACCAACTATGATGAGTGCTCTGAAACAGACCTACAATGGTTTGCGCGCGGTGGCTTTGTCCTACAGCATGCTGTAGGCACTGCACTGACCAGCTTTGAAGCCACACGCTATAGCTACTTCACAAAAGGTTACGTAGCTACGTCTGCTCTGCAGACATGGCTGTACCCTGTAGTTAATCGTGGCCGCTACAATGACTTCAGACTACTGGAGGATAACGGAGGTGATCCAGATCTGGAGTACTCTATTTATAGTGTAATTGGACTGCACAATGTATTAAGAGTGCCATGGACAGGAGATAAACATGGTGGCAAAGAAAGTACTCAAGGGCAGTGACGTAAAAATATTCATTGATTGTATAGCTGCCGACCCCGATATCTGGTTTGAGATCTGGGATGAAGGCCGTGGTTATGCTCGTCAGACTGCATGTATAGACATGCAATACGAGCACACCATGGATGGTAAACATAGACTCATCCTCAAAGAAATGAAATGTAAGCCTTAGTAGTCTTGGGAGGCTCGTACGAGCGGGGAGACTGCATTGGCCGGGGTTTTCACCTCCTTACCCGGCCTTGGCAGGCCCCAATATACTGATGGGCCCCTTAGGGGCGGGTGGTGGTGGGACTCACTTTGAAAGGAGCAGATATGACTGGTCAGACAGTTAATACTGCGCTTGCAGTATCAGCAGGTGCAGCGGCAGGTGGAATCAAGCTAGTATTTGTTGGAGCATGCCTCGCATTCGGATTCAGCCTGACCAACCTCGTAGTGAGGAAGTCTGCTGACGCATATGTAGGGTGGAAGTATGCCAGGCTCGAGAGGAAACACCCTGAGCCAAAGGATGATGACAATGCCAATATTGGTTGATTACTACATCATGCAGAAGGCCAAAGGACTAAAGGTCAAACTGTATGATGCTGACGCTGACGGTGACATAGATCAGGATGACTTCGATGTGATCGTTGGTCGTAAAGTGGCTGGTGTTACCGCAAAGCTCGGTACACCTGAGGCACAAGCCCAGTTTAAACTGATCGAAGCAAAGGCCTCCAAAGCCAAGCTCTACAGAGGCAAGAGCCTCAATTGGGGGGCTGGCGGCCGCAGCCTGCTGTTGCAGGACAGGCTACTCTGTGAAGGAAAGACCCTGCCAGAAGCTAAGGAGATAGTGAAGATCAATTACTTTAATCAACTTCGCTATCGAACCTAAGGAGACACCATGAAACTTGCTAAGCTATGCCTAAATCAGGCAGAAAAGCTCCTTGAATCCATCCACGAGAATAGTCCTGTCGATGTACGTATCGAGAAGGCACGTATCCTTACAGAAGCAGCCAAAGCTGAAGCAATGATAGAGATTGGTGGAGAACTACATGATATCTGTCTTGCACTAGAAGGTCTAAGACGTCGCTAACATGAATATAACTCACTTTGAAATAAAGAAAGAACACGGTCAGTTCATCCTGAGGTTCCATGGTATGGACAACCGCGGCCGTAAGTGTGCTATTATAGCTACTGAAGGGCGTGATACAGTGATGTGGAGACTGATCGATAGATGCTTTCTCAATGGTGAGTTTAGAAGCCTACAAAGGAATGCCAAGTGAAACTATACCTACCCAGCGGGAAAGACTGCACTAACATATTCACTGGTCTAGTGCTCCTCGCTGGTATAGTGATTATAGGGATGTGTGTCAGAATAAATGACGCATGTCACGGTAAGCTTGGCGAATGGTTAGATAGCCTGATGGAATGGCTTATCGAAAAACAAGGTAGGAGGCTGATAGAGAGAAAAAGGAGGCAATTATGAACTTACAACCTGGCTACTGCTTCGGAGTCCACCTGGAGGAGTACGATAGAAAGAAAATGCAACGTCAGCAGATCATAAGAGATTGTCCAAAAGCTGATGTTGAGAATGATATATGTACCGTCTACCCTGATCCCTGCACTAAGATGGGAGTTGAGCGCGGCGGATTTCTCGGATGCGCAATATCTCCTCTTGAGTCTGTATCGGAAAAGGAAGCAGATAAAATCAGGGTGGGTCAGCAAAAGCAGACCCGTAGACGTTAACATAAGACAGGCTGATCCTAATGGTTATGCCTAGATTCTACAGAAAGGAGTACGTTATGGCTGAAGATCATGTCCTGAAAATCACATCGGTCGATCTGGAACTACGTCCAGACGGCCCAGCCCACACCCTGGCTACAGGGACCGTTGTATACAACGCCGGGCTGAAAGTTCGAATCAGGGTCATGGACTCAAAGAAAGGCCCCTTTGCCAAGCTTCCCAATTTTCGTATTGGTGAAGGCAAGGAAGCCACATTCTTTGACTATGTCTTCTTCACTGGCGATAACCCCAAAGCGCTTCGTGATGACCTGAATGCTAAGGTCGTTGCACACTACAATTTCATTGTAGCTCAGTACGCTGAGGGTGAGGGAGTGACCGCTACGGACGCTACCGACGCCGAAGATGACACGCCGTTCGAAACGGACGCTGAATAGTCAGTCCAGACCTAAAGACATTGGGCGGGGTCCGTAAGGGCTCCGCCCTTTTTTTACCTATTAAAAGAAGCACCATCAATTAGACATTGTTGTACTAATAGAAAGGGGCAGTTATGTTCCTTGATAGGACAACTATAAGTGAATTCCTTCAGGAGCTAAAACAAAATAGATTACTCAGGCAATGGCACCCAGAACTACAGAACACTACTGTAAGAAATAAGGTCTTCAGTGCTAGCCGATATAGTCGGTTCTCACTGACCTGTGGCTGGCTGCCCGAGTACAGAGATTGGAACAAAGCTGTGGTATTTATTCTTGACCTGGTAGCTACTACCCAGTGTCCGGTAGGGTGCCTGTACTGCTTCGAGGCATACCAGGTGGGAGGCAAAGCAGATAGGGTGTTCCTAGTAACTGAGGAAGATCTTCATCATCTAGTCCTTGCACTGCATCAGCTAGCTGACTATAGATGGAATAAGTTTGGTCGTAAGACCAACATACTTCTAGGTCAGAAGGTAGAAATTGGTGCCGATGTTAAAGCGTTCGAGATTACGCTTGAGTTTCTCAGACAGTTGCTTGTACACCCTCATATAATAGCGCTACACTACACAAAACTACCTAGACCTAAGCTCATAGGTAGATTCAATGAATTTAAGAACTCTGGGCAGCTTGGCTGGCTAGTCTCATTGACTAACTGGCTTGGCTTCGATGGCATGGAGCCCGGTGCTGACCCAATAGAGACTAGGATAGCACAGTACCTTGCCCTACAGGATGAAGGATGGCCTGTCATACCGGCTGCTATCTTCGCTCATCCTGAGGAAGCAGCACGGTTCATCAGGATTGCGCTACCCTACATCAGGTCCGACCTTATAGTTACTAGTACTATCAGGTTCCAGGACAAAGAGAAAGGGCAGGCACAGCAAACGAAAGCTGCCATGGGTAAATATGGAGAGTGCCTTGAAGAAACCAAGCACATAGTCAAGTATAGACTACCTACCAAGACAATAAAAGAGATGGATTCAATGCTCTTTGAAGCTGCTCAGAAGTATGGCAAAACTATCCTGCTCGATAGAGTGTCAGTTGGTGGTACTATCAAATGGAAGAATCCTGTTGTTAGCTCAGCTAAGCCTTGTGCCAATGGTAATACAGTTGAGCCGTGTCGCTACAAGAAGAAGCGTCAGTACTGCGACGGCACTAAATGTAAAACCATTGCATACTATGATAAGGCCGATTGGCTCACTAGACACCTTGCACGAACAAAGACGGAGCTCGCTAAGACTCCTATAAATGGGGCAATGAGAGAAAGAGAAATAGCAAAGGTTGCTCATTTTGAAAGGCTAGCAGCATGAGAGAAGAACCTCCACGCTTTGAGCTGGGCGACGCCCAGTACATTCAGAAGGAGAACAAGAAGTGAAGAAGCTATTTACCCAAGTAGTAGAGCACTGTGGAACGTGTCCTGCTTCCTATCTAAAGTATCGCTCTGTAGTCGGGCCAAAGCCCCTCTACTGTAAGCTAACAGATACAGAAGTTAACAGCTACGGGATACATGAATCATGCCCGTTGTTTGATTATGAGGAACCCGATGGGTTCGTCGAGGGAGAAAGGAAATTCTAATAACTAAACGAAGGGAGAGGACCTATGAAAAGAATGAATGGACTAATTGCTTTACTTGCTTTCCTCCTGATGTTCTTGGCCGTCCCTGCACTCACCTACGCTGACCAGTTCGGCATTGGTGGTGCTTATGTTGATGGCCACTCTGATACCGGAGACTATGGTATCAATAACGGAGGCAGCCAATCATGGGGTATCGTAGCTCACTACGATAAAGACATGGGCTGGAAGAAACAGGCAAGCAAACTACACGCGTTTGGCGTGGAACCTATGCTTGGGATCCAGTATCTTCACTGGACCAAAGAATCTAATGACTCTTATGAAGAGTCTATGTGTGAGGAAATCTGCTACACCGATGGTGACGAGAAATACTGCTGGATGGATTGCGGTTATAAGCGAATTAACGCACTCGATAATGACAAATGGCCTACTCGCACCGTTGAGGCCAAATCACACAGTAAGGTCGACACCTTAATTATGAGTGTTGGACCCAAGTTCTACTGGGAGATCGGAAACTTCAGAAGTTTCGTCTCTGCTGGCGCCGGCTATGCTCTGCAAGACGGAGCGCATGACGACCTCACAGCAGTATTCAGTGCTGGTATACAGTACCAGATCACTGATCATTTCGGCATGTCGCTGACTCAATGGGAAGACTTTGTCAGCCCATTCGGCGAATATGATCGCTTTGATAAGACAGTTCTATCCCTTGAACTGTTTTTTTAATATACAACTGGCCACCTGTGCAATGCAGGTGGCCTTAACCAGGCTCAGGGCATTGGAGATAACCCACCATTGGGATCCAATGAGGGGAGGAGGCAATAAATTGAGCCCAAATCGGAGAGGAACAAAAGTATGAAAAGAACGCTAGTTGTACTAATCGCAGTGCTTGCACTCGCATTCGCCACACCTGTTATGGCGAACCAACAGAACGCCAATGACAATTTCATGTCACCCACCCAGCAGCAGACCGCTAATGGGAATGGCGTGAACATCGGTGGCGACTACAATGGTGGAGGCAACGTAGAGGGTGGAGTCAACGCTTATGGTGGTAACAGTGTTAACACTATTGGCAATGCTACCTCACTATTCGGTGATGCCAACTCTGGTCAGATTATGAATAACAACCAGAATGTTGGTGATATTGACAACAGTAATAAGCAGACCATGATTGGTGGTGGTAATGCTACCACTATGTTTGGTGATGCTAATACTGGTAACATCATCGAAGAGGGTGCTGTACAGGTTGATTCCCATGACAAAACCTATAACACCAACATGAACACCAATCTCAACAGTCAGGAGACCGAGCAAAAGCAAGGTCAAGTTCAAGGCCAGGGACAGCAGCAAAAGCAGGCCAATAAGCAGATTACTGTGATCGAAGATGCAGAGAACAAAAGGAATCTGCCTGGTTCACATGGCTCCGCTTATAATGCTAAAGGACCTGACTACCGTGAGAAAGCCAAAGACACTGCCAATGTGGCTCCTATCGAGGAACTCTTAGAGATCCGCGATACATGGACCCTGCGCGAACTTCTTGTTCTCGCTGGTAGTCCTAGACTTGACTTTGAGCTTCGCGTACTCGCGTATCGCTCACATCGTGTCAGGCTCGAGCATCCAAAGACAGGTACCAAGGGTATGAATCTCGATACAGCTATTAAGCTGATCGTAGACAAACCCAGTGGTAAAGATCTGGCTATGGTTAGAGTCGTGGCTCAAGAGAGAGACGTTGACAGCGTCAACGTCGTTGCTCTTGCTGCTATTGAGGCCATTAGGCATGGAGCTTCTCAGCTGTACATCACGAAGGCTGACTTCGAGAGACTTATGACAGCTGACGCTTGGGGCATCATGTTCGGTGGCTCAGGAAGCATAATCAAAGACAGCGGCATGACTGGTACTGGCGCTGTGATCGCTCCTGGCATTGGTTACGGTGAAAGCGAAAGTGGATATAATGGACTTCCTTATGTCCGCGCCTACGCTTTCGAGTAAGATAACAACCAATATGTGGGATGGGGAGCTTCGGCTCCCCTTTTCAAGAGGTAATCATGAATCAGAAATCATCTCTTGTATTTTTAATACTTGCTGTAGTATGTCTATTTCTCGGAGGCCTGGTTTCTTCGTTAAGGATTGCCTCAGCCAAAGCAGAGAAGCCTTATCCATTTGAGCATCTTCTTACCAGCGACAATGAGGGCAACGTACGAGCAGTTGACGTCATTCTCGATGTTAAGCAATTCATTAAGGATCATGGAGATACTACCAGGATCCTGCGTACGGTAGATACTGACGCACACGTTGTTATCTACTTTACTCTCAATGCAACTGGAGACATGGTAACCAGCATGCATCCTGTACCATTTGCAACGCTTGATAGACATAGTGATCTCTGGAAGAGATACAAACCATACTAAGAGGTACGAATAATGATAGTGAATGTCATTACAATTGCCATCACGTTCTACGGAGGTCTCATTGCACTAGGTTTCCTAACTAAGTGGTATATTCCACTGATTCTATTTGCAATCCTCTTTGGCCATAGTACTCATATGGACCATATGTACTTACGGAAGAAAGATCTGTACCACGCATTGATGAGTGCCTGGGAAGATATCTTTCTTAAGTCCACGTTTGATGGTATGGAGGAAGAACTGCTTCGTGAAACATCCATGCCAGGTGAGGAAGAGTCATTGCACTAGGAGGACCCCATGTGGATCGAAGTAATAGGTATTGGGTGTGGAGTAATCTTTGTTGCAGCGATAGCTGCTATAGGACACGCCCATAACATGCGAGAACATCGATGTGGTACAATATCAGGCGAATGGACACTAGCTCCATGCATCAAACTACATTGCAAAGCTATTCATGCCTGGATAGATTATATGATGCACTACCCCATTATCACTGATCGGGAGGATTATGTTGGTAGATGGGTAGTATGCAAGGGAGTCTGGCATACCTACGGTCAAGGAACCGGTAAAGTAAATAGGTGGGGCTTTCACAAGGCAGGTGAGTGTCCCCACAGCATGTATATGACTCCTGATGAACGCAGAGCTGAAAGAAGGAAGGCACAAAGAAACAAGCTGGAGGGATAACATGGGTATCTTGATCAAGATACAATCATTTAAGGACTGGAAGAATGGTCACATCAAGAAGTCTGAGGTGATTGAAGGCAAGACACTCCTTGCTGAGCACACAAGTGTGGCTGATCTTGAGTTCGATAGGGAACTCGACAGAAGTCTAGATGAGCTCTTCGATGAGATTACTCAGCACAACATAAGGATCGCTAAGGTGAGAGATTGGAGCAAAGCTCCCCATCACGAGCACTGCTGCTGTGGTAAGTGTGCCCCTACAAGGGAGGACCTCCACAGGAAGGTGAGAGAGTTCAACAAAGAAGCCAAGAAGCGTGCCGAGAAGGAACTATACTTGGGACCTCCGGATAGTAAGATAGTATCAGTACTCGACTGTGATCATAAGGGGGACACTAACTGCGAGCTGTGCTATGAGAATCTAGCACCTTCAGACTGTGAGCCTGAATGAGGTACTTCACTATGACCGATCTAATAGACGAAGAAGAGATTCAGTGCCACGACTGTCCTAGGAGAATCAATCCCTATGACAACGAAGTCCATGTATGGGCTACCGAAGGATGTAGTCTTCTAGTTTGCACTGAGTGCCACAACAAGAGGAAAGACTGATGTATGACAACGTGTCGGAATTCCTACACTTCATGCCAGAAAGTACTGGCATATTTCAGAGTACAGGTGACCTGTTTATATTCGTCGGTATACTGGTAATAATAGGCACCTACGGCGTCTACGCTATCTACAAGATATGGAAGGACTTCTTCAATGTCTAGGCTACGTTCACTAGTAACACTCATGATTATAATTACGGTGGCCTGGCTCTCTATGGAGTATAATCTCTACCTGGAGAGGAAGGCCTACGTTGAGTGGGTAACTAGTCCCAAGTACCAGATACAAGAGATGGTTGCCAAGAGAAGAGCACTCTTCTCTGCGGCATACAACAAGTATGATCACTTTAAGCTGGATTGTCTAGCCTTTGGCTCAGACATGAAGCTTCTCAAGGCCATGGAGGCTGCGAACCATTCTCCTGAATTCCAAGAGCGTCTTAAGCATGAGCTTTACCTGAAGCAGTTCACTTTGCTTGAAAGGTGGTTCGCATTCGATGCTATACTATACCCGGGTGCTTCAGATATGACTACATATATGGACTACTATAAGCACCTTAAACCGAGGAGTATTTAATGTACATTAAAGAATACATTATCTATGTAGACGAGAATGATAAAATCGTTAAGATGATATCCCAATACGTAAGAGAGGACGTTAATTGTGCATACATTACGATGAGCCTCGGCGACCGAGTTCAACTTATCAGAGTGAGGGATTAAAAATGAGATCATATCTTGCAATGGAATTAATAGGCACGTTCTGGTTCGCAGGTGCCATACTTGCACGTACTGAGAACCTGGACAGGCTCTGGGTAGCTTGCATGACTATCGCTGCATTCTACTACCTAAGAGCCATACTCAAATACGGTCTGCTAAAGGAGACAGCTAATGTTGAAAAGGATATTGATATTACTGTCAACGTTGATGCTGATGGGATGCGCAGCAGCAGTAAATGCGCCGAAAGAAGCATTTATCCCCCAGGTAAACCCAGATAAGCCAGAGATCAACTGCGAACAGCCCCAAGGCAGAGAGTATGTATGCTATAGTGAGGCTGAGTGTGGTGAATACTTTAAGAGCTATGGTAGTATGGTAGCTCACAGAATCCACATGCAGAAAGAACATGGCTGGTACGACGGTGTCGAGACACATATTGTCCATATCAACGTCTTTGACGACAAGAACCGATGGTACTGGATAGGTAGAATTGAAGCTAAACAGCATGGTGAGGACAGAATTTATATGAAGTTCTGGCTCAATACCTACGACGAAGACTGTGTCATGCTGCACAGTGGCTACAGAGATGGAACCATTAGGCAACTAGAATCATGTAAAAGGGAGAAGTCATATGAGCAGAATTACTTTAAGCTCAAAGATGCTGGACGTTGACGTTGAGTGCAACTTCCTGGCAGAACTCGGAGACCTGATGTCGGACACCGAGTTCCCACTCGAGAAGGGCTGGTATGCCAAGATTGAGATGAAGCCTCATCCTCAAGCAGAAACCGATATAATGTACAGCATCAGGTATGCTCCCAAGAAACGTGTCATCACAATCATCGAGAAGTTCCGGGGTCAGAAGCACGAGCATCCCGTTGACGTGCTCGATGAATTTGAGGAGATGATTCCTGTACAGTTCATCACTGAGTTCCTTGAGGGGCTACCCAGTGCAACGGAGTACATCTAATGAAGCATATTTATACAGTTACCACGCTGACTACGGACTATAATCCTACTTTAGATGATACTGTAATACTCCGCAGGAGGTGTGTTGGATACTTCCCAGACTTGGGAGACGCCACCCGCTGTATCCTCGAGAACTGGGGAGACATCTATGAAAACGGCCACTATACTCACGTAGTAGTAGAGGAAGTGAAGCCCGGAATCTATATGTTCCCCAGACGAGAGTGGTGGTACAAGTGGGAGGCAGAAGAAAGAGGCTATATGCTAATTAACAAGCCAGAAGGACTGAAGCGTTCTGTAGGCTTCGGGATAGGATGAAATGAAAGAACAAAATCCGTACCGGGTCTGGCTACGAAGTAAGCCAGGGCCATACGAACAATACAATGGTAAGATAGACGTAACTGCCTATGATGAGGACGATGCCGTTGCCGTGGCTTTTAAGAAGCTCAAGGCTGGTTCATTTCCTGACCGCAACTCAAGTATGTGGATCATAGAGAAAGTAGAGAGGAGGCATATCTAATGGCTGCTAGAGAAGGTAGCATGCCTAAAGGCAAAAGTAATCATTCATTGTTTCTAACAATAGGTTTCTTCTTTGGTTGCATAGCAATCAGTGCTATCGCAATCTTAGCTGGAAACCTGCAAAGAGAAGACTGGCGGAAGAAACACGAGCAATTCGAAATTACTATCACCGAGTACTCTGAGAAAATCTCCATTCTTGAGGAGGCCGTTAAGAAGAAGGATGTCTCCGTCACGCCACTAATCATGGAGCTGAGACCGCAGCTCGATCCATCTATCGCTGAAGAGATTAATGTAGCGATTATTAAATATTCACGTGAGTTCAGACTTCCACCTACATTTGTCCTACATCTAATGAAGAGGGAGAGTAACTTCGATGCTCTCGCAAAGTCCAAAGTGGGGGCCGTAGGGTTGATGCAAGTCATGCCAAAGGCCCACAAGGACAAGATGAAGAAGATTGGCATCACTAATGGCGACTTGTATCACATTAACAACAATGTGAGACTCGGTTGCTGGATCCTTAGGGAGTACTTCGACAAGACCGGAACGATAGAGAAGGCCTTGAAGAGGTACGTAGGAGGGCATCATAGCACCTATGCGAACGATATTCTTATTGGGTTTACTAATACCATGATTCCTAAGAAGATGGTGCCCCTTGAGAAATCAAAGGTGCCAGAACCAATCGCAAACTAGGAGGGTAGATTATGAGTCAAGAGCTTCGATTTCCAAACGGTGTGTTTGTTACGGGCCATCGTCCCACCACATTCGGTGACTGGGATGAAAAGAATGAGATGGCTCATGATGTCAAGAGATGGCTCTACCTCGCAATCGAACGCGCAATTAAACAAGGCAGGACTGATTTTATCACTGGCATGGCTACTGGCGTTGACATTTGGTTCGGTGAGGCTGTGCTCGCACTCAAGGAGAAGAATCCGTACATCAGGCTCATCTGTGCATGTCCGTACATGTCTCAGCCAGAAAGATGGGCCAAGTTCAACAAGACAAGATGGCGCCGGCTCATGCAGGAGGCTGATGAATTCCATGTCATCTATGATGACCCAGCTGAGAAGGCACCGAAGTATGAGTTTGCAAAGAGACTCAACGGCAGGAATTCTTGGATGGTTGATGCTTGCCCTGTCGGTATCGCCGTACACCACAAGGACGCGAAGAGCGGTGGTACTGTCAACTGTCTCAAGCTCGCTAGGAGCAAAGAGCGTCCTATGCTCGTCTACGAACCCGTCGAAAGGATAGAAAGATGGGAGAACCGGACGTAAATTTCACTAAGTATAAAAGGAGTCCGCGCTGGCCAGTCACCTACGCAATTGATCTGATTCGTGAGGTGCCCGATAAGATCGAACACCCTCGTTTCGGTCCCATAGAGGTAAAACTCAGTAGAAGTGAGGCCAGTCGGATTCTCACATTAATAGCCGATGTTATGGGCATCCACATAGGGAGGCTCCATGTAGCACTAGCTAAGGAGTACTGTAGAAGATATGATCCTTAGAATATGGCATCTATCTGATAAGCCGACAGGCTACCTTGGCTCGCCCTATCTACACCGTGAGGTAGAAGATTGGATAGGCACACAAATAGACGGCATCCCGGAAGAAGAGTGGGAAGCCCCAGATCTGGCGGTGACAGACCCAGCGGGTCTTACCACCTTCGTGGCAGCATTCGGCCTGCATCGGGTGGCCGTGGCAGAAGTATGCGGTATGGGCAGGCTCGCAAAGTACCCTGGAGAGATGGTTTTTGTTGGATTAGCCCAAAAGATAGTTATTGTACAGCAGGCTGAGTATGCACGCATAGAAACAGAAGAGTTTATAGATGAGCACGGCGAACGCAGAATTAGGCCTGTACTACCTGACACCATCACTGTCGGATGGAACAAACCTAAGACCGAACTCAGACTGCGTGGTCTGGTAGTTGACAAGACCACGGAGGAACAGACCTTGAAGTACGTAGAGTCTAGAACACATAAGCCGAGAGATGGAGGAGGAAAGGTTGACCTAATATTATAAGGGCGCGGAGAAGGGAGACAGCAATGCCTATAGAGCTAGAACTATCAGAAATCCTTGCAAATCCTAATCAGGAATACCTGTCAGACGGTAGTCTTGTTATTCTAGTCCATCCACGAGACAGAGAACTTATGACAAGAACTATTGTCTACCTTAAGGGAACGCGACGCGAAATTACGCTATCCGCACATTATCAAACGGAGGACCAAAAGATAGAGATACGTAAGGCCTTCGGCAGATACTGGTACCGATTCAAAAGAGTTATTTGGAACAATGTGAGCCCTGCTGGCCACAGGACCGCAGTCAGGTTCCACAATTTGGAAGCAGCGAAGATATTGTTCTCCACGTGGGTCATATTTCTTGACTCTGATCTCGATAATAGAAGCGTGTTCTTCGGACGCAAAAATAGTCCCAAGAAAAGACACTTTATTGCTGCTCATGAGTGGATTAGCAGACTCATGAGTGCAATGATCCACCATAAGTGGAAGGGCCGTATCTTCTTTGGTGTTTTGGACAGCCACAAGTGGCTGGACTACATCAAGCTCCCGTATGGTAAGAGGATGGCCGACACTCCATCTAATCTTAGTGGTGTATGGCCTATTTGGCTTGATGCCCTCCGCACTTACAATCCTGAGTACAATCCGTGGGAAAGAGGCATGAAGGCAGATATGCACTACGCTGACGATATTGTAGCTAGTCACGAGCTGTCTGAAAGAGGTATTTATCTTAGGCTTAACTACCTTTCGTGGGACGGCAATCGTGATTGCTATTATAATCCTCACCAGAAGTATGTGCGCGATGCACTCGCCTGCCTGCTGCTCACCAGCCCTAACCGGATGATGATTTCTCAGCAGAAGCGCTGGAAAACAGGTCCTGGTGGAGGTCAGCTGGTCGACCTCAGAATGGCTGCTGAGGGTGTTACCCTCGATGTGAATGATCCTAATCCTGCTAAAACTATCGATGGGCACTTCAATAGAATTGCAGAAGAACATCCACATATTATAGGAATTGGAGAGATGTATGCCAACGCTGATCTATAAGGACATCTTAGATATCCAGAAAGGCATCATTATTCATCAGATCAATCCCTTTACAATGGGTGCTGGGCTTGCCCTGGCTATTAGGAAGCGATATCCTAAGCACTACGAAGACTTCAACGAGTGGCGCAAAAGGAACCACAATGAGTCCGGAAATGGCCTTGGCCAGCTAGTTCTTACTACTCACTATGCACCACTCTACATTGTAGGTATGTGTGCTCAGGAAGAGTATGGCCGTAAGAAGAAGGAGTACACCGACTATGATGCATTTAAAGGGTGTCTCAACAAGGTAGACTACCTTGCTCTCAAGTACAACACTAAGCTCTACATCCCGTATAAGATAGGCTGTGGCCTTGCCGGTGGCAAATGGAGTTATATCTTATACTATATCTCGCATATCACACCCTATGCGATTGTCTGTAAGCTAGGCAGACCTACTGATGCTGAAAAGGAGCAGATTGCGAAAAATGGAAAAATCCATCTCTAGAAAAGCACTTGAAATCATCAGGTGTAGCCAGTGCTATAACTTTGCTACTGGGGCTACTAGACACTACTGCATGCACCCCGAAATGGAAGAAGCATGTCAAAATAACCTTGAAGCTGTATTTGATTTCGAGGTGGAACCTGGCTATATTCCTGAATGGTGTCCACTGGAGGACTGGCCCGATGAGTAAAGCAAAGAGAGCAGCACAATATACTACGCATTTACATGCTGTTAGGCTTGTTGAAATGCTCGACTTAGTGAAGAACGACGAGATTCACTGGCACTGTCCTGCATCTATAACCTTCGGAGCAGGAAAGAAGTTCCTCTTCGAAGAGAAATTCAACATTTCTGAGGATCCGATCGAGTCTCCTGAGTGTCAGGTATGTAAGACTTTTGTTGACATACCAATAGATACAGAAGCATGCCCGTGTGACTACCTTGGGAATGCGGAAGCTATTGAAATAACTAAGAAGAAGCTTAAAGAGGGAGGCTATCTTGACAACTATTAGGTCATTAATCATTGGTTGCCTACTATTTATATTAGCATGTGCTCCTGCAATTGCTAATGATGTTACTCTGGAAGAACGCCAGCAACGCATCGAGACCCTGATGAAGGAACTCGAAGTGCAAATGGCAACTCCTAACACGAAGCATCGTGTAAAGGTAAAGGAACATTGGCAGTTCCGCTGTATAGTCGGTAATGCTACTAGCTACCCAGTCTGGCTTCAGATCTGGGATGGAGAGGAGATAATATTCTCTGAGGTTATACCAGCCCGGGAAGATAAGGTGCTGTGGCTCGGAGATGACAGAGCACGCATCTTCTATATGTTCCAATGGAAGAAAATTGGTGCCAGTAACCTTGACTGGGAGTACAAGGGCTGGATGCTTGACTCCAAGGCAGCATTCATTCTAGACAAGACACTCATTCCCTGGCTACTTGAGGAAGAAGATGACTCATAAGGAATATATGGAGATCCTTCGCAGAGATGATGCATGCAGAACCAAAGGTGTGTTTGAAGCACTAGAGCGCGCCATCAAACTTACCCATGAGAGAGCAGAGAGATCGCGGGCTGCATGGGAAGAAGAAAAGAGGAAAATACTATGTACAATGAAATAGTCAAGAAACTTGTACACCTCACTCATGCTGAACTTAAGGAGCTAAAGGGATTCGTCAATCAGGAAATTCTACACCGTGAGACTTTGACTCCTATTGCGTGGAGATGCCCCGATTGTGATTGTCCCGAAGGCTCATATGGTGATATCTATCTCCACCTCATTGTTCAACATTACTATGATGGTGTAGAGGCTGCGCGCCTACTCAAGGAGATTTATGCATGAGAGCAAAGCTGAAAGATGATCTGGAAAGATGGGGAAATCGCATCAACCGTGGGTGGACGACACCTACCCAAGGCCAGGATTGGCAAACTGCCAATGCACAAGCTACCTATGTGCTTGCGGGGACCATACTAACTATTGGCAAAGCAATTGTTGAACAACTATTCAATCTCGAAGATACGATAAGGAGAAATTGCAGTTGAAAACACATCAGCACATTGACAAGAAAGGACACGTATTTGGCAAGGCCCATCCTGTGAGTGCTACTCATAAGAAGGAGAGCACCCAAAGGGCCCATGACAGAACAATAAAGAAGGAGAAACAATCATGATGGAAGACGGCTGGTATAAGACTAAGCGTAATAGATGGATGCTTTACCCGGAACGCCCAGAAGGAACCCGTCTCCTGTTCTACAATGTTCACCTTCCAGGCAAGAACAACAGGCCTGGGACACCGGTTGGCGTCGTTGCACTACTAGTAAATGACGACCTTGAGAGGATGGCACGTGGCCTGGCAGTACGCAGCCTGCTCGATGAGTGGGATCCCGGTGAGGGACGCATACGCGCTGCTGGGAGAGCTATTCGTGCCTATAAGAAACACTACGACAAGCTCGAAGAGGGAAAGAAAGTAGTCGCTGCGTTCGCACACGAACATGGGCGGACGGTCGCTGGCGTGGGTGGCTTTAATGACACCAAGTACGTGGCTCCTGCTGTTCCTACTCCGAAGGAATTCAGACTGCTAGAGAAGAAGTTTGGCAATCGAATACGTGCGGAGCACGGAGTCCACGCTTAGGGAAGCCTAAGGAGGACGTCATGAGAAAATGGCTAGTGGTGATCTTTGCCACTGTAGTATTTGCTACACCAGCTTTGGCAGAAAATAACCAGGCAATTAGATGGAAACCAGTTTGCCGCCATCATGCAATATATTG
>Ga0316194_10000789_pt1 | contig 21384 bp, 20 predicted proteins | sample CroRivsedime1_MG_FD_204936 | JGI IMG/M metagenome (GOLD analysis project Ga0316194, IMG submission 204936) | Coastal sediment microbial communities from Maine, United States - Cross River sediment 1 | ecosystem: Environmental > Aquatic > Marine > Coastal > Sediment | place: USA: Maine...
GATTGTTTGAACGACCGCAAAGCGGCGAGCGAGCGATCCTCGTCTACGCGAGTCCTGACGGGTTGCCTGAAGAGTCCGAACGCGAAGAATTTGCCGAGCTGGCCCGATCCGCGGGTGCGGAGATCGCGGGCGAGCTCGTCAGTTCGCGTCGAAAACCCGATCCACGCTATTTCATTGGTAAGGGCAAGCTCGATGAGCTGCGCGGGCTTATCAATGAGAACGATGCGGAACTCGTCATTTCGTCGGCAGCACTGAGTCCGAGCCAGGAGCGTAACCTTGAGAAAGAGCTCAAGTGTCGCGTTCTCGATCGTGCCGGGCTGATACTCGACATATTCGCACAGCGTGCTCGCAGCTTCGAAGGCAAGCTGCAAGTTGAATTGGCGCAGCTCGAACATCTGTCAACGCGCCTCGTGCGCGGCTGGACTCACCTCGAACGTCAAAAAGGCGGTATTGGCCTGCGTGGTCCGGGTGAAACACAGCTTGAGACTGACCGTCGCCTGGTTGGCAAGCGAATCCGACAGCTCAACGAGCGCCTCGATCACGTCGATACACGTCGAACAATGAACCGCCGTAATCGCGTGAGGGCTGAAATTCCAACGGTTGCACTGGTCGGCTACACGAACGCGGGCAAGTCGACGCTTTTCAACGCATTGACCGATGCTGGCGTGTATGTGGAGGATCAGCTGTTTGCCACGCTCGATCCAACGGTTCGGCGTCTCGATCTTCCGGAGGGACAGCACGTGGTGCTGGCCGACACCGTTGGCTTCGTACGCGACTTGCCGCACGAGTTAATCGCTGCGTTCAGATCGACGCTGCAGGAAGCGCGAGAGGCGGACCTGATCCTGCACCTCATTGACGCGAGTGATCCGAATCGCTGGCAACGTGTGCGCCAGGTTAACTCGGTGCTGAAACAGCTCGATGCTGACCAGATTCCGCAGATCCGGGTGTACAATAAGATCGACATACTGGATCGCCAGCCGCGCATGACCCGTAATAAGGACGGAGAAGGGCGCGCTGTCTGGATATCTGCAACTACGGGCGAAGGCCTGTCACTGCTCAAAGAGGCCATCGCCAGGCGTCTGCAGCAGAAAACCGTGCACCGTTATATACGACTGGAATCGGCCCAGGGAAGGCAGCGCGCCAAACTATTTGAGCTCGGTGCGGTCCTTAATGAGGAGATTCTCGAGGAAGGCGGCTGGCTGCTTGAATTGAAAATGGCGGAAAAGGACTTGCGGCGATTCCTAAAGCATGAAAATCTCGCCGATGATCAACTGGTAGCGGCCCCGATAACTCAATCGGCGCCGGCCGCAAATGAGTGAATAAAATTATGGCATGGAACGAAAACGGTAACGGTAAGGACCCGTGGAAACGCGACGGGGATGAACCCAATGACCTGGATCAAATCGTACAGGACTGGCAGCGACGGTTTGGCAGCATCCTCGGTGGTGGCAGTGGGGGCGGAGGAGGCGGTGCCGGCGGCATCGTCCTGATCGTCATGTTGCTAATCGCCTGGGGCCTGACAGGCTTCTATCGCGTGGACGAGGCGGAACGAGGCGTCGTACAGCGATTTGGTGCCTACACAGAGACCACGTTGCCGGGCCTGCACTGGCATCTCCCATACCCGATCGAGGTTGTCGACGTCGTCAACACGACGGCGATCTCGAACTACGCGTACCGCACGGAGATGCTGACGGCCGATGAGCAGTATGTGTTCATCGACATGGTCGTGCAGTACCGTCGGGCAGATCCCGTCAAGTACAGTTTCGAAGTCGTTGAGCCGGACCTGACTCTGCAGGACGTGACAGAAAGCGCTTTGCGTGAAGTTGTCGGCACCAGCACGATTGAGTCGTTGATTACGGGCCGTCGCGATGAGATTGCGTCGCGCACACAGGAAGTGTTGCAGGCAACGATTGACAGCTACGGCGAAGGCGCCGGGCTTACGGTCACGTCGATTTCACTCGAGACCGTCAACTACCCACAAGCGGTCCAGGCCGCTGTCGATGATGCGCAAAAAGCGCGTAACGACAGCGAGCGCTATCGCCTGGAGGCCGATACATACGCCAATGAGGTCATCCCACAGGCGAGCGGTGACGCCGAGCGAATCCTCGAAGATGCGCGTGCTTATCGCGACCGCATTATCGCGGACGCACAAGGTGAGGCCGCGCGATTTGAAGCATTGCTGACGGAGTATCAAAAAGCGCCACGTGTTACTCGGGACCGTCTCTATATCGAGGCGATCGAAGAGGTTTACGGACGCTCTTCGAAGATTCTCCTGGATACCGAAGGTAGCGGTAACCTGCTGTACCTGCCGCTCGATCAGATTCTGAATCGGTCGGGAATCCAGATGCCCGCTGCCGACGGGAGTCGTGCATCGGACTCGCAAACGCCGCAGGCCCTGTTGGATGGAAGAACAGACCCACGGGATCCGCGTGAAAGGGAGATCCGCGAATGAATACCTTTAAGCTGGCAGTAGTGGCTCTCCTCGGCGCCGCGATAGTTGTGATCGGACTCAGTGCGTTCACGGTCAATGAGCGTGAAATGGCGATTAAGTTGCAACTGGGTGAGGTCAAAAAGGCCGACTACGAGCCGGGATTGCACTTCAAGTGGCCGCTCGTGCAGAACATCCGCAAATTTCCGCGCCGGATATTGACGATCAGCGATCGGCCGGAACGAATCTTTACAGCGGAAAATGAAGCGGTGCAGGTCGATTTTTTCGTTAAATGGCGCATCGTCGATCCGGTTCGATTCTATACGTCGACGGGTGGATCACTTGATGTCGCTAACGGCCGCCTTTCGGAGATCATCAAGAATGCCGTTGTGACCGAATTCGGCAAACGTTCGGTATCGGATGCCATATCGCTGGAACGCCAGGAGCTCATGCGCGACATGCTCAATCTCGCCGCGCCGACGGCCGATGATCTGGGTGTGTCACTGGTCGACTTTCGCGTCAAGCAGGTCGAGTTCATGGACGAAGTACGTAACTCGGTGTATCAGCAGATGGCAGCAGAACGTGCACGAATCGCGACCGACCGCCGTTTTACCGGTCGAGCGGAAGCCGAGAAACGTCGCGCCGGCGCTGACCGCGAGGTAACGGTCATTCTCGCCAATGCCTATCGAGACGGGCAGATAATTCGTGGTGAAGGCGATGCAAAAGCCGCCGAGATCTATGCGTCGGCCTATACCCAGGACCCGGAGTTCTACTCGTTTTACCGCAGCATCGACGCCTACAGAAAATCGATTGGCAAGGGCAACGATGTTCTGGTTCTCGATCCGAACAACGAGTTCTTCCGTTACCTTAACCGGTCGGATGGTGAGCAATAGCTACTGAAATATTCACGGCGATTGCCCTTGTGCTCATTATCGAGGGCATGTTGCCGTTTGTGTCGCCGCAGAAATACCGCCAGATGGTGGCGGAAATTACGCGCCTGAGTGACAATCATATCCGCAATATCGGCCTCGTGGTCATGGTCATCGGGGTCGCGGTTCTGTTTTTCGTACGCCGCTAGGCGGCGTCGACATCTAATGCGGGAATCTCATGGGTAAGAATGTAGTAGTCATCGGCACTCAATGGGGCGACGAGGGCAAGGGCAAAATCGTTGACCTGTTGACGGATCGCGCAGCAGCGGTGGCGCGCTTCCAGGGCGGTCACAATGCAGGTCACACACTCGTCATTGGCGGCGAAAAAACCGTACTGCACCTGATCCCGTCGGGCATTTTGCGTGATGGTGTGCAGTGCCTGATCGGAAATGGCGTCGTACTCGCGCTTGATGCGCTGGTGGCAGAAGCCGATGCGCTGATCGAAAGTGGCGTACCGGTTTACGAGCGCCTGCGAATCAGCCCCGGATGCCCGCTGATCCTGCCGTCCCACGTGGCTCTCGATGCAGCTCGCGAGAAAGCTCGCGGCGCCAGTGCGATCGGCACTACGGGGCGCGGCATAGGGCCGGCCTATGAGGACAAAGTTGCGCGACGCGCGTTGAAAGTATCTGACCTGTTTGTACGCGAGAACTTCGCGGCGAAACTCGGCGAGGTCCTCGACTACCACAACTTCCTGCTGAAGAACTACTTCAAGGCGGACACCGTAGACTTCGCGAAAACGCTCGACGAGGCTATGGGGTATGCAGAGATCGTCGCGCCGGTGACTGCTGATGTTACGCAGATTCTGCAGGAACTCGCGAACGCCGGGAAGAGCATCTTGTTCGAGGGTGCGCAAGGCAGTTTCCTGGATGTCGATCACGGCACTTACCCGTTTGTGACTTCGTCGAACACGGTTGCCGCGGCGGCGAGCACGGGCACGGGCATTGGTCCGCGTAACCTCGATTACATTCTCGGGATCGTGAAGGCCTACACGACGCGTGTCGGCGCCGGACCTTTCCCCACCGAGTTGTTTGACGATCATGGCGCCCATCTGGCCAGGGTTGGTGCGGAGTTCGGTGCGACAACCGGCAGGCCGCGTCGCTGTGGCTGGTTTGACGCCGTGGCGCTACGTCGTTCCATTGTCAACAGCAGTGTCTCGGGGTTGTGCGTAACCAAGCTCGACGTTCTCGATGAACTCGAAACCATCCAGATATGCATTGGCTATTCGATTGATGGCGAGCCGATTGGCGGGCTGCCTGTTGTCGTCGATCGATTTGCCGAGTGCAAGCCGATCTACGAGGAGTGGGCGGGCTGGCAGGAGTCGACGGTTGGCGTGACCAGCCATGACGAGCTGCCCGAAAAAGCGCGTGCCTACCTCGCGCGTATCGAAGAACTGGCCGGCGTACCCGTCGATATCATTTCAACGGGACCGGATCGCAAACAAACAATCATAAAGACCCATCCGTTCGAGTAGCGGCGAAGTCGCGAACGCGGGCGGCGGCTGCCAGCGCGACCAGGAAATGTGAAACCGTTTTCTTTGACATTCAAAGCGGGCGCCGGCGCCCTTAAATCTGTGCGCCAGCACGGCTTCGACGTAGCCTCGGTTGGCACGCTCGCGGGCGCGTCCGGCGGAGCGAAGTGGCTCGTCCTCAGCCAGCTGGATCGGGCGATCGTCAGCAGTGTCGTCCCTCAACTCAAAGGCCCGGTGCACCTGATCGGAAGTTCGATCGGGTCCTGGCGGTTTGCCTGTTATGCGCAATCGGACCCGCTGGCGGCCATTGAGCGCTTCGAAAAGGCCTACCTGGACCAGACCTACAGCGAAAAACCCGATGTCGCCGAGATTACGGCGAAGAGCAGGGAGATCCTCGGTCTCGTACTTGGGGAAAACGGTGTGTCGGAAATTCTGGGTAACCCGGTGTTTCGGACACACGTAATGACTGTGCGTAGCCGCCATGTACTGGCGTCGGAGAACAGGGCCATTCTCGCTGCGGGCCTGATTTCTGCCGCGCTTCTGAATGCGGTTAGCCGGTCAACCCTGGGTTGGTCCTTCGAGCGCGCCCTGTTCTATGACGGGCGAGACGTGCCGCCGTTTTTTGATGTCAGCGGATTCCCGTTGCAGCGTGTAAAGCTGACGCGAGAAAACCTGCAGGACGCAATCGTCGCGACCGGCTCGATACCGCTGGTCTTGTCAGGAGTGCGTGACATCGCCGGGGCGAGGCCGGGTGTTTATCGCGATGGCGGTGTCATCGACTATCATCTCGATCTTCCGCACAGCGCCGAAGAACGCCTGACGTTGTTTCCCCATTTCTATGGGCACATCGTTCCTGGCTGGTTCGATAAGAGACTCAAATGGCGCCGGCCTCAGCCTGGCAATGTGGACCGAACGATACTGATAAGCCCCTCGGATGAATTCGTTGCCAGCTTGCCAAACGGCAAGATTCCGGACAGGGGAGATTTCCTGAATTACGAGCCAGCGGAACGCGTGCGCATCTGGAAGCAATGCGTTGCGGACTGCGAGGCACTCGCAGACGAGTTTCTCGAGGTAATGGCGACAGATCAACTGGCGGCGCGCCTCGAACCACTGTGATAATCTTGCGCGCAAATAACAATAGGGGAGTAGGGTGGAAAACTCACCAGCAACGGTTGCCCGGCCGTATCCGGAGTTAACCTGGGTCGCACTCATTGTCGGTTGGATTATCGGCTGTGTTATCGCCGTTTCAATTGGCTACGCCGCCCTGATTCTGGGCTTTTCGATTGAAGGTTCGGAACTCGCGGCAATTCTCGGATTCGGAATTCTGCGCGGCATGCTCCGGCGCAAGAGCATCATTGAAAACAATATCGTGCAGACGATCGCGAGCGGCGTAAACGGTGCCGCGTCGGGAATGATGTTCTCTGTACCGGCGATATTCCTGCTCGGCTTTGGCGACAAGTTCGACCCGGTGTTGTTAACGTTCGGTTGTATCGCCGGCGCCTTTCTCGGCATCGCTTTTATCATCCCCTTGCGCAAACACATGATCGACTACGAGCGCCTGACCTATCCGGGCGGCGTTGCGGTGGCGACGATTCTGAAGTCACCGGGTGCTGGCGTTCGCAAGGCTGTCATCCTCGTCGCCGCTGCGCTGGCAAGTGCTGTCGTGCACTTCACCACGATCAAGACAGGAGTTTCCAACTGGGATCTCGGCGCGTTGATCGGCATGCCGGAGTACATGAACGGCATTTGGTATCTCTCGCTGATGACTATCGGCGTCGGCTTCATCGCGGGCCGCGGCGGCATCGCATTTATTATCGGCGGCTTTGTTGCCTACTGGTTCCTGTCGCCGATGCTTTCAATGATGGGAGCCTTCCCGACCGACGCAGCTGGAGAGACGATCAATCAACCGGGTCCTCTGCGGCTGTTGTTGTATCGGCCGTTCGGCATCGGCATGCTCATTGGTGGCGCCATCATGGGCGTCATCCTGGCATTCCCGTTGATCGTCAGCGCCGTCAAATCGATGCAGAAGGCCGCACAGGTCGAGACGGGGGCATCGAAAGACGAAATGCCGATCAAGATGCTTTATTTCGCGGTCGTTGGTGCGGCGATCCTGCTGTGCGTGATGGCTGCGGCATCCGCTGAATCTGTAGGACTTGGGCGCGGTATCGGCATGGCTCTGCTGGGCACATTGTGGATCTGGATGGCCGGCATCATTTTGTCCGAAGCGATCGGGCGAACGAACTGGTCGCCCTTGTCCGGAATGACGCTTGTCGGTATTACGCTACTGATCATCCTGACGCAGGCGTTCGGCATGGAACGTAGCGATTCGATTATTGCGGCCCTGATGGTCGGCGCGGCGATGTGCGTTGCGATGTCGCAGGCGACGGACCTGATGCTCGATCTCAAGACAGGCTACCTGGTCGGCGCAACGCCGCGGATGCAACAAATTGGTCAGTTCGCCGGTGCGTGGCTTGGTCCGATCGTTGTTATCGGTGTGATCTTCGTCCTGAATGAGTCGCACGGGCTCGGCAGCGACAAGCTGCCTGCACCACAAGCGCAGGCATTGGCGAGCACCATTGACGGCATCATGGGTGGCGATGTGCCGACGCAGAAATATGCGGCCGGCGCCGTCATGGGTGGCATCCTGTCGGCGATGATGGGCGGCCTCGGCATTACAGTTGGCCTGGGATTCTACCTGCCGTTCAACATTGTATTGACGTACTCGCTCGGAACGCTGGGCCGTGAATTATCTGACCGTATCAAGGGTCAGACGTGGAGTGAGGAGGTGGGCATACCGATTGCTGCCGGCCTCATTGTTGGCGAAGCACTTGTCGGCGTCGGCGACGCCCTAAGCATAGTTCTGTCAGGGTAGGGGGCGAGAATGAAGAACATAGGATTTATTTTGTTGGCCGTCGGGTTCCTCGGTGGCGCCTACGCAACCGCGCTCGACGTTCAGAACGTCAACTGGGCGATCTTCGCGGTCTCCGCAATTTTGGCGATCATCGGACTCGTAACGTACAAGCGACTGTCGTCCGCACACGCACGCTCAGATACGGTTCTGGAATCGAATCGGGGCGAACTTCGCGAATCAATCAGCAACATCGTGGCAGACCTGAATGAACTGACCAATGGCGAGACCTTGCGTGGTGACGCGTTACGGGATCGCATCGACCTTCACCTGCGTGAAGATCTGCGCCGTTTTGCGGACGCACGAGAGAGCATGGTGCATCTGTTCGGTCTGCAGGTTTACGCCGATATTATGAGCAGTTTTGCGGCTGGTGAGCGATACATCAATCGCGTGTGGTCGGCTTCCGCCGATGGCTATGACGAAGAGGCTGAAACCTACCTCGGCAAGGCGGTGCATCAATTTGTCGACGCACAGCAACAACTGCAGCAGGCGGCAGCGCAGGGAGCAGCGTAAGAGCGACTATCGGCGTTGGCAGCGCGCGGTGAGTTCCTGTTGCAGCACGTCGACGTCCTCGTTCATGAGGTAGTCGGACTGGTCCTTCCAGCCGCGCAGCATCGCTATCGTGCGTTCGTTGACGAGAAGGTGTCGATCGCTAGCCTGTTCTCCGATATCCCAGCCCGGGACGGCAATGACGGAACGCACGCGGATTTTGTGTCCGAGCAGTTTGCCAATTTCCTTTTCGAGCCGCGCAGTGCTGGCCGTAACGTCGACAACAGCAACTGAATCCTCACTATCGGCGAAGCGCAGATCGTTGTCGTTCAAGGTGGCATTGCCTTTCCTGGCACCCCGACGCGCGATGACGTTCACGGCGTAAATTCCTGCCTGTCCGACAAGTACGTGATCGACGACGCCCGCACTTGTTTCGATATCATGAAATACGCGGTTCGCCCCGGTCGCGATGTTTTGCAGTTGATGGCCGACAGCGACGTTCGCGTCGCGCATGAACTTGATCTGTCGGCGCGCCAGGATCGTTCGTCCAAGGCGCCACGTCGCGACAATCGCAGCAAACGCAAGAAATCCGATCTGCAGCCACAGTTGCCAGGACGGATAGCCTTCGAAGAGATGCCGGGCCTGCAATAGGTAGGCGGCACCGAACAGAACGACGAACATCAGTGCGCCGCTCAGGTAGATGGATTGGGAGCTGGTCAGGCGCTCGAGTTCGTCCCGAAACCGTTGCGCGGACTCGCGCATAATGCTGTCGGCGAAACTGGGGGTCGAGCCAACAGTACGGTTCAATGCCGACCAGGATTTGGCAACCAGCAGAAACAGTATTGTGCTGGTCAGTGCTACGGTCGCAGCACCACTGATCGCCTCAATATCCATTTCTGCTGTTCCTGAGTCTCGTTGGCCTGTGCCAGAGTATCGCCAGGCTGCCGCTGGCACTGTGAATCAGGTCACATTGGAGGTCCCGGTCGGTCGAGAAGTCCTCATTTTTCAGGGTTCATTCAGCTACAGGGGCGTATTTGTGAATGTCATCACGGCATGGTCCCGGGTCTCAAGGTAGTTTCGGCATTATGTCTAGCAACGACAAACGGATGGATAGTGCGATGAATGCAGGATTCAAGGTAATTGGAGCGGCGCTGGCTGCGCTGGCTATGAGTGGCTGCGCGTCGATGAGTAGCGATGAATGCCTGATGGCTGATTGGACCGCGGTTGGCTACGAGGACGGCGCACGCGGCTACACAACGGATCAGTTTTCGAAACATCGCAAGGCCTGCGCAGATCACGGTGTAACGCCCAGCTTTGCCGACTACCAGGCTGGCCGGGAGCGAGGCCTGGAGGAATTCTGCCAGCCCGGGCGCGGTTTCGATGTTGGCGCCAGCGGGGGGCGTTACTACGGCGTATGCAGCGTGAACCTCGAGCCGGATTTTCTTGATGCCTATAATGCGGGTCGTCATCTCTACACGCTCGAAACGAACGTGAGAAACGCCAGCTCGAACATCAGCAGTAAAGAAAATGAGCTTGAGCGCATCGACAAGAAAATTCGCGAAAAAGAAGCGGCACTAATTGCCAAGGAAACGACGATAGAGGACCGTGTGTTATTGCTCGCGGACCTTAAGGACTTGTCGGAACGCACGGGTGAGCTTGCTTCCGAGATCGAGCACCTCTATCAGGAACGTGCTCGCTACCGGGTCGAACTGGAAAATTACCAGGCATCTGTAGCCAGCTACGGCTACTAGACCGTACCGCTAGAAATCGTCCAGATCGTCGCTCTTGCGGCGGTCTGGGCGCTCCCGCCTTTCCTTCTCATAAGAACCGGTAGAGCCGCCGCCGAATCCGGCGGCCGCGAATGGGCTACGTCTATCTCTCGGCGCGCGTCGGTCTTTGTAATGCACGAAGTGGCAACGGCATTCCAGGGCATTACATTCTGGCAGCGGCAGCCGTGGGGCTGCACTGGACAAAAACCGCCGACCTTCCATCTCCTTTGCGGCTTCGCAGGCGTGCTTTTCAAACTTGATCGACACGGCATGGTAGGCCGTGCTGCCGGTATCTTTGAGAGTGGAGGTTTGCTGTTTTTCTTCGGACTTGCCGCGATTGCGCACGAAAAGCCACACGATTAACAACAGTACCGCTAAGCCAAGTAAAGTTGTCTGCATATGTGCTCCACAAGCCAAATGCCGGATGGATGACCTACTCTAGTCGGAATCATAGGAGTTCGTCTACCGCAATCTCGGACAAATAGGCTATCAAATCGACCGGTACTGGTTCCACGATTTCCCTGGAAATTGTGAGGTCCGGGATAAATACACGATCCAGTAGCGCTGCCACCGTTTGTGGGTCCGAGGTGGCGAGGTTCAGTTCCTTGTTCACCTTGAGGCTGAGCTTGTCGAAGTTCGCTGATCCGACGCATATCCAGCCGTCGTAGATCGCGGCTTTGACATGGCTCATGCCGGGATACTCATATACCCGAATGCCGTGTTCGAGAAGCTTGTTGACCGTGACCCTGTTGCTCGCATTCAGGGCACCGTGATTGCCGGCGGAAGGAATTATTACGCGCACATCGACGCCGCGACGACGGGCTTTTGCCAGTTCATAGATCGTACGGTCGTCAGAGAAGTAGGCGTTCTCGATGATGATATGGCTCTGTGCGTTCTGGATGGCCGCGATCTGTGCCTTGTGAATATCAGAGTCGAAGTTCCTGGTCTGTAAGATTCGAACCGGATAACCATCGTGATCGGCATGCTTTTTCTTGCCGAGCAGAAAGCGGAAGGCGTTCGCAACATCGCCGAGCAAGCCGCCCCGGGCCCAGGCCTTATCGGACTCGAATTGCAGTTGATCGACTACGGGACCAGTAACTTCCATCATCAGGTCATGCCAGTCGTAGCGATATTCACGCCCAATATTCATACCGCCGACGAAAGCGATTTTTTCGTCGATGATCGTTGTCTTGGTGTGGTCAGAAATAATCATCCATGGGTTCGCCACTTTGCGCACTCTAACGTCCGACGCCTGCTCCATGTACCTATGCATGGACAAGGGTGGCCGGTGGTCGTCAGGGAGTGAATCCGGATCGGACTGCGTGGCGAGCAGGTTTCCGAGGCTGTCGACCATCACACGAACGCGGACGTTTTCAGCGCGCCTTTTCAGTTCGTCGGCCACCGTGACCGCAAAGTCATCGTTGTCGAAAATGAAGGTACGAATGTCGATGCTCTTTTCGGCGTGCTCAATCGATTCCATCAGGCGATCAAAGTACTCGTCTCCGTCGACGAGAAATCGAATTCGACCGAGATCCCGGCGTGTGCCCGTCACTCTGTCCAGGGTCTTTTCGAATTCATCGAGATCCATCGGGTCGGCCGGGTTGATGTCGGCAACCGGGCCGTCGAGCACCGGCATTTGCGCCGTGCCAATGACGATTCGTCGGAGAAGACCGCCCGTGGATTTCAGGGCGTATGAACCCAATGCAGCAGCGCTGGATACCGGGCGATTAACCGGGTTTTCGTATGCGGCCCGCGCATATAGCCAGGTTGCCTGCCCGGCACCGCTTGCTTTTCGCGCGAAGGTATCGCCTGGAGCGGGCGCCGCAGCGCATCCGGCTGCGAGCGTGATTATGGCGACGAGCGTCGAGGCCTTGTAAGAAATACCCATGATTTGACTCCGTTTCCGAGTCGGCTGGCCCGTGTGCCGGCCGATGAGTCAAATCTAGGGAGGAGCGTCCACAACTAACTGATGCTTCCGCGTGTCTTTTCAGATAATTGCCGGGGAACTCCTGATGAAACCTTATGGATCTATGTAAGTGATTGATTATAAATAGCTATGCGGGAAGAGGCGAGACCCCGAACAGCTGCAGATGGAAGTGCCCGACGACCGCAAAGACAACACCACCGATGACCACGGCGATCAGATCAAACTTGCCCGAGGCCGTTTGGGTGGCTGTCCGGGGCCCTTCGCGACGGTTGATCATGAAAATTTCGAGTAGCGCCCAGAAGGCCATGCCGCCGAACAGAACAACGGAGCGGCTGTCACCGTTGGTCAGGAGGTGCGCAACAGCCCACAGGATGGTTCCGGCCATTTGCGGGTGACGGATGACTCGCTTGATGTTGCCGCTCATCTTGGATGCGAAGAACAGCACCAGGCCAACCAGGACGAGGACGGAAGGCACGATACCGGGCCCCAAGGGCGGCACGTAGATGGCGCTTGGCGTAGCGTGCTTCCAACCGAAAACGATCATGACCAATGAGGCCACGATCACAAGCGAGAACGCGCCGCGGTAGGGCTGCTCACCGAGTTTTTCGACGAGCGCGCCACGCTGGCCGGGCGCGATGGCGGGAAAGGAGTGGGCGACGAACCACAGGATGATGCCTGCAAATAGTAGTGACACGAGAGACTCCGCGTTTGGGGCTGTTGTCCAGCAAGTATACTGCCAGTCGAAGAGAGGAGAGCGGATTCCGTGAATAGTACAGTTCAGACAATCACCTGGCAGGGGCTGATCCTGGCCATGGTGCCGATATTCATCGTTCTCGCAATCATGTGGAGATGGGCGGCCGGCGTCGGGACGGGCGTCTACGCGACGATTCGTATGCTGGTGCAGCTACTGCTCATCGGCTACGTGCTCGTATTCATCTTCGAGACAGGAGAACCGACGGTTGTCCTCGCCATCCTCGGCGCGATGTTACTGGTGGCCAGCTGGATCTCTATCCGGCCGTTAGCGCACAAATCGAGGCGGCTGTACCGAAATGCGCTGGTATCGATTTCAATCAGTGGCGTTCTGACACTCGCTCTTGTTAGCCAGGCTGTCATTGGCATCGATCCGTGGTTCAGCCCTCGCTACCTGATCCCTCTGGCCGGCATGATCTTCGCGGGCGCGATGAATACGATCAGCCTGGCGGGCGAGCGGGCCTGGGCAGAAGCTGGCCGCGGCGTCAGCTACAAGGAAACTCGTCGAATCTCCTTGCAGGCGGCGCTAATACCCATGATTAATTCGCTGTTCGCAGTGGGCCTGGTATCGCTGCCCGGCATGATGACGGGACAAATTCTCTCCGGCACATCGCCGTTGGTGGCAGCCAAGTACCAGATCGTCGTGATGTCGATGTTGTTTGGCGTGTCGGGTATGTCGGCGGCGATCTTCCTTCGCCTGGAGCGCGGCGAACTTGAGCGCCTAGGCGTACCCGCCGAGTAGTTTTTTAAGGTCGGCGATCAACATGCGCAGCGTGCCCGTGACCATCACGAATTCGGCGTCCAGTCGTGCCAGCGGATCGGTATGATCTTCGCCGTCGTCGTCCATGCCAATAAAACGTAACTTGGTGATAACGCCGTTCTCGTCGAGTACGCAGCTCATGACATTGTCGTACTCGATGCCGAGATGGGTCAGGCGCATACCGTGGGCGACGTGATCGCGAATCGATTTATCGCTCAGGTCGAAGTCAGTCCAGCGAACGATCGACCCAGGGTCACGTGCATCCTGCATGCGACATTCCCGGCCGACGACGATTTGACCGGGTGCGTCACCGAGAAATATCTTCGTCAGTAGCTCAGCGACTGGTTGGCGAAACTGCAGTGGCTTAATGTTGAGGTCGCCGAATGCCGCTCGAAGGCGTCTTAGAAAGCGTTCTGCCGCAGCGTTCTGTGCGGTATCGATACCAATGAGTTTTTCTTTCAGGTCGACGAAGCCCCAGATCTTGTCCGACTTGAGCAGAGCCTTCGGCATGAGTTCATCGCGAACTTCAGCCTTCAGGCGTTTCTTGTCGCGCGGGCTTGGTGCTTCGTTCATACGCCGGCTGTATTCCTCGATTCGAGACTCCAGCTCCTCGTTCACGACAGTGGGAGGCAAAAGCCGTGACTGGCTGCGAAGCCTCATAAGGTCCGCGCCATTCAGACGCCGCGCGAGCAGGTCGCCGGCATCGGGATAGACCGGGACCCAGCCTGAGCTGCGCTCGGTTAGCGGGCCGCAGGGCTCAAAGCTGGCATTCTGCAGCGCCTCGGACAGCGCGTCCTCAGCATCTGGCCAGGGGTTGTCGAGTCGGTAGTAGCGTACGTTTCTGAACATGATCTTTCAGCGGCAATTGGAGACGGCGCAGTATCTGTATTTCGATCGGTAATGTCACCATTGACTATCATGATCTTTGCGAATTTCCGATATGATGTTCGGATCCGGGTACACGAAAAAATGAATATGTCAGAATTTGCCAGAGGCGGGAGAAACGATACCGCGCGGCTATCGAAACTGGTGGTCGCTGCCATCGTCGCTTGTTCGCTCTTCACCCAGCCGGTCAGTGCTGAAGAACCGCCAGCCACCACTGAGAAATTTCACCCCTTGCTGAATAGCAAGTACTGGGTCAAGGCCGGAGCATTTTTCGCCGCTCGGGATCTGAGCCTGTCCGTGAACGGCACAATCGTCGCTAATGATGGCTTCGAGAACGCGGCGATTGACTTCGATTCGGCAACAGGGCTTGATGATACGTCCGATTTGTTTATTGCCGAGTTCGGCTGGCATTTCGGCAAGAAATGGGACGTTGCACTCCAGCACTTTCGTTCGAGTCGAAGTGCGCAAAAGACGTTGTCAGAGTCCTTCGAGTGGGAGGATGTCGTGTATGAGGCGGGTGCGGATATTCGGGCGCACTCCTCCCTGAAAATTACGCGCGTGTTTTTCTCGCGGCGGGTCTGGGATAAGGGAGCTCACGATCTTCGGCTGGGTGCCGGCCTGCACTTGATCGACACTGGTTTTTCGATTAGCGGCGAGGCAACGCTCCAGGACGAGACCACGGAGTTCCAGGCTAACGTCGTATCTGCAGAATTTCCCTTCCCGGATATCGGTGCTTGGTACCGTTATTCAATCAATGATCGGTGGCTGTTTCACACCCGTTTTGACTGGCTTTCCGCCAGCACCAGTGATTTTGGCGGCGCTATCTGGAACGCTTCCGCGGGCGTCGATTTTGCTCTGACCCGGAATGTCGGGATCGGACTCGCCTACCAGTTTTTCGAGATTAACGGAACGATCAAGGAAGATACCTGGCGCGGCGAGTTGCGCACTCGTTACGAAGGATTTACGTTGAGCCTCGATGGCTTCTGGTAACAGGGTACGGTCCTATGCTATTTGAACCAACGACGCTATCAAGTGTTGCGCGGCTGATCGGCGAGTCTCTGGAAGGGGACTATGGCATCGATCCTCAGCCGATTTTTGAGGAATTACACGTCGACACCGGCAAGTTTATTCGGCCGGGCGCTCGTACGCCCTACGTCAGGATGGAAGCGCTTTGGCAACGCGGCGCGGCCATTACAAACGATCCCTATTTTGGATTCACCGTTGGCAAGAGGGCGACGCCGAACGACTTTTTCGTGTTCGGTCATGCCTGGCTGGCGAGTTCTACATTACGAGGCGCGTTCGAGCGACTCTGTCGCTACGGGCACGTCATCAGCAATGTGATCGATGGCCCGGTCCTGCTTCGAGAGGGTGACCGTTACACTCTCAAGTATCCGAATTTTTCTGCTCAGCCAGATGTAACAAGGTATGCGGAAGACGCGGGCAACGTGGTACTTATTAATTTTGTCGACATCGTGACGTCGCGGAAAGTACGTCCGTTGCACGTGTCACTCATTTTGGGTCCCGAGTGTGCGTCCGAGAAATACGACGAACTGTTTGAGTGTCCGATAACGTTTGGCTGCGCCGAGGAAGAGTGGGTTTTCGCCGCCGCAGATCTCGACGAGCTGCTGCCGGGCTCGGTTCCGGAAATTACCGAGGCGACCGATCGAATCGCCAGGAACTACCTCGAAGACCTCGACCATTCGAAAGTTGCTACGGAGGTGTCTCGTATCCTGATACGCATGCTGCCGTCCGGTAAGGTTGACCAGTCCGAAGTAGCCTCGCGCATGCATCGCAGCAAGAGCACCTTGCAGCGTCAGCTCAGCACGGAAGGCACGAGCTACAGGGATATTCTGGAGTCGACGCGCCAGGCGCTCGCGAAACGCTATCTGGCGGACGGCGACTATTCGCTGGCGCAGATTGCCTTCATGACGGGGTTTTCGGACCAAAGCAATTTTGCCCGGGCATTCAAACGGTGGACCGGGGTTAGTCCCGGGCAGTATGGGAGGTCAAATGGGTAGGAAGTTCCGTTCGATCGCCACTACACTGGTTGTGCTTGTTTTGTTCTTTCTGGGTGACGCTGAAGCCCAGGACCTTGATCCGCGCCGGTATATTAGTTTACCTGTATCGCAGAATTTTTTGCGCGTTGCATTCGGCTATTCAGACGGCGAAGTGAATGTTTCTCCCGGAATTCCGGTCGAAGGCGCCAATCTCACTTTGACCGGAGCTTCACTGGCCTATATGCGGTCGATGAACCTCGGCGGCAAGGCGGCTTCCTTCGACGCGTACATACCGCGCTTGTGCGCTGACGGTAGTGGGGTTTTCGATGGTGAGCGGCTTTCACGAGACACTTGCGGAGCGGGGGACGCAACAGTTCGGCTCACCTACAACTTCTTCGGTGCACCGGCCGTTGAGTTGAGCGAGTTCGCAAAGCGCAAGAGGGAGGTCGTCGTTGGAGCGAGTGTCCAGGTCTCCGTTCCAACGGGTCAGTACAGCCCCGACTACCTCGTGAATATCGGCGCGAATCGCTGGGTGCTGAGACCCGAGATAGGCATGTCTATTCCGTGGCGAAACTGGAGCTTCGAGTTTGCGGCGGGTGTGCGATTCTTCTCCGACAATGACGAGTATTACGGCGGCACGACGCATAGCCAGGATCCGCTCTACAATCTGTAGGCCCATTTGGTTTATATCTTTTCGAACGGTCAGTGGTTATCGTTTGATGCCAACTACTTCTTCGGTGGAGTCGCCTACAAAGACGGCGTCCGAACAGCAATCCAGCAGGAGAACTCCCGAGTGGGCCTCAATTGGCTTATTAGCGTCAATCCAAAATTCGGCTTGAGACTAACGGCAAACACGGGAGTGATTACTCGCGTTGGGAATGACTCGAACACCTTCACTGTCGCCATGACATATCGATGGGACTAGCCTGTCGACGGTAGTAGCCTGGATTTGACCCGAGACGACGTGCCTGCGTAATCCTGCAGAAAGGCCGAATGCGCGGTATACTCGGATCTCTGGGCTCAATAATGACAGTTAGATCAGTCATATGGCGAGACTTACTAGAACACGTCGTAAGTCCAGGCTACGTCGCGTATGGGTAGCCTCCCTGGTGCTTGGCGTACTTTGGCTTGCTGTGACCGATCGCCAATACCGTACGCCGGAGAATCTCGAAGACATCTGCATGATTTTCAAGGACAGGCGCGACTGGTATTGGGCGGCGAAAGAGTCTGAAGAGCGATGGGGCACGCCAACTCACGTTCAGATGGCAATAATCCACCAGGAGTCATCGTTCAAATTCGATGCGAGACCGCCGCGTACAAAATTACTGGGTTTAATACCGTGGTCTCGACCGTCAAATGCCTACGGTTATGCGCAGGCTCTGGACAGTACCTGGAGTCGCTACCAAAACGCCACGGATCAAACGTCCGCTGACCGAGATGATTTCGACGATGCCATTGACTTCATCGGCTGGTATACAGACCTGTCGAATAGATCCGAAGGGATTTCCAAGTGGGATCCATACAATCAGTACCTCGCCTATCACGAAGGCCAGGCGGGTTGGCGTCGAGGATCTTATGAACAAAAGAGCTGGCTCAAGAAATCGGCGATGCGTGTCGACCATCGGGCACGAGAATGGTGGGCGCAATTGCAAAGCTGCGAGGCAAAACTAAACGACAGGTGGTGGAGAATAAGGTTCTAGTCTTCCGCGAGCAACCCCGCCCTTACTGCGTTAGAATAATGGGTCAACCACCGGCGGGCAATAACCACGTGATATCTGTAGGGTGAGACGCGTCAACGGTTCCTGATCGCGGACCTGACGTCGTAGCCGAAGCGCTGGGCTGGGTGCGCCTCGATCATTCTCTCCGCAAGCGTTAGCGCCTCGTCGAACCGGCCGCGCTTGTAATAGAAGTCGATCAGCGCATACAGGTAATCGAAACTGTTGGGCTCGAGGTCCAGTGCCCTGGACAGTGCAGCCTCGGCTTCCTTTTCACGTGACATCTGGGCGAGTAACAAGCCGTAATTGTATTGCGCACGCGAATGCTGTGGCATGCCTGTCGCAGCTTGTTCGAGGTACTGAAGACTCTCGTCTAGTTGACCAAGACCAGCGAGCAGGAGTGCGAGCGAGTATGCCGTGTCGTATTGCTGCGGATAATCGTCAAGCACCTCACGCAGTAATCGTTCTGCTTCGGCACTGTCGCCTTGCTGGGCGAGCAGCGTTGCGAGATTCATTTTTGCCGGGAAGAACAGGTCGTCGACGTCCAGCGCAGTACGGTAGTACTTTTCGGCCAGGGCGTATTCCTGCTGGCTCATATAGTGGTTCGCAAGGTTTGCACCGGCAGCAGCAAAATCGAGATTGCGTTTTTCCGATTCGATGTACTCCGAGAGTCGTATCTCCAGGGTCTCGCGCTCGTGTGGATTTAAATACTCCCGGTCGATGGGAGCTAGCCGTGACGCGGCGCGAATTCGAACCGTGCGAACAGGGTCGAACAACAACGGCGCGAGCAGTTGAGCCAGAACTTCGGGCGACTGTACGTTAATGGCGTCAACCGCCGTCAGGCGTAGCAAAGATTCGTCGTTGGTCAGTGCGCGACGCATGGCGTCGTTCGCGCGTTCTCCGGGATATGCCTGCAGCGCATTCAGCGCAGTTGCGCGAACGATCACGGGGTAAAGCTCGCTTTCCAGGATGCCATAGAGATCGTCTTCGGCCTCCGGCTCGGCGTCGCGCGCGGCAGCCATTACGGTTCCGAAATGCGGTCGGCGGGCCGAGCCGTACCACTCTGTAACATGCTCCGCAGCCCATTCCACCGTCTGGTCATCGTGACAACCGCTCGAGCTACAGGCATTAGGAACGCCAAGCTCGAGGCTGAGGTCCGGCCTCGGCACGCGAATGCTGTGGTCTGCTCGATAGTCAATCACCATAAACGCTTGCTCGGGCATGTGGCACTTCACGCATAGCGCCCCGTCACTTGGTTCGCCGTCGACAACCTGTTGGTGAAAATGGTGATCGTAGGTGTCATAGACGTCACCGATATGGCACTGGAGACAAAGAGCATTGCCCTCCTGGTGCAGCTTGGTGCTGTGAACATCATGACAGTCATCGCAGCGCACGTCGTGCTCGTACATCTTGCTCTGTACGAACGAGCCCCAGACGTAGTCTTCCTCGAGGATCTGGCCGTCCACGTGATAAACGCCTTCTACGAGTAGCGATGGCACGAGGTTTTCAAGCAGGTCGACCTGTGCATGGTCGTAGTCGCCGGTTTCCGCGCGGCGTTGGTGGCAGGGTGCGCAGATGGCTACTAGCTGCTGGTTATCGATTCCGCTGGTCGCGACTGCAAGGTCGTAGTTGTCCACGAGAGGGCGGCCCATTGGGTCGATATTCGCCCACTCGACGTGCCGTGAACCAGGTCCGTGACAGGCTTCGCAGCTGACATCGATCTCTGACCACTCAGTGTGAAACGTATCCGTCTCTGCGTCGAAGTTCTTGCGCAAATTGGTTGAATGGCATTCTGCACACATGCCGTTCCAGTTCTGGCCGTTGCGGGTCCAGTGCAACCAGTTGTCCGCAGAAAAGTCCTGACCCGGGTAAAGAAAGAACCAGCGCTCTTTCTCGACATCCCAGGCCGTTGACAAGGCCTGCAGGCGCCCACCCGGAAAGGGGATAAGGTATTGCTGCAGTGGCTCCACACCGAAGGTGTACTGGATTTCGAATTCGCCCATCTCGCCGCCACGTCCCTCCGTATGCACGAAAAACTTACCGTCCCTGCGATAGAAGCGTGAGGTTATGCCGTTGTACTCGAACTCGGCGTCATCGAAATCGCCAAGTACTGTCTCCTCGTTGGCGATGTCCATTGCGTCGTCGTGGTGAGATCCCAGCCAGCTCTCATAGGCGTCAGTGTGGCAATCGATACACTGCTCGCGGCCGACGAAGGTTAACGCAGAATCGGTGGCCTCAGTTTCGCCCGAAAATTCTTGCGCTTCCCGGGCAACATACAACGGGATAGCGGCCACGATGACGAAGAGCGCGACCGCACCGGTAATACGCCAGCGATCCATAGTCAGGCGATGGCCCCGACAATTACATGAGCGGGGTGCCTGTGGTTGCAGGTGCAGATACAGGGCATATATCTAGTGAGTCCTTTCATTTCGACCCAGTCCGTTGTCGATGTCAGAAGTTAGCGCTTATCCCCAGCACGGGTCCAGCGTAATCGTAATTGATCGCGAAATTCACGCCCTGATCCAGGTAGTCTACGTCCACGTCAAACAACTGGTAGGCCAGGAAGAAGCTCACGTTCTCGAAAGTACTCCATCGAATCCCTGCACTGCCATCAATGATCTCGCCGCTAATTTCCTCGTCCGTACCGAAGCTGGCGTCGACAGCGAACCAGCCGAGCCGTGTATAGAGCAACCACTTGTCGGAAAACGCGTATTCAAAGCCGATATTCAATGTAGGTAGCGGCGCAGTCGATGTCAGTGTCACTCTGAGCGGTTGGCCGGGATTTGCGGAGAGTAAAGTGCCCTGAATACCCAATGCCAGGTCCTGAAGCGAGATGCCCAGGCCCAGGTACAGGCGCTTACGTTCATCCAGCAAGACTGAATAGGAATACGAAAGTTCGTGTGCCGAAACATCGAAAAATGATTGGAAAGGTAGTGAGATATCGAAGTATTGGTCGCCGGCACTCACAGTGACGGAGGACGAGTTCACAGATGCGCTCCGGTTCAGCTCAAAGTAGCGGAAATCGAGCTCGTGGCGCTTGAACATGCGCCAATTGATGCCCAGCATCCCGGTTTCTTTGCTGTCGTCCAGGCCGAGATTCCTTTCGAACCTGATGCCTGCGCCGACATTCAGTTCCTCGTCCGTGACGATGAGCGTCGTTTCAAGGCTTGGTGCGAAATACCCCAGGCTGATGGTCCATTTGCCGCCAGTAGGCCAGTTTCTCCAGTCATCGTCTTGTGCCGTTGCAGAGCCTGCAAGAACCAATAGTAGCGCAAGAATTGAAACCTGTACTTGAAGCATCTTCACTTATGTCCCCACGAGCACTGTTGCCGATTCACCGGCCAGACCGCCAATAGTAC
>Ga0316194_10000793_pt1 | contig 21320 bp, 15 predicted proteins | sample CroRivsedime1_MG_FD_204936 | JGI IMG/M metagenome (GOLD analysis project Ga0316194, IMG submission 204936) | Coastal sediment microbial communities from Maine, United States - Cross River sediment 1 | ecosystem: Environmental > Aquatic > Marine > Coastal > Sediment | place: USA: Maine...
TGCCCGCACTGGTACCCAGCAACTCACTGTTAGTGCCGTTACCCAGCATGCCCTCAACGCCCGTAAAGGTCGTGCCCACGCCCGTCGCGATCGAGTTGTTCAGGTTAACCGTCACCGCGCCAGCGGCGCCAGTGTAATCCAGCAGGTCCGCACTACCACCGCCGTCGATGCCGCCACTAATGCTGCCGCCGTTAAAGGCGAAAGTGTCCGCGCCACCCAGACCATTCAAATTGTTCATACCAGCGAACGTGAACGTACCTACAGACCCGCCGTTACTCGAACTGATTGAAAATACATCAGCCGCATTTGTGCCGCTCAACGTATCGGCATCGCCCTGAAGAAAAGCAAATCCTGATGCAGAATTGCCATTCAACGCCAGCCCACCTTGAAGACTCCATGCAGAGCCGCCGCCATCGCTCGACTGCAAAATATCATCACCGGAACCCACATAGCTAACCGAACCGCCGGACGATGTTGAGTCAGCCACAATATTTAGAATATCCACCCCGGAATTATCCGTGTCGATGTTGAAAACAATATCATCAGCAGCGTTCATGGCATTAACCCGCATACTGCCAGGCGAGGACAACCATATACCCCCGTTCGTTGAACCAGCCGAGATAAGGCCACTCGTCGTCAACGTTAACGGCGCAGCTAAAGAACCTATGCCTCCGGTTCCTGCAAACAGATTTATACTGCTTGCGTTAAGCGCAGATGCAGTACCACTGTTATTAATTATCGAAGTGCCCGCAGTGAAAGTGAGGTCACCCTGCACGCTAATCGTTACGCCTGAATCAAGCGTGATCGAACCCGCCTGAGCTGTTGCAGCCAGCCCTACGCCAGCACTAGCGTTGAGAACCGATGTTTCAAAGTCGATATCCTGCGTCGCCTGTAACGTTACATTGCTGGTGGCCGTATTAATTTTATCGACACCGAGATATGAAAATGTTCTGTCTGCCGGAAGAGCAGCGGCCAAAGCGAGATCAAGATCTGCGAACTCGTCTACATCAGTAAGCTCCGCCGCCGTTTCACCAACGGGCACGACGTCCACGACACGGATATTTGTCGGGTCAAGCAGCAAGGTGCCTGTTTCTCCGTTAGGCGCCTGAAGATCAACATCGCCATCCATTACCAGGCGACTTTTACCCGAAACCTCGGCAAAGCCACCGTCGCCGGATTGGTCGCCACCGCGTGCGGTGATCTCACCGGAAAATATCGTAGGTCCATCGGACCAGACAATGACCTCACCACCATCGCCAGTCACACCGGCATTGGCGGTAATAGTCGCATCGGCTGAGACAAACGTAAGTTCCGAATTATCTATTGCAGCGTCAGAACCCTGAAAGCCGCCACCGATGTAGACGTTACCGCCGCCGGCACCACCGTCTGCATTAACCACAGAGCTGCCAAACAGACCAACCCGATCGCCGGTCACTACAATTTCACCGCCGTTAGATACGGCATCACCAGAAACATCAATAGTGCCGCTATGCATGACATCACCGCCACTACCGGCCAAATGCACCACGCCGCCTATGTTTTCGATCCTGCTGGCGCGTGCGATCCCTGTGTTGTTGATGACACTGGCATAAACATCCCGGGCCGCAGATGCGGTTAGCAAAATTCGACCACCGTTCGCAATCAGTTCACCACTGTTGGCTACGGCAGAATCAACACCCACGATGCTGTCCGCAATTGCCTGATCAACTTCAAACAACAGCAAACCATCACCCTGAAAGTCCAGTGTGGCCTTGCTACCCGATGCCAGCTGAATGGTGCCGAGATCAGCAAGGATGACGCCCTCATTCAATACGGCTCCGCCCGCAAGCACGACATAGCCACCGGGTGCTGCCTGCAACACGCCCTGATTATGAATAAGACCGCCTTCGCCTCCTTCAAGCTGAATATTGCCGCTCATAAAATCGTCGGTGCGGAGATCCATAGAAGTGGCCAGCAAGCCCGCAACATTTATTTGTGCCGATTCACCAAAAAGCATGCCATTCGGGTTCAACAGAAAAACCTGACCGTTGGCGTTGATTGCGCCAAAAATCTGGCTGGGGTTCTGATCGAGGATTCTATTTAGTGCAACTGAATCAGCCGTCGGTTGATCAAAGGTGACTGACTCATTGGTTGCAACGTTGAACGTTTGCCAGTCAATCGCAATTCGATCACTTGCCTGCGTAATCTGCGTTGAAGTGCCCCCCGGCTGGCTGATCGCTCCCTGACCTGCGACGATTTGCCCTCCCTCTGGGCTCGCAAGAGTTGTAGCGCCACCGGCAAAACACCACGCCGCAGTCGCTGCAACCAGAAATGGTTTTGCAAGCAAGATTCTAGTTCTAATCTCCGGCCTTAAGACTGAAGTGCGGGCTTCTTTCATTATTACTGCTCCATGCTGTTGGCGCGATAAACCTGGCTTATTCGCTCTCAGCATTTATTTTTTTAGTAGCTCTATGTTCGCTGTTCAGAAACTGTAGGTGAGGCGCCCCCAAAAACGCGGATCATCGTCATCAATCGTCAATGGCGGCTTGCCGCCAAGCGGCGTTGCCAGTTCAAATCTGAAATTTATGTTAGAACGCTCGCCGACATCCCAGGCCATTTCCAGACCGCCGCCGAAGCTGGAGAGATCAACTGTTTCATCTTCAGTGGGAAATGGGTCGTTTTTCCGCCCCCCGCCGTAGTCGGTGAACAAAAACCAGTTCCAAAGTGAATAGCTGCGGATGCCACCCATTTTTGTCATTTCAGGAAAGCGCCCTGCAAAATTGTAGATCCACTCAAACGTGGCATATCCGCCTTTGTCTACCAGCGCCTGAGAGACGGGGTAGCCGCGGTTACTATAGGGGCCACCTATCGCAACTTGTTCCAGAGACACCAGCAGATCATTAGAGAATTGGTAATAGCCACGAAAGAGCAGCGAGTTGTATGTTGTGATTTGCTGCAGTCGCTGCAGAGAGATACCGAACTTTGTAAAATCACCGCCAGCATAGGGAAACTGTCCATCGCATACATTCGGATCTTCCGGATAGCCCTGACGGGTCGAGTTACAATTGCCGTCTGTAGGCATTGAGCCGAGGAAATCCGCTACCCCCAGGTCAAGCCATACACGGAACTGCGTAATTCCCGTTACTCCTGCAATGCTATCTACCGTATCGAAGTTTCCACCCAGTGTAATCACCGAAAGTTCGTCTTCCCGCTCCCCGGTGGCGGCAAAGGGAGAGTCGAATGAAGCTCGCTTTAGATTCAGTGCCGCATCAACACTGATATTCAAATTACGACTACGTTTAAACTGCTTTTTTCCAAATATACCGGCAACCGCAGACTCGCCCTGCAAACCCAGATTCTGACCAACCGCGCCAACCTCAAACTGGTTGGTATAGATATTCCCACCGAGCGACCAGCTACTTCGAGCAATAGGGCTCTCATAGAAAATGCTGCCATAGGTGTTTTCTGCCGGATCAAAGGTCTGCAAAATATCAACTTTCAGGCGATCTGCCTGCCCCAGCGGGTTGTTCCAAACCAGCGAACCAATGACCCGGTACTTTCCGTTGACCACCGTGCCGTAATTGTCACCTGTTAGCGAAAAATTAAAGGGCTGCTCTGCCACTCTAAGCGTAAGATCGCTGCTGCCTACTTCTAGCCCGGGCCTTAATACTGCCAATGGCAATAGCCCCGGGAAGTCGCGCACCTGGAGCACCGCACTTTGAAGCGAATCCAACTCAACGGGCTCGCCAATAAGATTTTCAAACGGCGCCATGATCCTGGATGTTGAATAGCGTTCGTTGCCTTCTATGTTGACGGCGCTAAGTGTTCCAGGCAAAACATTGATCCGCACGATCCCGTCTTTGACCTTCTGCTCGGGGATATAGGCCCACGCCAAAAAAAACCCGGCTTCTCGGTATAGCTCAGTTACATCTGCAGCGATCGACTCAAGGTCAGGCAGCGTGTAGCCACTTTGGGGCTGCACAATAACTCTGTCGAAGAGGAATCCCCGCGCGAGCCCATTAAGCTCGGCTCCGGCTTTCCGACCGAGAACAGGGTCGATGAAGAGATCAAATTCACGTACATGGAGTTGCGCGCCACCTTCGGACATTGGTTCCCGCTCGCGAACCGGTGGAACTACGAAAATCTCCTGTTCCGCACGTGGTAGCTCTAGATTCTCTAATTGAGGCAGCAGCCCCCCTGGCGTGAGCTGGTCTGGCGGATTGGGACTGGGCTCGATTGATTGCGCACCAACGGCGAATGAAGCCAACGCACAAGCAGCCGCAAAGCAGAAATGACTAGCCAACATACCCCTTGCAACCACAGGTCGCCCTCTCAATTATTATTCTTATTATTTTTACAGCAGAGTATCGAAATTCTGCTGACTGGCAACGATCAATTCACACGCCGGGTAGTGTGTAAAAATTCATTATTGTTTATATAGGTGTAGCGCTCAAATTTTGGCCATGTTGATCCCTAATTTGCGTTCTGAATTAACATAATGTTCAACTCAGCGCGAACCCACATTGTTTTGACGCATCTCAAAGCATCTGAAAGGTTGTCCAGGCTTTGCGCCAACTCAGTTCCAGCAAACAACAACCAATAGGCCGCAGTAGTCCTCTTGGCCGAAAAGGACGCCTACGATGCCTACTTTATGTTCAAAACGTCAGGTTAAATCCACATTCATTTTCAGGCAAGGCTGAATCGTGGGGTTTAGAAAGTGTCGGCCAAACATTTACGATTTTGAGCCAAAGACTGAAGGGGTTTTGTCACGTAGCACGACCAAAAAACGAATGAAAAACCGGGAGTGATAGCAGATCCAGAACGCCTGCTGGCTAACAGCAATTCGTACCTCAGGATAAAGGCGTTTGCTTTCGGCCCGCGCAGCGCACACCCATTCTGCTTCTGCGGGAGGCTGTGAGCAGAACGCTGAAGTTCAGCCTCAATTTAGCGCGCAGCCCGCACCCAACTTACTCGCAGCGACTAGCCGCCTGATATTATGCTTGTTCGAGACGTAGCTTGATTTCAATCCACAGATTAAAGAGCTGGTTGCGGTGTTTACTGACTATTGCTAATTCCGGAAGACAATGAGCATGACGAAAACGACTTTGAAGCGTATTAATCCACGCGCCCTTCACTCAAAACCGGGAATTAGATCAATCGATGACCTGACAAAAGCGGGCATTGTAGACGAGCGTGACACGAGCAGCCTTGAACAGGTTGCCAGTAGATTTTCGGTGGCGATCACGCCTGTCATGCTCGACCTGATAGACCCATCCGTTCCTGATGACCCAATATTCAAACAGTTCATACCTGATGCACGCGAGCTCGACATTGAAGTGGAGGATATCCCTGACCCAATCGGTGACGAAACCCACTCGCCACTGCCCGGTATCATCCATCGCTACCCGGATCGGCTTTTGCTGACCCCTGTTAAGGTGTGTCCTGTATATTGCCGCTTCTGTTTTCGGCGTGAAACTGTGGGCCAGGCCGACAACGGGGTGCTGTCTGCGGAGGAGCTTAAAGCGGCCCTGGGTTACATTCGCGACCATGAAGAAATATGGGAGGTGGTCCTTTCAGGAGGGGACCCGCTGTTAATGTCGCCGCGGCGACTCAAACAGATCTTTACGGAACTGAACAACATCAAGCATGTGCGGGTTATTCGCATTCATACTCGCGTGCCGGTCGTCAGCCCAGAATGCATATCAGCTGCACTAATTGATGCGCTGCGAACTGACACCGCCTTATACGTTGTACTGCACAGTAATCATCCACGCGAGATGACGTCCGCCGCGCGAGAAGCCTGCGCCCGGCTCGTAGACAATGGCATTCCTATGCTGAGCCAGAGCGTCCTCCTGAGAGGCATTAACGACGATGCGGTAACGCTGGAACAGCTGTTCCGCACGCTGGTCGAGAACCGAGTCAAACCCTATTACCTGCATCATGCTGACAAGGCAGCGGGAACGGCCCACTTCCGGACCAGCATCGAAGCAGGGCAGGCGCTGATGCGAGAACTGCGGGGCAAAGTATCGGGTTTGTGCCAGCCCGAGTACATGCTTGATATACCAGGTGGTGCGGGCAAAGTCCCCGTCGGACCGGAGTGGATTAAACCCCGCGATGCTGCCTATACGGTTACAAGTCCATCAGGCGAGCCGCACCAGTACACGGACAATGATTAAGCCCATATGGAATTGACAAGGTATCGGGTTAATCTATTAGCTAACCATCAAATACTGACTGCAAGAAAAACTGCCATGGAATACAACGAAATCGAAACACGGCCCGTATCCGGCAACCTGGGCGCCGAAATACATGGCGTTGATCTGCGCCAGCCACTCAGTGAGACGGCGTATAAAGAGATACGCCAGGCATTACTCGACAACTGCGTGATCTTTTTCCGGGACCAGGATATTACTCCGGAGCAACAGATCGCATTTGCCAAACGTTTTGGCGAATTGCAGGTGCACCCGTATATACCTACCCTCGAAGGCTACCCGGAAATTATCGAGTTGCGCAGCGAGGACGATGGCCCTGCTGCCATGTCGTATCAGTCAAACAAATGGCATACCGACATGACCTATACGCCCGATCCACCAATGGGCTGTGTGTTGAGCGCCAAAGATGCCCCTCCGGCAGGCGGCGACACCATGTTCCTCAATCTTTATCGCGCATTCGACACCCTTTCGCCCGCTATGCAGGCATTTGTGTCGACACTGACGGCGGTGCATGACATTACGGTCAGCATGCCGGCTGATTTCATGGCGCAATCATGGGCGCCTAAACAACTCGAAAGCCTGCACAAGAAAACGCCACCGGTTGGACACCCGGTTGTGCGCACTCATCCTGAGACCGGTAAAAAATGTCTGTTTGTTAATTCCAATTTCACCTCGCATATCAAGGACCTCAGCCGCACCGAAAGTGATGCATTGCTGAATATGCTTTACGAGCACATCGCCAAACCCGAGAATGTGTGCCGGTTTAACTGGGAAACCAACTCAATCGCGTTCTGGGATAATCGCTGCACGCAACATTATGCAGTTAACGATTACCATGCTCTGCGGGTCATGCACCGGGTCACGATCTGCGGAGACCCGCCGTACTGATCAGCGGACTGTGAGAGCCAGGGGGTAGCCATGCCGAACCTTGCAAGACTTCAGTCCGGCCTTACGATGCAGCTGGTCATGTCAGCCTTGTGGATTTCGGTTTCCGCAGGGCTATTTATTAACGACTTCAATTCCACCCACCTGTTCAACCCAGACTGGCCGCCCCATGCACGGCTGCATATGATGATGCTATTCATGACCACGGGTGCTTTCACCCTGCTGGGTTTGTATCTGTGCTGGGGACCTGCAGATTCGCGATTGCAAAGCCTAAAACTGTCCGCCATAGCGGGCAGTTTGTATATGTATGGCACGGTCGCGGCGGCGTTGACCATGCCTTACTACGGGGGTTCGATGGAGTGGACCGATACAGTATCGCGGGGCGCATCACTGAACAACGAAAATTTCATCGTATTTATCTATGTAACGGCTATCTTCACGCTGCTCTGCGTGTTCATGCACGTGAAGCCAAACGTAAGCAACCAAACAGAATAGATATATTCTCTGGATATGGGCACTCTGTTACATACAGTTATGTACCGGGATCCGAAATACTTTTTTGCCAGCTACATGCCTGAAGCATCGTAAATAATTGTGAATCGGCCAAAATGCGCATCTTCTCCTGACTGAAAATGCTGCCTGATAAAAGCGGTCACAGAAAAACTGTCGATACTGCCTGAAGAAGCACTTACGCTCCTCAGCTCAGCTGAATTATTACCATAGCTTTCAAAAAATGGGCTGCCGGCGCTATCAACACCGGCAGCCATACCCTCTGGCAATCTCACAACTAACTCCGTAAAAACTTCTTGAGCTTTGAATAGGGCTTCAAGATGGTCGATATCATTCATCGCTCTCCAGTAACCACCGCTGCCATGGACGCAACAAGCGGTGCAATCAAACAACAGCTCTAATACAAGCTCCGAAACCCGAGAGAAATAACGTATGGCATCGCTGGAGAACAGCGGGCTGAATAACCTGCTGTATGACCGGCAACCCCGCTGTCATAGGAACTCCCTTAGACCGGTGGCTTTGCGACCCCTTCTTTCGAAGGGTGTGCCTTTGTTCAGTTCAAGAACAGGATTTCACATCCAGGCCGGTCGGTCAACGGGACAAAACCGAAGGCGAATAAATAGAGCAACTTAGAAAAATAATCACTGTTGGTAGCAGGTCATTAAGTCCAATCAGCCCCAGTAAACGCAACATTAATTATGTCCACCGACAATCCACGAGGTCACCGGTAAGAAATTCAAATCCTATAAAACTGGACAATTAGTCATCTAGTTTCTGCAGTGAGGATGCGGTGAAGTAATGCCCACCACCGAAGCATGAACAAGGGCCAATCCGATGCAGTTTTTCACCCAAATTCCAGGACCCAAAAATCGAGTCTATGTACCACAAAGAAAGAAACTGAACGTACTGATTACGGGGATCACCGGCACGGTAGCCAACACGCTTGCCGAACATCTATTGGCACAGGGGCACCAGGTAATCGGGGTCAGTCGGGATGCTGCCAAGGCCGCGCAGCGGCTAGACCCACGTATTTCGGTCATTTCATGGCAACAACTTTCGCCCGGCTTTATAGCAACCATGGAGGTTTCTGCCATTATCAACTGCGCAGGCGCTCCCATGATGAAGCGCTGGAGCCATAGCGCAAAAGCGGAGATCCTGACCAGCCGCATACAGACCACCCGCAAGCTCTACCAAATGTTACGCAGCCTGCCAGCAGCCCTGCGACCTGAATGCTTCATTAATGCCTCGTCTGTCGCCATCTATTCAAACCGGCAGCTACCGGTAGATGAGTCAGTGATTCCTGACATGGATCACAACTATTTTCAATCCCGAGTCTGGCACCAGATTGAAAGCCTGATTCACAGCTTGCGGGTGCCAAAGGTAAGGACGGTTGTCGCCCGTATCGGCGTATTGATCGGCCCGCATGACATGATGCATTCCATGCTTCGAACATCGCGCTTTTTTATGGGCACGGTACTGGGCAGCGGCAAACAGAAGATTAGCTGGATATCGCACCGCGACCTTGCACGGGCTACCGAACATCTGCTGCTGAATCAACATCTGAGCGGCGTATTCAATATTGTTTCACCACAAAGCATAACGTCAGATGGATTAAGCAGTGGGATCGCGAGAAGCGTGAGTCGGCAGGTTTTCCTGAGGCTCCCGAATGGGCTGCTAAGCCGCGTACTTGGCGAAGTGGCTGACAATTTCATGATCTCGGCTGACGTGCGCCCAGGGCGTTTGAGTAACGACGGCTTCATATGGGATCTGCCGGATTTTGATCATGCAGTTCGGGTCGTAGCACGGGAACTTGGCTACTCCGCCAGCCTTCCAGATAGCGACACGGCAGACTCTGCGCCAACACACAGTAAACGCCTGACAACGGGTCGGGACAACATCGTGGGCCACAGCACCGTTCAGGCACGCTAGCTATGGACCTCGACCTGATTCTGGAACCCGACCTGACGCCCGACGCCATCAAGGAGCTGGGTCTGCTGGCGGAACGCCTCAATTTTCGAGGCATCTGGGCACAGAACTATTCGTCAGCCAGAGACGCCTTTATGAGCCTTATTCCCCTGGCTATGGCATCGAAGCGAATCAAAGTAGGCGTGGTCATCGTCTGTCCGTATGAAATGCACCCAATGAAGATTACTAACGCAACACTTTCGCTCAATGAGTATGCCCATGGTCGCGGCATGGTTGTGATCGGCTCTGGTGGTGAGTGGCCAGAGGTCATGCGCTCGCAGGTTTTTCATTCCAGCTACGGCAACCGATGCACAAGTGTCAAGGAAGCTCTGGAAATAACCAAACGAGCGATTGCCGAAAAACATATAGGCTACGAAGGAAAGGCCTACAGTGCACTCAGATTCTCTACCGAATGGCACAAGGAGACACCGCCCCTTATTTACCATGGTGCCTGCGGCCCCAAAATGATCGCAACAGGCGCCGGCCTCGCCGACGGGGTGATGATGAGCGATGTCATGCCGGCGATGTTCGAGAAGCGACTGCCCGCCTTAAGGTTTGCTAAAGAATCTGCCAGCAAACTCGCCGATAGATCGACCAAAGATACTTTCTGCTCTTCAGTACACGAAAAACCCGGCGCACTGGATGACTTCCGCATTAGTAATTTTGTCGCATGGCATATACGGGATGATCGTGAACGTTCATACGCGGAAGCACGCAGAGAACTGATCATTCGCGGGTGGCTGGAGAGAGACTGGCTGGAGCCTTATCTGAGCGAAAAGGAAACCGAGGCCATACTGAAAAACCGCTGGCCCTTTTTGAAAGCCTGGGTAGAAAGACACGGCAATATCGAGGGTGTCCCGCCGCACGTTACAGAGAAACTGGTGGAAGAACTGAGCCTGGCTGGCGACCTGAATGACCTGGACCGCCATATAGAAAAACTACACCACTTCAGCGAGGCTGGTTTTACTGAGATTGCCCTGCGCATACACGAAGACCCCGCGGACTCTATCAAGCTGATAGGTAGTCGGGTTTTGCCAGCACTAAGCTAAACAATGCCTGGAAACTGCACCGATATCCCCGCAGCACCGCTCGACCTGGTGCCACTGGCGCTCCGATCAGCATCAAATCAGCAGCTAACTTTGGCTCTAGACATAGAGGGTCGCATTGATGCCGAACAATTGCGGGAAGCCCTGCACCTTCTAGTCACACACTACCCAATACTTGGCTACCAGCTTTTCACCGACACCAGATGGCCGACATGGCGCAAAGCCGCAAGCACAGATCTGGCAACGCCTCTGCGGATTACTGAGACGAAGGATGGTCGGCACGTCTTGCATGACATATCACCAGTTGAGCAGAATGCGCTTACAACAGTTTCAACCAACATTCTTCGCGGCCCAAACCACGACACACTGAAGATCTGTGTGGATCACACGGTTGCGGATGCGGCAGGCGCTAAAGAAATTGCCTACACACTTGCATCCTGCTACGGGCAACTCGCGCGCGATACCCAGCACCAACCATTGCAGCAAAAGCAACAGCCACGAAGCCTGAAGAACATCTGCGCGCAGGTCCACATGCTCAGAAAGCTAACTGCTGTTAGCACCTGGCGGCCCACGCAAGCGCACTGGCGTTTCCCGGAAGGAGATGCAAGCTATCAGGGTGCAACTGTTTATACGATTCGGCAGCTCGACAATGACAGCATTACGCATCTGAAAGCATACTGTGCGCGCTACGCGGCCACGATTAATGACATCCTCATGGCCGCACTGTTCTGTTCTCTCCATGATCTGCACAACTGCACTCCAGGTGCGTGGCTGCCCGTGCAGTTCACGGTCGATCTGCGCCGGCACCTCGATCCGGGGCACCCGTGCCAGGTCGCCAACCTGTCCAGCTCTGCACATATCTGGCTGCGCAAGCTTCCGGCGAACCCTTTCGGTCAAACACTACTTGAAACACATCAGGCACTGGCAGCGTTAAAAAGAAAAGCACCGGGTATTGGTGCCGCCATAATCCTGGAAATGATATTCAAGCTCGGCTTCTCGCGAACGAACCGAGCGCTGGAAGAACTCTTCACTTCCAGCCTCACAACCGGTTGGGCCAATCCACTATTCATTAATACAGGGGTAATTGATGAAAAGCGGCTCAAATTTGGCGCTGCCAAAGTACTTAACGCGCACTTGCTCGGCCCCAGTCTACTGGTGCCTGGGCTGACGATGACAGCATCAAGCTTTAAAAACCGCCTAACGCTGAGCGTTGGGTATAGCCCGGCCGTCAATAGTGCAGGCTACATTAAGAAACTGATGGACAGCATGATTAATACACTGCCCGCTTAATACCTGCCCCATTAACAATATGATCAGATTGCGGACCAAGCCAGAGCTTTGTCGATCAGGCGAAACAGACAACGATAGATGCTGATTGGCGGACAATAATGGTCAAAAAAAACCCCACTTCAAGTGGGGTTTTTGCCGGTGCATTACTGTCGTCGTCCGTTATTCGTCAACGATCAATCAGCCACACTTTGAATCACCGCAAGATAAACACGTCATGCAACCGTCCATCATAATGACTGCCTTGTCATGACACTTGCCACACATCTGTGCGCCTTCAGGCATATCGCGAGCAAACGCGTCGGTCTGCTTCTTGGACTCCTCATATTCCTTACGCTTGGATTCAATCAGCTGGCGCTGATGTTCATCCAGTGTGTCCGGAGGCAGCATGCCGATGTACTGCAGATGCTTCTCTACGATATGACCGAGTTCGGCAATGATCGAAGGCATGTATTTACCACCGGGCTGCCAATAGCCGCCACGGGGGTCAAATACCGCCTTGAGTTCTTCCACTATAAAGGTGACATCACCACCCTTGCGGAACACGGCCGACATGATGCGCGTCAATGCGACGATCCACTGATAGTGATCCAGGTTCTTGGAGTTAACGAAGATCTCGAATGGACGCTGGCTCTCGTGTTCAGTGCCTTCATTGAGCACGACATCATTGATAGTGACGTACATGGCGTGATCGTCTACCGGGGTTTTCACCTTGTAGGTCGACCCCCGTAACATTTCCGGACGATCGAGCTTTTCGTGCATGTGCACGACTTTGCCGCCAGCACTGGTCTCAAACTCTAAAGCCTTTACTTTCGCTTTGGCTGCCGCATCTTTTTCTTCCTGCGGTTGCTCGATACGGTAATCAACAATTCTTGATTCGATTTTCATGGTTCTGTACTTTCCTGTTTTTCTTCAGGTTACTAATAGCAGACATTCGATGACTTTTTACTGCGTCAGAACTTGCCGTAATAACCTTCCTTAATTGCATCAAAGAGATTGGCAGCGGTATGTGTTTCACCGTCGTACTCGACCTCTTCGTCACCAGCCAGCGTCACTTCCGAACCGTCTTCCAGCACGAAGGTATAATTGGTGTTTTTGAGGTCAGCCCCTTTGACCAGCACGCCCTGGAAGGCCTCGGGATTAAAGCGGAATGTCGTGCACCCCTTAAGGCCTTTCTCGTAGGCATACATGTAAATGTCCTTGAATTCCTCGTAAGGAAAATCGGTCGGGACATTGGCTGTTTTCGAGATTGAACTGTCCACCCACTTCTGGGCTGCAGCCTGAATGTCGACATGCTGGGTCGGTGTCACTTCATCCGCTGCCGTGAAATATTCAGGCAACATAGTGCCTTCATCTTCCGACAACGGCATGGCCTGCGGGTTCACCAATTGTCTGTAGGCCAGCAGCTCGTATGAGAACACATCGACCTTCTCTTTCGTCTTGCGGTTTTCCCGAATCACGTTACGGAAATAGTGGTGTGCAAAACTAGGCTCGATACCGTTACTGACATTATTCGCCAGCGACAGCGAAATCGTGCCGGTAGGTGCAATGGAACTGTGATGCGTAAAGCGCGCACCCTCTTTGATAATTTGCTCCACCAGTGCCGGTTCGATTTGTGCGATACGCTGCATGTAACGGCTGTAACGACCATGCAGTTCGCGGCCCGTAATAGTCTCGCCCGCTTTCCAGCCATCTTTCGCCATTTCCGGGCGCTGCCGGAGCATCTTCGGCGTAACCGTGAACTCTTCCAGCATGATCGGCGCCGGACCTTTTTCCCGTGCCAGCTCCAATCCTGCATGCCAACCCGTGGTCGCCAGTTCGCGAGCCACCCGGTCGGTAAATTCAACGGACGATTCCGAGCCATAGCTCATGCGCAGCATGGCGATGGTCGAACCCAGCCCCAGGAAGCCCATACCATGACGGCGCTTACGCACTATCTCATCGCGCTGACCACCCAATGGCAAGCCGTTGATCTCAACCACGTTATCCAGCATACGGGTAAAGACCGTCACAACTTCACGGTACTCTTCCCAGTCGAACCGTGCCTTCTCGGTGAACGGATCACGGACAAAGCGTGTCAGGTTTACCGAACCCAGCAGGCACGAACCATACGGGGGCAAAGGCTGCTCACCACAGGGGTTAGTTGCGCGGATATTCTCATCGAACCAGTTGTTGTTCATTTCATTGACGCTATCGATCAATACGAAACCCGGTTCCGCAAAATCGTAGGTCGATGTCATGATCATGTCCCAGACACGCCTTGCCGGTAATGCTTTATCGATCTTACAGGCAACCCGGCCGGTTTCATCACACACATAGCCGTCGGTAATCGGCCAGTCTCGCCAGACAACTTCTGCTGGGTCATCAAGGGCGATATTCTCCTGTTGTTGCTGCTTTTCATCGATAGGGAAAGCCAGCGTCCAGTCCGTATCATTTTTTACGGCCTGCATAAAATCATCCGTGATCAGCAGAGACAGGTTGAACTGACGCAGCCGACCGTCTTCGCGCTTGGCGCGAACAAAATCCATGATGTCTGGATGGCCGATATCAAAAGTACCCATCTGAGCACCACGACGACCACCGGCCGACGAGACGGTAAAACACATCTTGTCGTAGATATCCATGAACGATAACGGACCGGAGGTATACGCGCCGGCACCGGAAACATACGCGCCTTTAGGGCGCAGGGTAGAAAACTCATAACCTATGCCGCACCCGGCCTTTAGTGTCAGGCCCGCCTCGTGCACTTTCTCAAGTATGTCGTGCATGGAGTCGCGGATGCTGCCTGATACCGTGCAGTTAATGGTTGAAGTCGCGGGCTTGTGCTCCTGGGCACCCGCATTGGAAATAATGCGTCCGGCGGGAATAGCGCCATGGCGTAATGCCCAGACAAAAGCCTCGTACCATTTTTCCTGGTCAGCCTTGTCCTCTACTTCGGCCAGCGCACGCGCAACGCGCCGGTAAGTGTCGTCCATGGTTTCATCGATAATCTGGCCATGCTTCGATTTGAGACGGTATTTCTTGTCCCAGATATCAATCGAAGCTTCCTGGTATTCAATTGCCGATCCTGAGGCAGGTTCCATTTGCACAGCAGTTTTCATTGTTTCCTTTTACTCCCCCTGGTGGCCTCATAGTTAAGGCCCCAATTGCACACTCGTGTTGCCCGTGACTCGAATCTACTTAATAGCCAAATCGGCCGAATCCGGAGACAAACGAACCTGTATCCAGTCAGTGCAGAAATAACGCTTCTACCCTTCTGAACCACACGAAAACCCAAAAAATAACCCGTAAAGCGCTACAACAACTGCATATGTTCTTCAGAACCCATACATCCCTAAACAGCACGGTTCTGACGAATTGCAGCAACAAACCCGTAAAAGCTGCTACCACTAGATGTTGTGTTGATAGGCAGCTAGATTAGGCTCGAGAAGTGGGTCTGTCAAGGGCTAATTGAGCTGGTTAATTATTATACAATACATTAAGAAACAATGACTTCCACCATTCTTAGCCAATTAGTCGGGGAAAAAATTAGCGTCATTTCAGAACTTTTTTTCGCAACGCGAAAACACAAGATATAGTGTTTAGTTACCCCCAGTTATTCCCATATATTTCCACAATTTATCCACAGTAGGCCGCCTGAAACAGCCTCGACTGACAACCCGAATCTTGAAATGAAGGTTCCAAACCCCATTTATCGGAACATCAGGCATCTGCATCGCAGGGCCTTAATAAACAGGCTAATTTGGAGAATTGTTATGAATGTAATCCGCTATGAACCCCATTATCGTCACCCAGGGAGGTCGCTCGGTCTGCTGAGTCGCTTACTGCGCGACGAGGACTTTGAAAATCTGCTGAACCCCACGCTGGCGGGCAGCGGCGAATCCGATCTGGTTGCCGATTGGACGCCAGCGGTCGACATCCGGGAAAGGGACGATAGCTTTGAACTAAAAGCAGACCTGCCCGGCGTGGATCCGGCGGACATTACCGTCACCATGGAAGATAGCGTGCTTACCATCGAAGGCAGCCGTCTGGCCGAAATTAGCGATGAGAAAGATAACTACAAGCGCTACGAGCGCGTCTACGGTAAATTCCTGCGGCGCTTCACACTACCGGACACCGCAAACGGTGACGAAATTTCTGCCGAGACCCGGCACGGGGTGCTGAATGTCGTTATTCCCAAGCAAGCCAAGGTTCAGCCGCGCAAAATAGCCGTTAAATCAGCCTGATTTTCGACTGATCTGACGGCCTGCAAAGAAGCATTGAAGATGCGTCGCGACACCGATGGGCGGAACATTCTGCCCATCGGTGTTGTCTGTGCATTGCAGCTGCATGCAGATAGCTCTATTTACCAAGTGTTCACTGGTGCCGAATGGTTATACTGCACACTCCGCCAGAATCAGATTATTTGCTCGACCAAACATCAAAAAAGGAAAGCTTTCGATGATGCCGTCACGTCCCACTCGACTACCTCTGTTGTCAGTTATCAGTCTGCTACTAGTTTCTGCAGGCGCGCTCGCCGCTATGCCGGCATCGATCAACGGGGAAGGCTTGCCCAGCCTGGCGCCACTGGTAGAACAAACGGCCCCGGCAGTCGTCAATATCCGCACCAAGGGCACCGTAAGCGCACCGCGCAACCCGCTAATGGACGATCCGTTTTTCAGGCGCTTTTTCGGTGTGCCGGAAGGCCAGCAACCGCAGCAGCGTGAAGTTAGCGCTGCGGGCTCTGGTGTCATTATCGATGCAAAAAATGGTTACATACTAACCAACCACCACGTTATAGAGAGCGCGGATGAAATAAAGGTTTATCTCAATGATGATAGGGCCCTGGACGCTATCGTGGTTGGCTCCGATCCAGGCACGGATATCGCCGTACTCCAGGTCGAGAATCCCGAAAAACTGATCGCCATGGATCTTGGTGACTCAGAAAAACTGCGTGTCGGCGATTTCGTTGTCGCCATCGGCAACCCCTTCGGCCTGCAGCATACTGTTACATCAGGCATCGTCAGCGCACTGGGCCGCCGTGGCATTCAACGTGACGGATACGAAGATTTCATCCAGACAGATGCATCAATCAACCCCGGCAACTCCGGCGGCGCATTGATAAACCTGAAAGGCGAACTGATAGGCATTAACTCCGCTATATACAGCCAGAACGGCGGCAATATCGGCATCGGCTTTGCGATCCCGGTCAACATAGCCAAATCCATCATGGCGCAAATCCTCGAATTCGGTGAGGTAAAACGCGGACTACTCGGGGTCAGCATCAGAGATTTCACCGTTGAAACCGCCGAGGCACTTGGCATCAAGACCGACAAGTATCAGGGCGCGATGGTCGAGGAAGTTTTCCCCGACTCACCCGCTGAAAGAGCCGGCATTGAAGTGGGTGACGTTATCGTTGCCGTAGATGGCCAGGAAATATCAGGCGCGGGTGACCTGCGGACGACTATAGGCCTGAAACGCAGTGGCGAAAAGGTCCGCCTCACCATCAATCGGGACAATAAAGCCCTGCGCTTCACCGCTACCCTCGGCGAACTGGATTCTGAACCGGAACTGATAGCGGGCGATATCCATCCCGGACTGGCCGGTGCGGAATTCGCAACTTATGACGGCAGCTCGCAATCCTACCAGGGCTCCGGTGTTTTAATCACATCAGTAGCGCAGGGCAGTCCCGCAGAGTTTAGAGGGCTGCAAGCCAATGACGTCATTACGCTGGTGAATCAACAGCCGGTCGAATCAGTAGCAGTGCTGCAAAAGCTTGCTGCAGATCAAAGCCTGCTCGTGCTCAAGATCCACCGCAGCGGCCGGACACTGCTCAGGACTATTCGCTAAAGATAGACGACGAAGAAAATTTGCCAGGCATGCATGCCCCCGGTGACGTATAGCGTCGCCGGGGCCTTTCGTATCAATCGGGAGTAGCGTGCTTGAGCAAAACCTGCATGCGCGATTCCCGTTCGTCAGGATCAAGCGTTCCGATCTCTTCTGCACTCTCATAAAAACACGCCAAATCATGGCCACAGTTGCGCAACAGCACTTCAAACGCCGGCACAAAATCATCGTAAGTCGCGATGGCTGACAGGGATGCATTATTTAGGCCTTGCGAAAACAGGCCGGCATATGGCCGGCCATTGAGGCCCTCATCCTGCCACCGCGCCACGAGGTCCTGATACTCATCTGTCAGGCCAGCCAGCAACCGGGCTTTCTCAGTTCGCTTGGCGGTATCATCTATATCCGTCGCATACACTTCTTTCAGGCGCGCCCTGATATCCCGGAGCAATTCCAAAGTCTGCAGACGCTGACTGCTGGTCGAATAAGTTTCGCCTGACTGGTCCATATCGCGGCCTGACTGCCAACGACGTATTCCTTCGCGCTCGACAGCGGTAGCAAAGCCCTCATTAAAGGCACTGTCGTCTTTAACGTACAGGCGCTGATGTGCGAGCTCATGGAACAGGAGGCCAACGAAGTCATCGTCCGACATCGCCAGCATGGTATTCAGTAACGGGTCTTTTAACCGACCCAACGTTGAGTAAGCGGTTATCCCACCGACAAAGATGTCGTTACCGGCCGCCGCCAGTTTGGCCGCATAGCTTTGTGCTTTATCCTCCTGAAAATAGCCACGGTAGGCGATGCAGCCAGCCACGGGGAAGCACCAGGTTAGCGGTGCCAGCGAAAATTCCGGCGCGGCAAATACATTCCAGACGACATAGGGCTGACCCGTATCGTAGTACTGACGGTAACTGCCGTTATCCGGCAGCAACAAGACAGCATGTGCAAAACCGAGTGCCTCTTGCGAAAGCTCCAGCCGCTGGCGTTCATCCTCCGGCAGCCCAGTTTCATCAAGCAGCTTGGCAATGGGTTCCTGACCCCGGCTGATTTTCATCTGGCCAGCACCAGCCTGCCAGTAGTAGCCGAGGGCACATCCATTCAATTGCGCACACAGCAAACACAGACCACAAAGCCGGACGATTCGTTGTATATAGGTGGCTACCATCATCTGGATTTTTGATACAGGTACAATGCACACATGGATATCTATCTCGTTGGCGGCGCCGTGCGCGACAAACTACTGGATCGCCCGGTCAACGAAAAAGACTGGGTTGTGGTCGGCGGCACGCCCGAAGCGCTCGAGTCCCAAGGGTATAGAAAAGTCGGCAAAAGTTTTCCTGTTTTTCTGCACCCGGAAACGCATGAGGAATATGCCCTGGCACGAACAGAAAAAAAGACCGCACCCGGCTATCACGGCTTCGAGGTCTATGCGGGCACGGACGTTAGCCTGGAAGATGATCTCAAACGACGCGACCTGACCATCAACGCCATCGCTGAAGATACGAACGGACAGTTGATTGACCCCTACAAGGGCAAGGCTGATTTGGACGCACGGCTGCTGCGTCATGTGTCGGAGGCCTTTCGCGAAGATCCCGTGCGCGTGCTCCGGGTTGCTCGCTTCGCGGCACGCTTCCATGACCTTGGGTTTCGGGTCGCGCCCGAGACCATGCAACTGATGCAAGAAATTACCGCCAGCGGGGAAATAGACACGCTGGTCCCGGAACGCGTCTGGAAAGAAACGGAGAAGGCGCTGGCAGAACGTCACCCCGACATTTTCCTGCAAACATTACGTGAGTGCGGCGCACTGGCTATTATTTTCCCCGAACTGGACCGGTTATTCGGCGTGCCACAGCCGGAAAAATGGCATCCGGAAATAGACACGGGCGTGCACACGCTCATGACCATGCGCATGGCGGCACGCCTGTCTGATTCGCTGGCCGTTCGCTTCGCTGCGATGGTGCACGATCTGGGTAAAGGATTAACCGAAGAAAAATACTGGCCCAGCCATCACGACCATGAAAAGCGCGGCCTGCCACTGATAGAAGCAGTTTGTGAACGACTGGCTGTACCTAACCGTTGCCGTGATCTGGCTTTCCATGTCGGACGCTATCACACGCTATGCCATCGAGCAGCCGAACTGCGCCCCGATACAATGCTGCGGATGTTCGAATCTACAGACGCGTTTCGTCGACCGGACCGTTTTGATGAATTTCTGATGGGCTGCGAGGCCGACGCACGCGGGCGCACGGGACTGGAAGAGCGGCCCTATCCTCAAGCAGACCTGTTGCGCTCTGCCTTCATGGCTGCCAGTAACATCGACAACAAAGCCATCCAAGCACTGGGGGTAAAAGGCCCGGCCTTTGGTGAAGCCCAGCGGGCGGCGCGTTTGCGCGCCATTGCAACCGTACTGACGGATTCCCACAGCGATAGCGAGTAATAATGATGGATCCGGCAACGCTCATCACGGCAGGTCTCTGGATACTGGCCGTTATTCTGGTGATAGCAGGCATCGCAGGGCTCGCGCTGCCCGCGTTACCAGGGGCGCCGCTACTGTTTTGCGGGCTGGTCATTGCCGCCTGGGCCGAGAATTTTAGCTACGTCGGGACGGGGACCATTATCACGCTGGCCGTCCTTGCCCTGCTCACCTACCCCGTTGATCTGCTCGCGGGCGCCTTCGGCGCCAAAAAATTCGGCGCATCAAAACGCGCCATGGCTGGCGCCGCGATCGGTGCCGTAGTCGGCATTTTTTTTGGTATAGCAGGTATCCTGCTGGGTCCTTTCATTGGCGCGCTCATCGGTGAATTAACCCAACGACGACAACTGCAGGCGGCAGGACTATCGGGCCTTGGCGCGATGCTTGGGTTTGTGCTCGGTGCCGCGGCCAAGTTCGCCATCGGTTTTACGATGATTGGGCTATTCCTGGTCATGCGATTGAACTGATGCCGCGAGCTATACGGCAGGATTAATAAATAACCGTCGTCACGCCATTAGGCCGACAATTCGGGCCGGCCGCGATCAGGATCAAACGTATAAAACAAAGATGATTGCACCCAGCAACACACGATAAATAGCAAACGGCAACATACTGACCCGCTCAAGCAACTTAAGAAGAACACGAATACAAAGGTAAGCGGCTAAACCGGAAAGTACCGTTCCCAAAAAAATCATATCCCACTGCACAGGACCGTCCAGCGCGATCAGGTTTTTAATCTCCAGCAGTGAAGCCAACATTATGATGGGGATGGCCATCATGAAAGAAAAGCGCGCTGCTGCAGGACGCGATAGGCCCGCCGCGAGACCTGCGGTAATCGTAATGCCCGAACGCGATGCGCCTGGGATCAAAGCCACCGCCTGCGCACAACCGATCATCAAAGCTGTCCGCCAGCTAAGCGTATGCTCATCTCTGCCGGTACCACCGTGGCGGTCAACGAGCCAGAGCAAAACGCCAAATATGGCTGTCGAGAGGGCAATAACCAACGGTGTACGAAAGTTGGCCGTTATATAGTCGTGAAACAGCAGACCAATAATGCCGGCCGGGATGGTGGCCAATACGATATACCAGCCAAACATGGCCTCAGCATTCGGTGACGAACGAGTAATGATTGACTGGGAC
>Ga0316194_10000796_pt1 | contig 21281 bp, 20 predicted proteins | sample CroRivsedime1_MG_FD_204936 | JGI IMG/M metagenome (GOLD analysis project Ga0316194, IMG submission 204936) | Coastal sediment microbial communities from Maine, United States - Cross River sediment 1 | ecosystem: Environmental > Aquatic > Marine > Coastal > Sediment | place: USA: Maine...
CGTTTTTCCGGGCTGACACCCCTGAATCTCAGGAGCTGAACCATTCGTTTGAGGAATGGTTGCTGAAAACGTGTTGCAGTTCAGACTATTCGGAAGAAGAAAGAATGCAAATGCTTGTTCGTTGGGCCGATGCCCCTGGTGCGCGTTTCTGTCATCCCCGAGAGGAACATTTGCTGCCTCTCCATATTTGCTATGGGTTAGCTCAAGCGCCATGCTCAGATCATTTCAAACTGCAAATCATGAATAAAGAATCGAGCATGTACCTGTGGTGAACCGAATGCGAACCATGCATTGCAGAAGGCTAACTGCTAGTGTGGTGTAACGATTAAGTGCTACAAATATAGTATAATTTCAGCTGGTAATCACAACTGGAATGAGGCTGACATGGGAGCACCTGTATCAATTGTTTTGCAACGCAGTGAACGGAAAAAGTATGAGCAGCTGTGTCGCAGTGGAAAGACGCCGGTACGACTTAAAGAACGACTCACTATAGTGCTGCTGGCCGATGATGGCTTGAATAATGGTGAAATAGCAGGCACCCTCCGTACCCTCTATAGTTTGAACTCAGGTTATTGCTTCACTATCGAGGTATAGCTCGGGCAGGTTAACTACGCTCTGACACCAACTTTCTCGTTTACGACAATTGTTGTGACGCCGCTACCGGTAGTTAAGCACCTGATTTCCCTATCCTGTGAAACAGCAACTCTCCCGTAAATGGCTATTCTCAGGAAAGTTTGTACAGACCTATGGGAGAAGCCCAAAGGGATCCAACAGCATCCATAAGCCCTCAGAAATGAGAGCTTTTTTGTTATTACATCGTCCAGAGTTGCCCCATAAAATCTATTGACAGCCGGGGGCTACTGGGGGCAACTGCAAAGATCTGAAAGGTGCACCGCAGAACCTCCACTATCCTGGAAGCTACCATCTGTACGGGAAACAGGGCTCAGCTATTGATTGGCAAGTAAACCAGACTATGTCTGGAATGGGGCGGTAGATTAGCGGATCTATCCCGTCCGAATCAGTGTTGATTCAGCCGGGATAGACCCTGTATGTTTATTCAGTATTACTTGGCAGTATAGGAGAACTTCTGGCCGCCTACAGTCGCTTGATACATCAAACCACCTTTTGCGATCGTGAAGGTTGCCATGCCCTTGTGGTAGCTGCCGGCGGTGGTAGCGTCTTTCTTACCACCACTGGCACCGGCGGAACTGCCGGTGGTTGTCGCGGCCGCATTGGCAGAGGCCGTGATTGCGACGGCTGAAGCATCGGCACTGAACTCGAAGTTGCCGCCGGTGAATTCTTCGAAGGCACGCTTGTCTTCAAAAAAGATTATCTCACTAAATGCCTCACCACCCAGCTGGAAGCCGATGGTTAACTGGGTCAGTGACGTGTCGCCAACGTATTCGCCTGCTGCATAGACGCGTCCCTTGCCGTGTGCACCACCGATACCAATTCCGCCCTTGCCTATGGTCGGAAAGACGGCGTAGCCATAGCTGTTGTCAAAGAAGGTACCGCTTTTTCCGGCATTCTTGAATAGACTGATGGTGTCAGAATATTCATCTGCCATGGCACTGCCGAAGGACAATGCCAGCAGCAGGCAGATGATGTATGTACTAAAGTGTCGGTATGCTTTCATGAGTCTTACTCCTCGGTTATTAATGTATATACGTCAAAGGTGTGCATATTACATGCCTGTCTCATGGTGAACATATTATTCAGAGGGACAGGGTTTTGCTTTCAGCAAGCGCAGCGGATGGCATTCTCCACAGGCCCAGGAGGACCGCTATCATCAGCTTGACACATCAGCAGTATCCTTTGTGGGTTAATGGCCGCGGGTAGCGGCCAGAACAGAAAAGGTCTGACAGTACATCTCGGACACTTAAGACAATTTTCTGATCTTCAGCTTTTCCCTCAGGGTTCAAGGATAAAACCGGGCGGTGCCTTTTCCCATGGATAACCCGCCAGTGCCATCTGGTAACCACGATCAAATAGCTTTTTCATGTAAACCGGATCGAAGCCTTCGGTCGGTTCATCAGTAAAGTCTGACGGAATGTAGGCCAGATTGAAGTCGTTCCCGTCACGCTTGCACAGCGCATAGATCTGGTAGAGATCACCGACACCCTGTGTCCTGATGAGTGAATCAATGGTTCGCGATGCGATAGGAAAGACACTGCGTTTCATGCCCTGGTAATCCGGATCAAGAAATGAATTCCTTATCACATAAACCTGAGGTTTACCGTGTACCTTGAGTTTCCTGGTGACCAATTGCCAGTCTGCTGCTGACGGGTAGACGAACACCTGCGACCCGGTTCCTCCATCCACGTGCATTTCGTCATATTGTTTACCCTCGGCTTCCACAGAAATAAACACAGGCGGGAAAGCCACAGGTATGGCTGCCGAAGCCCGCAGTAATTCATGGATCAGCTCTGTCTTTTGCGGATAGTCACTGGCTGCGATGGCGCCTATATTCCAGATTACCGACCGGGCAGCATCAAGATTTACGGTACCGATGAACAGGCGTCGGCCTCTTTTATGCTCCCGGGCAATAGCATCGATCATTTCGACATCAATGTACTTTGCAATCAGTTTCTGCAAAGGTGCTGTGTCAGTCACCGAATCGCCAAAGGCAGCATCCAGCATACTACGTTTTGTGGCAATGTCTTTAGTAGTAATATTCGTATACACCTCTTTCATCTGATCGTCATAGTCTGAACCCAGAAAAGCGAATGGCGCAGTCAAGGCACCCGTGCTGACTCCTGTCACCATACTGAACTCAGGCCGCGTACCCGTCGCGGTCCATCCCACGAGCAAACCTGCTCCGAAAGCACCGTTCGCACCCCCGCCGGAGATGGCGAGGTAATTGTGTGGTTTGTCGTAAACCCCGTCGAATTCCCGTTGAAAATCAGCAACAGTAAATCTTTCGAACCTTTCCGCTGCGAACGTCGGCCATTCGTCACCCCAGAATCTTGCATCCGGAATACCCGGAATACCTGCTTTCAATGTGTACTCGGAAGGCAACGTCTGGCGCTCCGGCGCACTGGCACAACCAGTCAGGATAAGCAGGAGAGCAACAGCGATCCACCTGCTTGCTTGTTTTGTGAACAGAGAGAACAATTTGATACTCCTTGATTGTCATACAATATTTCCGGTGGAGTATACATGGAACAGTCTCCGCCGCGAACTTGTATTAATGTCCACTTTCTGTTCAACCTGCCGTTCGTTGCTTTCCAGCGAATAGCAGAAATCTGGTCGTTCCCGGCAGTGCTGATTGCAAGACGGGAACGGCATGTGGGCCGACAATCACCGTTCAGGAACCCCGCATCTTCAGGGTCTCCTGCCCCGGCAAACGGCGACTCTGTGCTGGCTATGAGACCTATACGTGAATTGTTTACTAACGTTCCCACCCCCCATATGCGATATTCGCAGAACAGGGAATAGTGGAGGCAGCACCCACTGGCATAGCCTCTACCAATGGCTTATAGCTCTACCCCTACAGGGATCTGCAAAGCATCATCAACCTCAATACCAAGATAGCGAACAGTGCTTTCCAGTCTTTGTGTGCCAAGTAGAAGTTGTACGGCCGGTAGATTCCCGGTCTTCATGCATATCAATACTGCCTGAGACATCGCAGTTTGAGCAGGTCACCTTCTCTCTGACACCAACGTTCGAATCCACCGCGCAGTAAGACAATAGACTTGGCACGGGGGCAACTCTAGCTCATCAAACTCACCATATTTAATTTAATCAGTTGCTTATTCATGCTATTCAAATGAGCCCGCCTCCAGCAACATTAATAGACACTAATACCGCCTGACCGCGGCATTTTTGTTTTTGACGAGTAAACAGGCCCCCTGACGAGAGGCAGGGGGCCTCAGTTCTTGTACAAATCAACCACACTCATCATAATAGTTTTTTATTCAATCACTGAGGGGCTGATTGAGAATGAAAATAACATTTTACGGGGTGCGTGGTTCAATCCCCTCTCCGGGTCCTGATACGTCCCGCTATGGTGGCAATACTTCCTGCGTCCACATAGAGACAGCCAGTGGCCAGGACCTGGTACTGGATGCCGGCACCGGCATCAGGGGACTGGGCAAGCTGCTGAAAGAAAAGGACACCCCGATCAATATTCTGTTATCCCATGGCCACTGGGACCATATCCAGGGTTACCCTTTCTTTTCACCCATATACCAACCGGACAGACAGATCCGCGTCTATACAAGCGCCACCGGCAATCACGGACAAATCTGTTCGTTATTTGACCAGATTGACGGTGCCAACTTTCCGCTGAAAGTGACTGAATTACCCTCCCAGTCTGAATGTGTCACCGAAAACATCGAAACCGATCTGGCCCGGCAAAACATCTCCGTCAGGCGTATACCTATCAATCACCCCGGCGGCGGTTATGGCTATCGTATCGAGGAAGACGGTACGTCCTGCGCCTATATTACTGACAACGAACTTGAACCACCGGAGAAGGTATCCACGTCATATGGTGAATGGGTAGAATTTTGCTGCGGCGTAGATGTCCTGATACATGATGCCCAGTACCTGGCATCCGACATGCCCCACAAGCATGGTTGGGGACATTCACTGGTCTCACAAGTGCGACAGCTCGCGGTAGATGCCGAAGTTGGTTGCCTGGCCATGTTTCACCACGATCCGGACAGAACGGATACCGAGATTGATTTTATCCAGAAAGACAATGAGCACTTTTTTTGTGGTAAGCGTGCGCCGGCAATCAGCCTCTGCGCAGCGGAGAACATGCAAATAACACTGACCGCACAACAGGGTAAAAACACGGTTATTGACGTTGGCCCGGCAGAAGCCTGATATTGGCAAGCATATTATCGGCTGGGCATTTTATGTGCCCACCCCTTGAAATATTCCCGGGCGCCTCTATCTAGGGGATATGTCAATTGTGACTAATCTTATTCAGGAGGCAGTACCATGTCATTAGCCCACCACAAGCCCGTTAATCTTTTTAATCAATTTAATGATGAAGTGAACCGCTACTTCTCCCTGACGCGCGCAGATGCTGCAAACCAGGAACAGGACTGGATGCCGGCAGTCGACATACACGAGGAAGAAAACCGGTATCTGCTCATCGCAGATATTCCAGGTGTAAACAGCGAAGATATCGACATAACACTTGATGAAGGTGTCTTGACCGTTAAGGGCGAGCGCAACACGGAGACCGCAGTTTCCGAACAAGGCTACCGCCGCCGGGAACGCACCCATGGCAGTTTCAAACGACAGTTCACCCTGCCAGATACAGTTGATACAGACAGCATCAGTGCATCTGCCAAAGACGGGGTACTGGAAATCACCATCCCGAAACAGGATAAACCTGAAGCAAGAAAGATCACCGTCAGCTGATTCCTGCTACAGTTCCGGGCCAGTCCTTGTCAGACTGGCCCGGTACCCTATTGCGCAGCTGACAGGTAGCCATGAAACAATATTCCGAGGCCTGCGATCAGAACAGGGAACCCATACTCACCGTTCTGAGAGAAACATTTGCAACTGCACGCCATGTCCTGGAAATCGGCAGCGGCACCGGGCAGCATGCCGTTTATTTTGCCCGCCAGTTGCCACATCTTTACTGGCAAACCAGCGACCTCGAAGAAAACCATGCCAGCATTAACGCATGGCTGCACGAAGCCGCACTTGATAACACGTCACCCCCCTTCACACTGGACGTAACTGCGACTGCATGGCAGGAGAGCACACCAGAGAGCAGTTACGACGGCCTGTTCAGCGCCAACACCACACACATCATGAGCTGGCCGGCAGTACAGGACATGTTCTCGGGTATTGGTAAACTGCTGGGAGCAGATGCCAGATTCTGCCTCTATGGACCGTTCAATTACAACGGCAATTACACCAGTGACAGTAACAGGCGCTTCGACATATGGCTGAAAGACCGAGACCCTGCCAGCGGCATCCGGCAGTTTGAAGCACTTGATGAACTTGCCCTGTCAAATAATATGATGCTGGAGACAGATTACGAAATGCCGGTCAACAACCGTTTGCTGGTATGGAAAAAACGCTAATCATGCGCAGGATCGGACAGGTGGATAATGAAAAGCCCGGAAATAAAAAAGCCGACTCTGATTGAATAACCAGAGTCGGCTGGCGGGGTCACTTCACAACAGACGGTGTCGGGGCCGTCAGATGAAAGGGTCAGTTATCAATTTGTGAAGCTACCCACGGTACCGCAATTAATGCAAGTGCAAACGCCACGACCACTTCTTTGGATTCATTAAACATAGAGAGCATACTCAAACCCGGGTCGCCCGCCAGGTAAATCGCAAAGCCGATAGCAAGTAATTTATGCATAATCATCTCCTGTACTTCTCATCGCATTGATGATTATCTTATCGGCAGGCAGGGTAAATCATCCGTGACGCATGGCCCTTATCGGTGTGCGCCAGGTCTCACAATCAACAACCATCTGGATAAAAACACCTGGCAGGCGGAAAACTGGCAAACCGACTGAACATCCGGGGCATCCTGGCCGGGTGAATGTTCAAGAAAGATCAGACTGGCCATGGTCCTGCGGCAGGGTAATTTGCATCTCCACAGCTTCCCGTATTTTATTGTCCTGCCTTGCGGCAACGTCCTTGATGCTGCCATCTTCCATAAGGTCCTGAAGAGTAATATGGCTGAGAAAACCGAAGATCTGTCGGCTGAGGTCATCCCACAGTTCATGCGCAAGGCACTGACTTCCACCATGGCAGTTACTCGCTCCACTGCAACGCGTCGTATCAACCGTTTCATCAACGGCCGCCACAATCTCCGCAACCGCCAGTTGACTGGCGGGCTTGTTCAATGAATAGCCCCCACCTGGTCCACGGGTACTGCTTACCAGTTGACGCTTGCGCAGGCGGGTAAATAACTGTTCAAGATAGGAGAGAGAAATATCCTGTCGTTTGGAGATTTCAGACAGGGTGACAGGACCGACCTCGGCATGGAAAGCAAGGTCCAGCATGGCGGTAACGGCGTAGCGTCCTTTACTGGTCAGCTTCATAATATGCTCCTGTTCATCACCATCATCCGGCTACCAAACTGTCAAGGAAAAAATTCGCAGGTCATGCACTTCGTTCCGGCTCTGCCTGTTCTTCCTTAGCGGAGACAGCCGTTTCTATTTCCTTGTCATCTACATGCTTTAACGCACAAGACCCCAGGTCAGGCAGATTAAGGTCACTGACCTCAGCACCCAGTTCCTTTAATCCCTTGCATATGTCTTCCAGGCGCTGATCCATGATATGCATATGGTCGAGGATACCATTTACGGCTGTCGCAACAGGGTCCGGCATATCACGGGTTGCACCGTAGGCATTAAAACCCATCTTCCTTGCAATTGCCTGGCGTTTCTCATCCGGCTCATGTGGGGCACTCACCAGTCTTCCCGGAACACCCACGACGGTCATATCTGCTGCCACGTCTTTCAATACCACCGCATTGGAACCAATACGGACACCATCCCCGACAAGAATCGGGCCCAGCACCTTCGCTCCGGCACCGATGACAACATTATTACCCAGTGTCGGGTGACGTTTGCCCTTGTCCCAACTGGTGCCACCCAGAGTTACCCCGTGATAGAGGGTGCAATCATCACCAATCTCCGTAGTTTCTCCGATAACCACACCCATGCCATGGTCAATAAAGAAACGCCTGCCGATTCTCGCACCCGGGTGAATTTCTATGCCCGTGTACCAGCGGGCAATATTTGAAAACACCCGTGCCAGCCACTTCAGGTCCAGTGACCACAACCAGTGGCTGAAACGGTGTACAAGGACGGCATGAATACCCGGATAAGTTGTCAGCACATCAAATGCGTTACGCGCCGCCGGGTCACGCTCAAACACACAATGTACATCTTCGCGAATTCTTTCAAACATGGTTAATTTTGCAAGAAAACATCACCGTCATAAGCCTTGTTCATTCAGTGTATGCCAGAGCACGCATTGTTGACAGGAAAAACCGAAGATTCATTGTTACTTAACACCCTGCTGCGCAGCAGACAGCATACCCCGCAGAATATTGACTTCATTTTCATCCGGGCGTGCACGATTATACAGGCGACGCAGCCTGCGCATCAGCTGCCGGGGATTACCCGGGTCAAGGAAATCGAGTTCAATCAGCGCTTGCTCAAGATGCTGGTAAAAACGCTCCATTTCATCCGCCCTTGCCGGCACGTAATCCAGCGCATCATCAGCCTGCCCCGGTACCCTGTGCGCGACCAGTATCTCATAGCAGATGATCTGCACGGCAGCTGCCAGATTCAGGGAACCATAGTCCGGATTTGTGGGGATCTGCACCAGGTACTGGCACCGGTCTATTTCAGCATTACTCAGCCCGGACCGTTCGCAGCCAAACAGCATGGCCACCTCACCCTGCTCACTTTCAGCATATACCTTGCGCGCACTCTCAGCCGGGTTGATGATCGGACATGGGATACTGCGTGAACGCGCACTCGCGCCGATGACCAAATGACACCCTGACAGGGCTTCATCAATCCCGGAACACACAGCCGCACTGGCGAGCACATCATCTGCGCCCGAGGCACGGGCTGTCGCCTCGGCCGCGGGGAACACTTTTGGGGTCACCAGATATAAACGGGTCAGACCCATGGTTTTCATAGCGCGCGCTGCTGCGCCAATATTACCCGGGTGACTGGTACTGGATAGAACGACACGAATATTCGCAAGCATGGTGGTCCGGTATTACCGTGGTCTCGGTGGCACTTTATTCTGCCAGAAAATCTCAGGCAGAATCGAACGGGAAGGCAATAACATCACTCAGACATGATACACCACTTGCTATCATCACCAGCCGGTCCACCCCCAGCGCAACACCGGCACAATCCGGCAGCCCGGATTCCAGCGCAGACAACAGGCGCTCATCCATTTTGATGTTCATATGCCTGCCGCGCCGGCGACGCTCGAGATCATTCTCAAACCGCGCTCTTTGTTCAGCCACATCAGCCAGTTCGTGAAACCCGTTCGCCAGTTCAACACCATTCAGATAAGCCTCAAATCGGGCTGCAACCGGTGGTGCTCCACGACGCAGGCGGGCCAGAGCAGCCTGACTGGCCGGGTAATCCCGTACGAACACCAGTCCGGCACCCAGTTTGGGCTCGATAACATGGGTCATCACGAGATCCAGCCAGCAATCCAGGTCATCCTCGGGCAGGCCGACAGGGGTAATGTCGAACTCTGATTCCAGCCGTGCCTGCAGCTCGCCCGGTAACTCCGTGAATGGATCAACACCGGCGAACTGAAGGAACAATTCCCGGTATGTCCAGTGTTGCACCGAATCGAGCGGCGCAATTCCTGCCAGCACTGCTGTCAGCATCTGCTCCACCTCATCCATCAGATCCAGATGATCAAAACCGGTTCTATACCACTCCAGCAGGGTGAACTCGGGATTATGCCGCGCACCGCATTCACCATCCCGGAACACCTTGCACAATTGATAAATCGAGCCGGCACCGGCAGCCAGCAGGCGCTTCATCGGGAATTCCGGGGATGTCTGCAAATATCGGAGAGTGTCTGTGACCGAACCCGGTCCAGTATAAACAGTGGTAAAACTCTGCAGGGCAGGATCCGTGTTTGCTGCACAGGAAAGTACCGGCGTCTCGACTTCAAGGATATCCCGACTGGCAAAAAACCGCCGGATACGTGCCAGCAGTTCAGCCCTGAGCCGGAGTGTGTCGAGTGAGGCCGCCGGCCTCCAGTCCGCATACGGCTGCATAATGCCGGGCTACAGGACGCAGTATCTGCGCTAGTCCTTCCCCCGTCCCACGTACTCGCCGGTACGGGTATCAATCTTGAGTATTTCCCCGATATCGATAAACAGGGGTACCCGTACCACGGCGCCGGTCTCAAGTGTGGCCGGCTTGCCACCCCCTCCGGATGTATCGCCACGTACGCCCGGATCGGTATCAGCCACTGCCAGCATGACAAAATTTGGCGGCGTCACTGCCAACGGGTTGTCATTCCACAGTGTGACTTCGCACATATCCTGTTCCTTGAGCCATTTTGCTGCATCCCCAACCGCCTCGGCCGTAGCAGCCCTCTGCTCAAAGGTCTCGGTATCCATGAAATGCCAGAATTCCCCATCGCTATACAGGTATTGCAGATCCACATCCATGACATCAGCCGCCTCCACCGACTCACCGGACTTGTAGGTGCGCTCAACTACACGACCGGTCTTCAGATTGCGTATCTTGGCCCTGACAAAGGCCTGTCCCTTGCCGGGCTTCACAAACTCGTTTTCAATAATGGCGCAGGGATCGCCATCAATCATGATTTTCAGACCGCCCTTGAATTCATTGGTGCTGTAAGATGCCATGTGACCTTTAACCTTGTGTTAGCAAATCAGTGGAAAAACGCCCGCTATGATACCCCGAATACAGACTCCGGAACAAAGGCCCGTCTGGCAGGGCCTGCTGGCCCAGGCCGTAAAATCAACCGATGAACTGCTCAAATTGCTGCAGATAGAGCCGCTGCAACTGAAAACCCGGCCGTTAACCGACAATTTCCCGCTGCGGGTACCACACGGTTTTGTACAGCGCATGCGCAGGGGGGACAGCCGGGATCCGTTATTGCTGCAAGTGCTGCCCGTTCAGCAGGAGACCATGGAGATCTCCGGTTTTCTGCAGGACCCGCTGGAAGAACTGGACACCATGGCGGTACCAGGGCTGCTGCACAAATACCAGGGTCGCGCACTGCTGACCCTCACCGGTGCCTGTGCCATTCATTGCCGCTACTGTTTCCGTCGACACTTTCCCTATGCTGATGCCAACCCGGTGACCGATCACTGGCAACCGTCAATCAAATATATAGGGCAACACCCCGACATTACGGAAATCATTCTCAGTGGTGGCGATCCCCTGACATTAACCGATGCACGGCTACAGTCACTGACGGATGAACTGGCAGCCATCGACCATCTGCGCACCTTGCGCATTCACTCGCGTCTGCCTGTCGTCCTGCCGGAACGTGTGGATGAAGGTCTGCTGTCATGGCTGACCGCACAACGGCTGAAGGTTGTTATGGTCGTTCACTGCAACCATCCAAACGAGATTGATGCCGGCGTTATCGGTGCACTGCACCGGCTGAGCCTTGCAGGTGTCGTCTTGCTGAATCAGTCAGTACTGCTGCGCGGTATCAACGATGATGCTGCAACTCTCATCAATCTGAGCGAGCGCCTGTTTGCAGCCGGCGTGCTGCCCTATTACCTGCACCAACTGGACAGGGTGCAGGGGGCTGCCCACTTCGAGGTTGACACAGCAACCGCCCGAAAGCTGATTACCAATGTAAGCGCCTTCCTACCCGGCTACCTGGTTCCCCGGCTGGTGCAGGAAATCCCCGGAATGCCGGGCAAAATACCACTTTAAAGCGCTGGCATCCCGATGCCGAAAGGATATACTTATTCTCAAATGACATTGGATTGCATTTCGGATCAATCAGGATGATTAGTCAGATATGGACCAGCAACTCCCGCAAAGGAATAAACCGGACAATCACAGTTTCAATACCGGACCTGCAGCACTCACGGCATGGTTCAATGACTTGCCCCTTGTAAATACCGGGAAAAGCCAGGAACTGCTGGGTGCTGCTTTACAGGAAATCAACACACTCAGGCTTCCCCCGGACAATCGCCTGGAAACACTTGAACGCTTTCCTTCCCCCGTCATGTGCGTCACCGATGCACTGAAGAAAAAATTCCTGGACAAACCCCTGCCATTAAAAGGCGACAATCTAGTCCTGGCCACGCAAACATTTGAACTTTTTAATGCATTGGCCACTGGTTTCAGAATCCTGGCCGATGATCTGCGCAGCAGGAACAGCAACAAACCACAGCTGGTAGTTGCCCTGCACCGTGCAATGCGCTACCTGAGCGAGATACTGCTGACCAGTTACCGGGTTTATATCCAGTACCCTGCAGGGCTGTGGAAAACAATTAACGCGCTCTATGCACTGGCTGATGAACACAACATAACGCGGCAGGCGGTTACTGACATTACCCTGCATGCCCCCGTATCCAGCACCATTGAAGCCGTCTACAAACAGATATTGCTGCTGTCTCTTGCCTGTCCCTACCGCCTGCGCCAGCATGAAATTCATTTTGTCTATAACACATTGCTGGACTGGGCAGATTGCAGTCGGCTGTATAACGTGGATGATAAAGATACTCGCGGTCTGTTCTCCATCAACCTGCAGTCAGACGCCCCGCCCTCATATAGAGACCTGAAAGATGGAGACGCTTCTGCTCCGTACATGCGTATTCTGGATACCAGCAGCATGGCCTCACGCATGCGTGAAGCACTGGACACAAGCCAGGACGGGGCGAATCAGCAGGCAGGTACGGGCAACACCGAAATCATGCAGCGGCTGATGCTGGCATGGGGCGTCATGCCCAAACGCCTGTTTCCCCGTCACCCGCAGGATGCGCCGGTCCAGCTGGTAATCGGGTTAAATGCCATACACCAGCTGGCAACGGGCCCCGTTACCGAGGAAGTGGAGGCGGATGAAAACATTCGGGACACACACTATTTGCAAGACCCGACGTTCGAGTCAGCGACCGCATTCCATACAAATCCGTATGCCGGCAAGAGCGCACAGCAGACAGTTGCAAAAGACAGCAATCTGCTCAAGGGAGCCTATGTAGCTGACAAGCTGGCACCATCCCGCATAGAGTCGTGGAAAATAGCTGATATCAGTGCCGGAGGGTACTGCCTGCTCTGGGACAGCGACGAAATCTCGCGTGCGCAGGTTGGCGAACTGGTCGCACTGATTGAAAATGACCGGCCCGACTCCACTAACTGGCAAACGGGTACCATTCGCCGTATGAAATTTACCGAGGAACGTGGACTGGAACTTGGTGTTCAGCTGCTCTCACCTGGCGCAAGGGCTGTCTGGGTACACCTGTACAAGGATGGTATCAGCACAGGCGACAGGATGCAGGGAATCCTGCTGCCAGGAATCGAGGCTATCAAGCTACAGGCATCCCTGATACTGCCGACACTACCCTTTCGTACGGGTTGCACCACAACGCTGCAAGATAACGTCAAGACAGAAACTGTCAAACTGACCCGGCAACTGGAAAATACCGGCAGCTTTGCCCAGTATCATTTCACGCCAGCGTAACAACCCGGAGCACCGCTGCTGAGTTCCTGGCACAGGCTTGCAGGTGTACCCGTGCACGATATAAACGTCCTCCCCGGCACGAATCTCGGCCTGCTAACGCTCCTGACCTGCGATGTAACAGGATATACGTGTGTCACGACCTGGCAGGAAGCCCGTAGTGACCACCCCTTCAGGCTACGCCGCTATGGCAGGACATATTGAAATAATCGGGTACACCGGGAAACGCTAATAAAGCTCAATAAAAGGTTCCGGATACTCGACGTGACCGCCAGCGGAGAGACTCCCTTCAACCAGCTCCCTTACCGTAAGGGCATCTTCAGGTGCAGGCAGATTACAGGTTATTTGCAGATCCCTTGCAGGCACAAAGCCAAAGCGCTTGTAATACTCCGGATGGCCCATCACCACGATGGTGCCATAGCCCTTTTCCTTCGCCAGATTGATGCTGGCATTAATCAGTTCGGATCCAATCCCGCGGTGACTTTGTGAAGGGACGACTGACATGGGTCCCAGCGCCAGTACGTTTTTCTCCGTACCATCCTTGCGTAACAGTACCCGTGTAAGCAACGCATGCCCCACGATACGCCCACCCAACTCGGCTACCAGGGAAAGCTCGCGATTGTAAGCTGTTGATTTACGCAAGGCACTTACCAACCGCGCTTCGGCTTCCCCCCCAAAGGCACTGATATGGACTACATCAATGGCACGGATATCTTCCGCAGTTTCAGGTCTGACGTTAATTTCATGCATAGTTGTCTCCGCAAAAGATTTTGAGCAGGTCAGGGCCAACCTTGGGCACCTAAATATACAGATTTTCAGTTACTTGCATGCTATCAGGAAAAACCTCCCCGGGAAATACCCGCTACCGCCCGAACCGCCCTGTGTCGAGACAGGACCCACTATCATAGGGAGTGCTTCAGACTTCCCGGATATTGCCGAAAAAACTGTAGTCGGAGCCCGAGTATGCAGCGCACCAGTCTCGGGGCAATCTTCATCACGTCAGGAAACGGGGTCAGCTGTGGAAAACGGAGAAAGTCTACGCATCCTCATTATCGAGGAAAGCAGAAATGATGCGGAATCACTGGCCAATGTACTGCGTATTGCAGGTTATCAGATAAGTTTTAACCATGGCATGGACGTCGCTGGCATTGAAACCGCCCTGCAGGAACAACACCCGGATATCGTGCTTTGTGGCAGCGGTGAAACCCTGCCCTCCCCCGAAAATGTACAAACCCTGCTTGGAAATCACGCAGTAACAGCGCCTATCATTATCATCGCCGATGAAGCATCCGAAAGCGTCGTGGTGGCCGCGAAAAAATCCGGCTTTGCTGCATTGATTTCCTATGATGAAGCCGACCACCTGCAACTGGCTTTTGACAGGGAAGCCAGCACCATTTGGCTGCAACGCGAATTGCAGGCGCTTAATGAGACCCTGCGTGGAAGTGAAAGCCGCTGCCATGCCCTGATCGAAAACTCCAGCGACGCTGTCGCCTATATCCATGATGGCATGCACGTCTATGCCAACCTGCCCTATATGAATTTATTTTCCATCGACTCTCCTGAAGAGATCGAAGGCATCCCCATACTGGATATGATCAGCAACGATCAGCGCGATAAATTCAGGGAATTCCTGCGAGGCTATCTGGACCAGCAAACGCCCGGTAACACTCTAAACATCGATTGCATCAACCCGGCAGGTGAACTCTTTCACAGCAGTATGGAACTTGCACCGGCAACCATGGATGGCGAACCTTGCACACAGATAATCATGCGGGTCAACTCCAGTACAGCTGTACTGGAGAAAAAGATCAAGGCACTGACACAGCAAGACATGATCACGGGCCTTGCCAACCGTCAGTACTTCATACAGTCCCTGAAAGAACACATGGCCGCTGCGCACACGACCGACGACCATCGTGCACTTGTCTATATAACACTGGACAGATTCAAGGTCGTTCGGGATGAAAACGGTATCGAGGCAAGCGACCAGGTACTGCGTGATATTGCCGGAATACTGAAATCCAGCTGTGGCGAGCGCGACTGTCTGTCACGGTTTGGTGACTGCAGTTTCGCTATCCTGCACTACGACACCAGCCAGGAAGAAACCCTGCAGCTGGGGAAAACCCTGCTGCACAAGATTGCCGGTAACCTGTCTGAAGTAAACGGGCGAGCAATCACCGTAACCGGAAGCATCGGCATTTGCACCATCAACAACCAGGCAAGCGATGTACTCAGCATACTTGCCTATGCTGACATGGCATGTGAGGTAGCACGCTCGGCCGGTGGCAACCAGATCCATACACACAGCTATATCGTTGATGAGCAGGCCGGCATCGAACAGGAAGAAGAATGGGACAGGATCATACGCGACACCATTGATGAGGAACGTTTTCATCTTGCATATCAGCCTATTGTCAGCCTGAAAGGTAATACACAGCAGCGTTATGAGGTTCTGCTCAGAATTGTGGACGGGTCCGGCCAGATCATTCTCCCCGGGCAATTTCTCTCCATAGCCGAAAAAACCGGCCTCGTTGGCGAAATTGATCGCTGGGTTATAGAAGCCGCGCTCAGGGAACTCGCCAGGCTCAGAAATAACGACATCAATATCTCGTTCTACATCAAGCTTTCCGGGATAACACTCAGGGATGCTGACCTGCCAGCCTGGATCGGTGAAAAACTGCAGGAATACCAACTGTCCGGTGAAGATGTTGTTTTCGAGATCTCGGAACACAGCGCCATCAATGACCTGAAGAGCGCCAGGCTGTTTGCCGGGGAAATACAGAAACTGCAATGCAAGGTTGCACTTGAGCACTATGGACAGTGTGATCAACCGCAATTACTCGAACATGTACCGGTCAACATCCTGAAAATTGACGGCGCCCTCATCAGCGGGCTGGGCAGTAACAAGGAGCACCAGTCAAAGGTGCAAGAGATTATCGAACTGGCCAGGAAAGATGGCAGACAGTGTATTGCCGAATGCGTGGATGATGCCGGCAGCCTCGCGCATCTCTGGCAAACAGGCGTGGACTTTATTCAGGGGAACTTCGTACAGGAACCCAGCAAGAACATAGATTACGATTTTGAAGGCGAAACGGCCTGAGCACATTTGACCAAGATGCAATGCACCAGCACCAGAGCTGTCCACTGCGCACCGGAGCGCCACATGCGTGATTACCGGAACATGCCATGGCTGTCAGTCGAGTACCAGCGAGACCAGTCCATCAGCCAGCTTTGGTTCGAACCAGGTCGATTTCGGCGGCATCACTTCACCGGCATCGGCAACGGCCATCAGGTCTTCCATGCGGGTCGGATGCATGGAAAAGGCGGCTGCCATTTCAGCACTGTCAACCCGCTTCTCCAGTTCGGCAAGACCACGAATACCGCCAACGAAGTCAATACGAGTGTCCCGGCGCGGGTCTTCAATAGCCAGTACCGGTGCCAGCAGATTGTCCGCCAGCAGGCTGACATCGAGCCTGCCCACCGGATCATCAGGAATCAGGTCCGGTTTGATCACCAGTCGGTACCACTGCCCAGGGAGATACAGACCAAAGATACCGGGTGCCTCCGGAGACACAGCGACATTGCTTGGAGTCACACTGAATTTACCGGCAATGCTGGCAAGGAAGGCTTCCCGGGTCATGCCGGCGAGGTTCCTGACAACACGGTTGTAATCAAAAATCTGCATCTGTCGATGCGGAAATATGACCGCCAGGAAAGCAGCAGCTGCAGCATCACCGGGACGACTGGCAGCGACTCTGGATGCAGCGGCCGACCGATGATGCCCATCAGCTATATACAGCGCTTCCATGGCATCAAAGGACGCGGTTATCTGCTCAATGACAGCTGTGTCGCGAACAACCCAGAGCGCATGGTGGATCCCGTCGTCCGCTGTCAGGTCAACATCCGGAACTCCTGCAGCGAGAGCTGCCAGCATGGCATCTACCTGCTCCCGGGATTTATAGGCGAGCAACACAGGTCCGGTTTGCGCATTCAGGGCCTCGATCTGGCGAACCCGGTCATCTTCCTTGTCCGGGCGGGTAAATTCATGCTTGCGAATCCTGTTGCTGTCATAGTCAGCCACAGACGCGGCCACGACCAGCCCCGTCTGGCTGTGCTCACCCATAACCATGCGGTAGATGTAGTAACAGGGAGCATCGTCACGCACCAGTATCCCCTGCTGCAACATTTGTTGCAGATTGGCGGATGCCCGCGCATATACCTCTTCTGCATGCGGGTCGATCGTTTCCAGAAGATCGATCTCGGGTTTGGAAATATGCAGAAAACTCCAGGGACGCCCTGCGGCCCGCACACGGGCCTCGGCACTACTGAGAACATCGTACGGCGGCGCAATCACATCGGCTGCCCGGTCAGCAACAGGGCGCAAGGCGGCAAAGGGGCTTATCAAGGTCATGTGTTTTCCACTGTCTGCGTTCGAAATATCGGGCGCTTATTGTACACACACAAGTCCAGCACTGCGATCGATGAAAGTGACGGTCACCACTCATGAATCAGCCGTCACCTGACAAGCGGAACGCAGCCATGTCCGGCACCCCGGCAGGCACCATCAAACGGGAGCGTGCCCTGGTTGTTACAATTAACGCGGGTGCAGTGAGGAAATCACGCTCCCGTATGGCCAGAGCCTGGACAGGGTTCTGTGAAAAAATCCAGGGCACCCCGCTCGCCTACAAACTGTCATTTTTTATTACAGTACTGGTGGTCAGCTGCATGATATTGCTGGGGACCATCATCGTCGGGCAGCAAACAGGACTATTACGAAAGCAGATTGCTGATCAGGGACAAACCCTGGCACACCTGCTGGCACAGTCGGCCAGGGAACCCTTGCTTGCTGATGACAACCTGGCGCTGGACGCAATTACCGGCAGTTTCTCCGACAATAACGGTGTCCTGGGTACAATCATTCTCTCGCTGGACGGGGACATCATCAGCAAGGCCGGCATATTGCATGAAGAAAAGAACCTGTTAACACACAGGTTAATAAAGGATGTCATCGAGGATGGTGGCACGACCGTCACCTGGAGGTGGCAACCGCTAACCGGCCTGCGCAAACAAACTGTCATGTCATTTATCATGCCGGTAACATTCCAGAATGTTACCGCCGGATACGCCATGGTGTCCTTCAGCCAGTCCGGGATGGAACAGTCAACACGCCAGGCGGTACAGGCCATATCCGGTGCCACCCTGCTGATGATTGCCCTGAGTATTGCCATGGCCTTTGCTCTTGGCCGCCGCATCACCCAGCCGATTGACAAGCTGGTCGAGGCCAGCCGCGCCATCGGCAATGGCGAATATACTTTCAGATTCAAGGAACGCCGCAAGGATGAACTCGGACTGCTGATGCTGGCATTCAATGAAATGGCCGAAGGCATGCTGGAAAAATCACAGGTGAAAAACGCCCTTTCACGTTATGTCTCACCTGGCGTTGCCAGGCAAATCCTGTCAAACCTGGATGACGTTGGACTCAGCGGCAAGCAGATTGAGGGCAGCGTTCTGTTTGCGGACATCACCGGCTTCACGCAAATATCGGAACAGATAAAACCGAAGGCGCTGGTAGATATGCTGAACCGGTATTTTACCCTAATAACCTGCGCCTGCTCGATTAATCACGGCATTGTAGACAAGTACATGGGAGACGGAGCCATGCTTGTGTTTGGCGCACCGGAAGCCGATACAGATCACGCCTTCCATGCCATCAGCTGTGCCCTGCTGATTCAGAAACTGGTTAAAGCGGAAAACCTGCAACGTGAAGCACAGGGACTGACTCCTGTCAGACTAAGGATCGGCATTAATACCGGCAGTATGCTGGCAGGGAACATGGGGTCATGCGACCGCATGGAATATACCGTTGTTGGCGACACTGTTAATCTTGCTTCACGTCTCTGCGGCATCACCAACGGTGACCAGATTGTCATATCACGTGAAATGTATATGCGGGATGACATAAAGAATCGCGTACTGGCCGGAGAGTATCAATCAATACGACTGAGAGGCATCAGCAAACCTGTCAGTACCTACCTGGTAGAGCAACTGACTGCTGATTATCAGGAGGTTGTCGATCGGCAATTCGAGGAAATCATCATTGCAGAAGCAGGCGAGTTCCATGAAGCATAAACTGTTCAGGCTCATACTCGCATTACTGCTGCCCGTGATGGCCGGTTGCTCCGGCATGGGTGCTATAAACCTCGGGCAGGACAGGCCGGAGGACCTGGACGAGCTGCTGGAACAGCATGAATATGCCCGTGCAAGGCAGCTTACAAGCAAACACACGTCCATGGATACACTGGAAGTGCAAACAAGGATCACTGGCGAGGAAACATCCTACGAGAAAAAAACCCATGCACAGGCGCTCACACTGGAAGCCGAAAACGACCTGCTGGGCGCAGTACAACTGTTGTCAGACGCCTTGCAAAAGGTGCCCCATAGCATCTCATTGCGCGAACTACGCAACAGGATTGAGCCGGAACGCACAAAACAGCTAGAGAACAATGAACGCGAGCAGTTGATCGCGCGTGCCAGATATATACTCGATCAGCAACAGCTTTACCGTGAACAGGCAAACCTGCAGCCGCCCAGTCTTGGACAGCGCTGGGAATATACACGCACCCAGAAAGAAGCGAAGGAACTTGCCGGAAAACTCATGGAACACGGCCAGCAGGCCCGGGAAAATGATAACCCGAAACTGGCAAAAACCTGCCTGCAACTATCCGCGGCGCTGCACAAGACCCAGGAAGTCGATGCTCTGCTGACTGACATCCATACACAGGAAGAGGCCAGTAAACAGGTAGTCATGAAGGAAAACCGGCTGGCCCGGAAAAAAGCCAGCGTGCAGGAAGAAAAAACCAGGAAAAAGGAACAGCAGGATCAGAAAAAGAAAACCGAGGTACTGCTTGCCGAGGCCCAGCAGGCCCTTGCAGAAGATGACCTGCAGGTTGCCCGCGCGGCAGTTATACAGATACCCCCCTCAGCTGTCCCTGACAGTGAGGTGCTTGCCATCCAGGGTGATCTTCACCAGGCAGTTGACATGCGCGTAAAGAAGCTGGTGAAGGAAGGTGACAAGCAATACCGTGCCGATAATGTCCTGCAGGCCGTGCGGACATGGACAGCAGCACTCTCACTGGACCCGGACAACCAGGAATTGCGGGAACGTGTTGAACGTGCCAACAAGGTACTTGCCCGGCTGGAACAATTGAAACGGCAGCAGCACAGGTCCCTCCCCACACTCAATTTACCGGTGAAGCCGACACGGGTAGGTGCTATCAGGACTTCTCCTCAACACTGATACTGTCTATTTTCTGATAACCCCGCGGCAACTTGCGGCCTCGCCGTCCGCGTTCAGCCGCAAATTCATCGACCTCGGCAGCCTTCATGGTTTTGTGTTTCTTACCTGCATACACGGTAAGTTTCTCCCCATCCTGGATACACTGTATGGCTGCAACATACTCTTCACGGGATTTCAGCCGGGCGGACGGGATGTTGATGATCTTGTTGCCCTTCCCGCGTGTCATTTGCGGCAGTTCGGCAAGCGGTATGACCAGCATGTAGCCCTCGGTAGTCACGGCCACAATCCAGTCATCCTGCAAACTGCGAACCGGCACCGGCGGTAACACCCTGGCACCCCTGGGTACCGAGAGGGTGGCCTTGCCAGCCTTGTTACGTGTGTACATATCACCGAGCCTGACGGTAAATCCGTAACCTGAATCACTGGCCAGCAGATACACTTGCTCGGGGTCACCGGCCATTACGCCAACGAAACGGGCACCGTCAGCCGGCTTCAAACGACCACTCAGGGGTTCACCCTGCCCCCGGGCACTTGGCAGGGCATGCGTCGGCAAGGCATAGGTCTTGCCGGCAGAATCAATAAACACGGTCTGTTGATTGCTGCGGCAACGTGCCGCCATGGCAAAGTCATCACCGGACTTGTAAGTCATCTCTGCCGGATCAATCTCGTGACCCTTGGCGACCCTGACCCAGCCATTCCGAGACAGGACGACAGTCACCGCCTCACTTGGTATCAGCGCCGTCTCATCCAGTACCTGCGCAGGTGCACGATCGACCAGTTGCGAACGTCGCGCATCTCCATGCTTGCCGACATCCGCCATGATCTCT
>Ga0316194_10000799_pt1 | contig 21229 bp, 17 predicted proteins | sample CroRivsedime1_MG_FD_204936 | JGI IMG/M metagenome (GOLD analysis project Ga0316194, IMG submission 204936) | Coastal sediment microbial communities from Maine, United States - Cross River sediment 1 | ecosystem: Environmental > Aquatic > Marine > Coastal > Sediment | place: USA: Maine...
TGTCACGCTGTAGTTGCCGGCGTCTCCACTGATCGCAGAGACTTCGGTCATGGCCATGACGCGCAGGTTGCGGTTGGCCTTGATCCGGCGGAGGTTGATCTCCATACCGCACTTCGGGTGGCATAGTTTGGGGAAATACTTATAAAGCTGGCTGACGCGGCCGCCAAGCGATGGGTTCTTCTCCACCAGAATGACCTGCTTGCCGCATTCGGCGGCTTCCAGCGCGGCTGTCATGCCGCTGATGCCGCCACCCACCACCAGAATTGTCTGGTTGGTTGCGATAACCTCTGACATGGATACTCCTCCGTCCAGAGCTACTGTGACAAATAATTAGATTTTTTCCGGTCCCGGACAGGCGCCGTGCCGGAGCGAAAAAGCGGAGCCAACCATACTCCACCCCCATGCACTGCGCTAGAGTATCTATATATAAAGAGCATCGAATCTTTCGATAAATAAATAAGACGCGTATATATCACCCCGATTTTGTGGGCTTTGTTGCTGCCACTGGCGCGAAGCGGTAACGTCACTCTCGTAGCAATTGAGACATTGAAAAGAAACTTCAGAGGCGTCGGAAAAGGAACCGGGATGACTGCGCAAGTCCTTAAACCAGAAGAATATTTTATAAAAGACGAACCGTATTACGAGCCAGTCGGCAACGAGATAGAGGTGTTCGAGGCGGCCTATGCCAACCAGCTGCCGGTGCTGTTGAAAGGCCCGACCGGCTGCGGCAAGACCCGCTTTATGGAGCATATGGCGTGGCGGCTGCAACGCCCGTTGATCACGGTGTCCTGTCACGATGATCTGACCGCTTCTGACCTGGTGGGACGTTTCCTGATCAGCGGCGGTGAGACGGTGTGGGTCGACGGCCCGCTGGCGAAAGCGGTGCGCGTCGGTGGCATCTGCTATCTCGACGAGATTGTCGAGGCGCGCAAGGACACCACGGTGGTTATCCACCCGCTGGCTGACGACCGGCGCGTGCTGCCGATGGAGAAACTCGGTGAGCTGCTGGAGGCCAGCGACGATTTCTGCATGGCTATCTCCTACAACCCCGGCTACCAGAGTGTGCTCAAGGACCTCAAGCAGAGTACCCGGCAGCGCTTTGTGGCGCTGGAGTTTGACTATCCGGCTGCCGGGCTGGAAGCGAAGATCATTGCCAATGAGACCGGCGTGAGCGACGCAACCGCCGCGCAGTTGGTGAAGTTCGCTCAGATGACCCGTAACCTGAAAGGCAGCGGCCTGGAGGAAGGTGCCAGTACCCGCCTGCTGGTACACGCTGCCAAGTTGATGAAAAGTGGAGTAAATCCGGTGGTGGCCTGTCGTTCCAGCATTGCCCAGGCGCTTACCGATGACGCTGAAATGCTGACTGCCGTGAATGAGCTGAGCGCATCGGTATTCTGAGCGCCAGCTGCCTGCTGCGTAGAATCGTGCACCGCTGACACCATGGTCGAACTCCCTACCATCCCGGAATCTGCAGTCCAGGGCGCACTCATCGAGACGCCGTTCGATGACTATGAACTGCTCGATTTCGGTCGCGGCCGCAAGCTGGAACGCTGGGGCGAATACCTTGTGGAAACCCGCGATGCGCTGGCGACCGGCGAGCCGTCGACCACAGGCTGGCAGGCCGACTGGATTTATATCGATGAGGTCGGGCATGCCGGTCAGTGGGAGCCGACGCGCAGCGGCCTGGCACGCGAATGGACGGTAGTGCTGGCCGGTGTGACGGTGCTGTGCCGCCTTGATGCACGTGGTCGTGTTGGTTTGCGCAGTCGTGACCTGTCCTGCGGCCAGTGGGTGCGTGAACGCATCGACGGTTGCTACGACCTGGAAGACATCAGTTTGCTCAACCTGTTCGGTGGCAATGGCTACGTGACGGCGCAGGCACTGGCCGCGGGTGCCTCCGTGGTACACGTCGAGGCCGACACTGACATGCTGGTGCTGGCACGCGAGTTGGCCGGCACCCGGGGTGTCGACTACGTTCAGGACAATGTCATGGACTACGTCGAGGACCTGCTGCGCCGCCAGCGTCGCTTTGACATGATTGTGTTACCGGTGCCGGCGCTGGGGCATGGTCCCAAGGGCCAGCTGTGGGATCGCGAAGTCGACCTGCCCCGGCTGGTGAAATATCTGCCGCGCCTGGTTACTGATAACTGTCTCGGCATCTGGCTGTCCACCGACGGTGGTGCTATCACCTGGAAGGCCGAGAGTCTCGGCCAGTTATTGCAAGAGGTGTTACCCGGTCACACCATCGAACCTGTTGTGCTCGGTGTCGGGACCGCCGAGGGGCGCAGTATGCCGGCGGGCGTTGCAGCGCGCTGGTTCGATGCAACTGATTTTCTCCAGAGCGGCGACATGCCGCTGACGGCCGTGCAACTGGAAGAACGTCTCGACGTGCACATGGTGTCGCTGGGTGCGGCCGAGGAACCGGCGCGTGCACTGGCCGAGTATCCGCGTGCACAGCAGGACTTCGTGTTGCGTTGTGCCGGCATGGTGGGGCGCACGAGTTCCGGTATGGCGTACAATTTTGTTACGCATGTATGCGGCGCGCTACGGTTGATGGACGAAGCCGGTGTCGAGTCCTGGCTGCTGTCGTGTATGGATATCTACGATACGCGCGGTCTGCATCCTGCGGTCGCTGCTTTTAAGGATGTGGAAACTTTTGCATGTGAGTACAAGGCGCGCCGCAGCGGTCTGGCGCTGGACGACGTGATCAATGTACTGGAAGCCTTCGTTCACGGGCTGAACGGCCGAAAATTGAAAGTGGAAGCCGGTGAAGACATCTACACCGATACGGAGACCCTGTTTCTGCCATCTTCTGTTAGTCTGTCTGCAGACCGTGACGAGAACTTCCAGCTGTACAAGGCTATGGTTGTACACCAGTGGGCTCAGACGTGGAGTGGCACCTGGCGTATCGATGTCAGCGACGCACTGTCTTCGTATCCCGATTACGCCAGGGCGCTGGCCTGTTTTCATGCACTGGAAACCCTGCGGCTGGATGCGCTCGTCAGTCGTCAGTTGCCGGGTGTGTTTCGGTCTATGCAGGCGTTACGTAAAAACCCGGATGAAGTGCTGGCAGAAAGCTGGTGCGCTGCACGGGAGCGTATGGCGCGTGTAGGCGCCGGCGTGCAGGACAGTCTCGATTTGCTTCCTTCAATGATTGATCAACGTTTGCCGGTAACCACACCTTACCAGGGCGTACTGCGACCGGCCGACGTGGCGCGCGTGCGCGAGGCGCGTATTGAGGCTGATAAACAGGCGTTTCGTCTCGGCTTGTTGAAAATGCAAAACGATATCGAAACGGCGCGCGAGCAGAGTGAAGGCGAAACACTGGAAGACGATGCCGGAGCGGTAACGGAAGATGAGGACAGTGCACCGTTTAAACTGCGTGAAGTCGAATCACAGCAAACAGCGGACGGTTTCAGTTACGAAATCGAACTCGACGGCCGGCCGCTGGATGTGCCCGACAACGTCAAAGGTACCATGGCTTCTATTCTCCAGGACCTTGGTGATATCCCCGATGATTATCTGCAGGCGGCGGGTGATGGTGTGTACTACGCCGGGGAGATTGATCAGCCCAGTTCAGATGATGTGTGGAAGGGGACCTATCATGAAGAAGGCGCCTTTCTCTATAACGAGTGGGACTACGAACGCCAGCACTACCGCAAGAACTGGGCGGTGCTGCGTGAGATGGATGTGCACCCCAGTCATGACAGCTTCGTCAGTGACACACTGCACAAGTACCGTGGGCTGGCTATGGACCTGCGCCGCACCTTTGAGGCGCTGCGTGGCGAAGACAAGCTGCTTAAGAAACAGCCCTACGGTGACGACGTGGACATCGATGCGCTGGTAGAGGCGCTGGCTGATGCGCGCCACGGCGAGGAAATGAGTGAACGGCTGTTTACCAAGTTGCACAAGCTGGAACGCAACATCGCTGTCATGTTCATGATCGACATGAGCGGTTCCACCAAGGGCTGGATCAACGATGCCGAACGCGAAGCGCTGGTACTGTTGTGCGAGGCGCTGGAAACGCTGGGTGATCGCTATGCGATTTATGGTTTCTCCGGTATGACGCGCAAACGCTGTGAAGTCTACCGCGTGAAAAGTTTTGATGAGCCTTATGACGAGGAAGTGCGCGCGCGTATCAGTGGTATCCGTCCCAGGGACTACACGCGCATGGGCGTGACCATACGGCACCTTACCAGTCTGTTGAACGAAGTCGAAGCGCGTACCAAGCTGCTGATCACTTTATCCGACGGCAAGCCCGACGACTACGATACCTACCGCGGTGCCTACGGTATCGAAGATACGCGCATGGCGCTCATCGAGGCCAAGCGCAGCGGTATTCATCCCTTTTGTATCACTATCGATACCGAGGCGCGTGATTATCTGCCGCATATGTACGGCGCGGTGAATTACGCGGTGATCGACGAGGTGCGCAAACTGCCTTTGAAGGTATCGGATATCTATCGTCGTCTGACGACCTGACTGCTGGCGGAGTGGAGTTCAGAGAGGGGTGCGCGGGCAATTCGCGCTGTTTGAGCGTGAATTACGCTAAATTTTCGTATATCAGTACCACAATATATAGTGTTTTTCTGTTTCTTAAGAATTGCCCGTGATACACCAGTGGTTTCGAGAGCGAAACTGCCAAATATCGCTATAAGCATCTGTTAATAGACTATAATATAAATACTCTTTGGGGCTGGATTATGGCTTGACAGGCCCCCGAACGAAGCCTATCTTACCAACCGTTCACACAACATCTTGTGGTTGTGCCAAAATTTGGCTCAAGATATCGAGTCTATCCCCTGAAACCGGCAAAAACCGCAAAATTACACATTTACAAGGAGTCAGGAGTCTAAATGAAATCAGTTCAGCTGAAGTCTGTTTCGACCGGAGTATCAGATATCCCCCTGCAGGAAGCATCGCTGGATATCTGGGATACCAAGTACCGGTTAAAGCGCAAGGATGGTGTCGCGGTCGACGTAACGATTGATGACACCTATCAGCGCGTGGCGCGTGCGCTGGCCGAAGTCGAGGACACGCCGGAGAAACAGGCGCACTGGAATGAACAGTTTCTGTGGGCGTTGCGTCATGGGGCGATTCCCGCCGGGCGCATCACTTCCAACGCCGGCGCGCTGGAGCACAAACCCGCCACATCGACCATTAACTGCACCGTGTCCGGCACCATCCAGGACTCGATGGACAATATCCTGGAACGAGTGCACGAGGCGGGGCTGACGCTGAAGGCCGGTTGCGGCATTGGCTACGAGTTTTCCACGCTGCGCCCCCGGGGTGCCTATGTATCCGGCGCCGGTGCCTATACCTCGGGTCCACTGTCGTTTATGGATATCTACGACAAGATGTGTTTCACCGTGTCATCGGCTGGTGGCCGGCGCGGTGCGCAGATGGCGACTTTCGATGTCGGTCACCCGGATGTGATGGATTTTATCCGCGCCAAGCGCGAGGACGGCCGTCTGCGACAGTTCAACCTGTCGCTGTTGATTACCCGGGAATTCATGGATGCTGTGCAGCGTGACGGGGAATGGAAACTCGCTTTTCCTCTTAATGAGCAGGAAGTCGAGGAAGAGGGGCTGGATTTGTCCGATGCCAACCAGGTGATCTGGCGGGACTGGCCGAATAAAAACGGTTACCTCGCCAATGAAACCGGCCTGGTGGCCTGCAAGGTTTATAAAACCATCAAGGCGGGGCATCTGTGGGACATGATCATGACGTCCACCTACGATTTTGCCGAACCGGGTTTCATCCTCATCGACAAGGTCAATGAGATGAACAATAACTGGTTTATGGAAGACGTCCGCGCAACCAATCCCTGTGGCGAACAGCCATTGCCACCTTACGGATCCTGCCTTCTGGGTTCCGTAAACCTGACCCGGTTTGTGCGTAACCCCTTTACCGATGAAGCACAGTTTGACTGGGATGAGTTCCGCAAGGTGGTGGCCATCTTTACACGTATGCTGGATAACGTGGTAGAGATCAACGGCCTGCCGCTGGAAAAACAGCGTGACGAGATCAAGAGCAAGCGCCGACACGGCATGGGCTTTCTGGGCCTGGGCTCGACCGTCACCATGCTGCGCATGAAATACGGCGCAGCCGATTCGGTGGAGTTTACGGAAAAGATCAGCCGCGAACTGGCGTTAACCGGATGGCGGGTTGCGCTGGATCTGGCAAAGGAAAAAGGTCCGGCACCGATCCTCGAGGAGGACTTCGAGATTACAGCAGAAATGCTGCGCAAACGGCCGGAGATGAAGCGTGACGGTTACCGGCAGGGCGACAGCATCAAGGGCAAGGTGTTACACGCCAGGTACAGCCGTTACATGCAACAGGTGGCGGAAGTTGCTCCAGAGCTGGCCGAGCAACTGGCAGAGACCGGTGCGCGTTTTACGCACCATTCCTCGATTGCGCCGACCGGTACCATTTCGCTGTCACTGGCGAATAATGCCAGTAACGGTATAGAACCCAGTTTTGCTCACCATTATTCCCGTAACGTGATTCGCGAAGGGCGCAAGACCAAGGAAAAGGTCGATGTGTATTCTTTCGAAATGCTGGCCTATCGCAATATGGTGAATCCCAAGGCATTACCACACGGCAAGGACGGTGAAAACAGTTTGCCCGACTATTTTATAGCGGCTGACGACGTCACTCCCGGGGAGCATGTCGACATCCAGGCAGCAGCGCAGAAGTGGGTGGATTCCTCGATTTCCAAAACGGCTAACGTACCGACGGACTATCCTTTTGAAGAGTTCAAGGATATCTACATGTACGCTTATCAACAGGGTCTCAAGGGTTGCACCACTTTCCGCTTTAACCCGGAGGCGTTCCAGGGCGTGCTGGTAAAGGATAAAGACCTCGAAAATACCGTCTACCAGTTCACCCTGGAAGATGGCAGTGTTGTGCAATTGAAAGGCAACGAAGAAATCGAGTATGACGGAGAAACACATAGCGCGGCCAACTTGTACGATGCCCTGAAAGAAGGGTACTACGGTAAATTCTGAGTAGCTTGTACAAGAGGTTAGAGGAGATTGACATGGCAAAGAAAATTGAAAAGAAAATTGTAGGATACGAAGTGCTCAAGAATGAAGAGCAGGAACAGGACGGAGGTTGTGTAGCGACCGAACCCAAGGAAGAAGACAATATCGTCCAGCTGCATGAGAAGCTTCAGCGCCCGGAGATGCTGCTGGGATCGACCTACAAGGTCAAAACGCCGCTGTCCGAGCACGCGCTGTATATCACTATCAATGACGTGGTGCTTAATCAGGACACCAAACACGAGCTGCGACGCCCGTTCGAAATTTTTATCAATTCAAAAAACATGGATCACTTCCAGTGGATCGTGGCGCTGACGCGGATTATTTCCGCGGTATTCCGTAAAGGTGGTGATGTAACTTTCCTGGTTGAAGAGTTGCGCTCGGTGTTCGACCCGCGTGGCGGCTACTTCAAAAAGGGCGGCCGTTACATGCCGTCGCTGGTAGCCGAGATCGGGGATGCGATAGAATGTCACCTGCGCATGATTGGCATGTTGAAGGATGATGGTCTCGACGAGCACCAGAAGAAACTGGTAGCTGAAAAGCGCGCCCAGTATGAAAGTGCAGTCGAGAAAAGGAATACAGATGAATCCAGCGATTTTCCGGTCGGTGCCCAGCTGTGTAAAAAATGTAATACCAAAGCGGCGGTCCAGATGGATGGGTGTCTGACCTGCCTGAATTGCGGTGAATCGAAATGCGGTTAAACAGACTACTGCCCGGAGGTGTGACTGTCCTGTGAATTTACTCGACAAAGAACACAAGAGAACAAAAATGCTGATTCACCAACCGATTCCCGGATATTGGTACACCAGTATTGCCGGTCAATTGCAGCAGGTGCGCATGGTGCTGCACGAAGGGCAACAACAGAGCAGGATCGTACTGGAAAACATCAATGGCCGGCGCAAGACGGTGAGCCTGGATGGCTGGTACCGGCTCGACCTGACCCTGCACTCGCCGGGCAACCAACGCCGGCGGCGGCATGGATCCAGTGATTCCGGCGAAGAATCATCCTAGGGGGCCTCTGAAAACCCAATCCATTGCGGGGCCTGCAGGTGCACTGGAGATTCTTGAAGAGATGCCTGCCGAGACACCTGCAGCAGTTGCGGTCATCTGTCATCCCCATCCGTTGCATGGCGGTAGCCTCAACAACAAAGTCGTCCACCAGCTGGCGAAGACGTTTACCGAACTGGGTGCGGTCAGCATCCGCTTTAATTTTCGCGGTATCGGGGAGAGTAAAGGCGAATACGACGAGGGCCGGGGTGAATTGCAGGACCTCCTCGCAGTGGCTGCCTGGGCGCAGGCGCGTTGGCCTGAGGTGCCGCTCTGGCTGGGCGGTTTTTCGTTCGGTGGGTTTATTGCGTTGCAAGCCGCACAAAAACTCGCTCCGCAACGACTGGTTAGCGTGGCTCCCGCGGTCAATTACTTTACTGACAGCGCGTTAAATCTTTCCGGTATTTCCTGGTTGCTTATCCAGGGCGATGCCGATGATATTGTGCCCGCTGAGCTGGTCACCGGCTGGACTGGCAGTCTGGAATTCCAGCCACAGCTGGTGCTACTTAAAGGTGCCGGTCATTTTTTTCATGGGAGGTTGAATGAACTGAAACAAACGATTGTTGACAGTTTCAACGCAGACTAGTGCTGTTTGATATTTTCGGCGAAGCGAAAAACCTCGCTGGCTGTACTGAATATTTTATCAATAATGCGATTATTGATTGCACAGCTCCAGTAAGCAGGACGCACGCCACCCTTGAAAACGGGATTTGCACTGATAGCTCGACCATTAATGGTTTTTTCTATTTTTGCATTCATCCCCAGGCCTTTATTTTTCGAGTTTTGCATGAAATATGCAGCAAGTGACATGCCATAGGTACTAATCCACTAATTATAATGATGGTTTTCGTGGCCAGAATATTCCCCGCTGGCGGTATATTGTGAGAGTGTAAAAAAACCCGATAGGCAGGTTTCCCGCAGCATTGCGGAAAAGTATCATAAGGCGCTGAAAATAATAGGTATACGTAATTTTTCAGCTTGCACGACGATGATCCAATACATCGACGGGATGTGTGCCTGAACCAACCATCCCGCACCCGCTATCGAACTGGCCGCGGGGAAAATACCGGGTGGCTGGAGACCCGGTTTGAGGACGCCGACCATTAGAATGGGCATAATAAGGTTCTCGCCGGTTGGGCGGCACATAAAACCATGTATGAAAAACATTTCGGACTGACAGAACGCCCCTTTTCGATCGCACCTGATCCACGCTTTCTATACATGAGTCAGAAGCACCGCGAAGCGCTGGCGCATTTGTTGTACGGCGTTGGGGAAGGTGGTGGTTTTGTACAGTTAACGGGCGAAGTCGGTACCGGTAAAACCACTGTTTGCCGTTGTCTGCTCGAACAGTTACCCGAGCATGTCGACATTGCCCTGATACTCAATCCGCGTGTGACTGCACTCGAGTTGCTGGGTAGCCTGTGTGATGAGCTGAAGATCCAGTACGCCAGAGATACGACCAGTATCAAGTCCCTGATTGATGTTCTTAATGCCTATCTGCTTGATTCACACTCACGGGGCCGGCGTACTGTACTCATGATCGACGAGGCGCAGAATCTTAGCGCGGAAGCGCTGGAACAGGTTCGTTTACTGACCAACCTGGAGACTACCCGCGAAAAGCTGTTGCAGATTATCCTGGTCGGTCAGCCGGAGTTAAGGGAATTGCTGGCGCGCGAGGATTTGCGCCAGCTGTCCCAGCGTATCACGGCGCGTTACCACCTTGAACCCATCAACAGGGATGAAACCGCAGCGTATATCCGGCACCGGTTACAGATCTGTGGTGCCAGTGCAACTCTGTTTACTGATACGGCGGTTGAGTTGACGCACAAACTGTCAGGCGGCGTTCCCCGTTTGATAAACGTGTTGAGCGACCGCGCCATGCTGGGAGCGTTCGTGGAGGGTAAACGGATGGTCGATGCAGCGATAGTCCAGCGCGCTGCACGTGAAGTACTTCCCGAGGAAGGATTGGAAGCACCCAGCCAGGGGATTTGGCGCTGGTTGGGCATAAGTGCGGTGGTGGTTTTGGCTGCGTTGCTCGGCTATTTTCTCGCCATTACCGTTCCGTGGCCTGAACCCGCGCGGCTGGCAATGAATTCAGTTGAGGAGCCAGTGCTTGAGGAACCAGCGCTTGAGGAACCAGCGCTTGAGGAGCCAGCGCTTGAGGGGCTGGAGCCTGAAGAGCAGCCGCTATCTGAGGAGCCGCTCACCGGTCCTGCGGCCAGTGAGACAGACGTCCGGCCTGTGAATGAAACAGGTGCGTTGTCTGTAGCCTTGGCAGAGTCACCACCTGCAAGTAACCCGGCAGCAATGGACCTGAAGCTGGCGCTGGCACAGGCCGGCCCCGGTGTTGCCGCGCAGTCATGGAAATCACTGTACAGCCTGTGGGGAGTGCGGTCGTCAGCAATCAGTGATGAACAGGCGTGCGCACAAGCTCCCGCTTTCGGGCTGCGCTGCCTGCAAGGAGGTGGCAGCTGGACTGTACTGAAACATTACAACAGACCGGCCCTGTTACTACTGGTTGCGGCCGAGGGTCGGCGTGTCCCGATCCTGCTTAAGGAAGTGGTGGGGTCAACGGTCAGAGTACAGGTGGATGGCCGTGAACTTGAGGTGCCGGTTGATGAGCTTGAACGGCACTGGTTCGGTGAGTACCGCCTGTTATGGAAAACAGCACCCAATGGCAATGCTGCCCTGCGTCCGGGGGATCGCAACGCAGACGTGAAATGGTTGCGTGATCGCCTGGCCAGGGCTACCGGGATGACTTCGATAGCGCCGGACCCGCTATATTTTGATGCCGGACTCAAGGAACTGGTTCAGTCTTTTCAGCGTGACCAGGATTTGAACGCCGATGGCGTAGTAGGTGCCCGGACTTTTATCAACCTGAACAATCTTGACCGCGAGTCGTCAGTGCCACGCCTGGGTGCTGCCGCTGTGGACAGATAGCCGGCTGATCCTGTGTCATATATTCTTGAGGCGCTAAAGAAAGCTGAACTGCAAAGAGATATCGGGCAGGTACCCGGGATAGGCAGCGAGCACGAAAAACCGTCGCGAGCGGTTACCGGGAAGTGGTTATGGGTGGTCGTGGCTTTTCTGGGTCTGAACCTGGTCCTGTTGGTGTGGTTGCTATGGCCGCCTGGTTCAGGTCCGGATATTCGTAACGGCTATGATCCGGAGTTCACACAGCCCGACCCCGTGATCCGGGAGCAAGCGGTGGTGAGTGCGCCATCACCTGTTCCACCACCACCTGTTGTAAATCCCGCCCGGCGTGCCGGGCCTGAGGTCGTGTTATCGGCCGCAGCACCTGTGGTAACTGAACCTGAACCGGCGCCTGATCCTGTTTCCGAACAGCCGGCGCTGACAGAGCGCGTGTATGAGGAGGAGGTTCAGGAATTCCAGCCGGTGGAGGAGGAGGCTGCCACGGATCTCGATAGCCTGCCCGTCTGGCCGCAGATTCCGGGCCACCTGTTTCAGCAAATCAAGGGTGGTATAAACCTTGATGTGCATGTCTACAGCGATAGTCCGCAGGATCGTTTCGTTTTAATAAACCTGCAAAAGTATCATGCGGGCGATCAATTACAGGAAGGGCCGCTGTTGGACGAAATAACACAGGAAGGTGTGATATTGTCGTTTCAGGGGCAGCAATTCCAGGTTCATGCCCAATAAGGTGTATTCAGGTAACTAATTAATGTTAAAAAGAATTATAGTTTTGGGGCTGTCGCTTTGCGCGGCCGCTTCCGGTTTCCCGGTGCAGGCCACAGATCAGGGTGCGAGGCTTGATACGCGCCAGATCATACTTCGCCTGAAGGATGATGGCGTCCGCCATATCCAGGCAGTGCGAAGCAGCGAGGTTGTTCCGGGTATCACCATGCCGGACGGGAGACCATTGACCCTGGTCCGGCAATTCGACGGCAATGGCCTGGTGCTGCGTTTGCCGGAAGCTGTCAGTTTGCAGGAAGCACAGGCAATAGCGGCAAGGCTTGTTGCAGATTCTTCGGTAATTTCAGCGCAGGCGGATAAACGTATGTATCCGACGTTGGTCCCTACCGATCCCGGCTATCTTCCCGGTAACGTGCTTCCTCCCGACAATATATTGTCGGGCCAGTGGAATCTGTTTGAAGATACCGGTGGCATCAGAATGCAGACTGCCTGGGACCGGGAAACGGGTTCGCCTGCTGGTGTTATCGCCCAGCTGGACACCGGTATTGTCCAGCACCGTGACCTGGACCCTGACCGGATCCTGGATGGTTACGATTTCATCACGGACATTACAACTGCGAATGATGGCGATGCCAGGGATCCTGATCCTACCGACCCGGGTGACGCTACAGTCGCTGATGAATGCGAACCCGGCATGCCAGGGACAAATAGCTCCTGGCATGGCTTGTCAGTGGCCAGCATCATGGTGACCGAGTCCAACAACATATTTGATATTACAGGGATCGATTTTGCTGCCAGCTTGCTGCCGGTTCGGGTGCTGGGTAAATGTGGTGGAAGTGTGTCGGACGTCGCTGATGCCCTCCGCTGGGCGGCGGGGCTGTCGGTGACGGGTGTGCCTGATAATCCAACACCGGCACGGGTCATCAATATGAGTCTGAGTGGTGCGGGGAGCTGTACACAGGAAGAGCAGAATGCGATCAATGCCGCTGTCGGTACAGGGGCTGTGATCATTGTGTCGGCCGGTAACGAGGATGTAGACGTTGCTACGCAGAGTCCGGCCAACTGTCAAAATGTAGTGACGGTGGGCGCGACGCTGCGCGACGGTTCACGTGCGCCGTATACCAACAGTGGTGAAGAAGTCGACCTGAGCGCGCCGGGTGGCCTGATCTCGAATAGTGATCCGAATGACCCGGACGGATTACTGATACTTACGAATAGTGGCACAATCAGCGCCGATCCGCTGGGTAGTACAACCAGGAGGATCGCTGGCTCCAGTTTTTCTACGGCACAGGCCTCTGCTGTTGCATCGCTTATGCTGGCAGTAAACAGTTCACTCAGCTCCGGCCAGGTCCGGGATATACTGCGGCAGACAACGCGCGCGTTCCCGGATGCAAGTTGTAATACCAATATATGCGGGAGTGGAATTCTGGATGCCGATGCTGCATTGACGGGTGCTGCAGATCCGACATCGGTACTGGGCAGCAGCGTGAATGTCAGCGGTGGTGGCGGTAGCTGCTCCATTGTAGCAACAGCGGCTTCAGGGTTTGATCCTCTGTTCCTGTTGTTAATGATTTTGGTCGCCAGGCGCTGCTGGCAGAGAAAAATGCACGTTTTCCCGCCTGCCCGGTGATGGCGTTGGGCGCGTCGTGCTAGCAGCTATCCAGGAATTCTTTCGCCTGAAAATCGAGCCGGATATGACTGCCGGTCCGGACAGACATGGGCTGCAGCTGGCAGCGGCTGCGCTACTGTTCGAAGTATTGCGCGCAGACGATGATGAACACCCGGATGAGCGCGCTATGCTGGAGCAGGCACTGCGCAACGCGTTTTCCCTCAGTGACCGGGAAACCCGCGAACTGGCGGAACTGGCGGATTGCGAAGCGGCCGAATCAGTCTCGCTGTACCAGTTTACGGGTTTGATTAACCAGCATTTCTCTGCCGAAGAAAAAGTGCAGTTAGTGGAAATGCTGTGGCAGGTGGCCTATGCAGACGATCGCCTGGATCCTTACGAAGAAGCGACCGTACGCAAGATCGCTGAGTTACTGCATGTGCCGCACAGGGACTTTATCCGCGCCAAGCACAGGGCGCTGGGTGACGAATAATAAAAAGGCAGCCAGGTGGCTGCCTTTTGTCTGAATCAGGTCTGATGTCTGATTAGACCATATCTTTCAGAGCTTTCAACGCCAGCACCTTGACTACATTGCGTGCCGGTTTGGCCTTGAAGGTCATGGGCTCGCCGGTGAAGGGATTGACACCCTTGCGTGCCTTGGTGGCCGGCTTACGGACAACCTTGATTTTCATCAGGCCAGGTACGGTGTACGCGCCGGGGCCAGTGCGTTTCAGGTCGCGTTTGATCAGGGTGTTGAGAGATTCGAAAACGGCACCAACATCTTTCTTGGTCAGGCCGGTCTTGTCGGCGATATAGGTAAATGTTTCAGCTTTGGTGGTAGGTTTCTTTACCGCCTTGGCAGCAACCTTTTTCTTGGCGGTTTTCTTGGCAGTCTTTTTCTTTACGGCCATTCAAATTACTCCTTACAGTAGTGGTCTGGGACGTGACCGCGCAAAGATAGCACAAAAAAAAATAAGTGAAACCCTTTTATGCAATTTAAGCCTGTTTTTTAAGTCTCAAATGAGAGTGGCTTCGTTAATGCATGTAAAAAACAGTACCAGTCGTTATCCCCGCGTAACGCGAATACAGATTGTGACACACGCTGGCTGGCGACAGTCCGGGGCAAGGTAGTGCTCTGCAACTACAACAACGAGTGATTGGTCAACGCTATCCATGCCCGTGAATGCGCCAGGTTTTGCTAATTGATCAAAAAATACACAGCAAAAATTCAGGGTGGGGTTGGCGCGTTGATTGCTCCGCAACAGCAAACAACCGGCAGGTCGTGGTGGAGCCCCGACGGGCTCCCGGGGAAACAGAAAAATCGTGAGCCACTTCACACATTTTGTAGACATTGAACGGCTAAGATTTTGATCTGAATGGCCGATAGCAGTGAAGCGTGGCGGGACACCGCGCCGACCCCTATTCGGGTGTCTTGAAATTGTATTCAGACTATCAGATCGGACGGACCAGCAGACCATGGGAGCGGCAATAAAGCTTATTGATAAGAAGATGTTACGGGATCTTGTCCCCATCAACGCGCTATCGGCTGTCCACGTCGAGGAAATTACCCGGAAAGCTGTAATCGAGGAAGTTAGTTCCGGGCGCTACGTGTTCAAGAGTGGCGATCGTGACTACCAGTCTGTCTACCTGCTGCAGGGAACCATCGAGCTGGTCGGTAATAAAGGGCGCGATGTTGTCAGTACGGTGCAGGCTGGAACCGAAGCAGCCCTTCATCCACTGGCCCACAAACAGCCCCGTCAACTGTCTGCGCGGGCTTCTGGAAAGGTTACTGTAGCGCGCATTGACTCCAGTCTGCTCGATGTATTGCTTACCTGGGATGAATCAGCGGGTTATGACGTGGTCGAAATCGATACCCAGGATGACGACGACTGGATGACCCGTATGTTGCAGTCGCAGGCGTTCCTGCAATTGCCTCCTGCAAATATTCACCAGCTGCTGATGCGCCTTGAATCAATCAATGCCAGCGCCGGTGATACGATCGTTCACCAGGACGAAGACGGCGACTATTTTTATATCGTCAAAAGTGGCCGTCTTGCGGTAACCCGAAAAGCCTCGGCGCGCAGCAAGGAAGTACTGTTGGCAGAACTGGGGGAAGGTGCGTGTTTTGGCGAGGACGCGCTGGTCGCCGGAACCAAGCGTAATGCGTCGGTGATGATGGTCACCGATGGCGCGTTGATGCGGCTCTCCAAGGATGATTTTAACGAGTTGCTGTGCGAGCCCCTGGTAAATGAAGTAGATATTGCCGAAGCGGAAAAGCTGGTCAAGGATGGTGCGCAGTGGCTGGATGTGCGCCTGCCCGGCGAGTTCGAAAACCAGGCCATTAGAGGCAGTACCAATCTGCCGTTGTCGGCATTGCGGGAGCAATGCACCGATCTGGATTCCGGAACGACCTTTATTGTGTGCTGTGATACCGGCAGGCGCAGTTCTGCCGCTGCCTTCGTCCTGAGCCAGAGGGGTTTCAATGTTTACGCGCTGAAGAACGGGATGATGGATGTACCGGATGCGGCACTGACGGGCGGACATCCCGATGTGCCCCAGGTGTCTGCGGCAACGGACGCCGAGATTATCCCCTTTGAAGCGGATACCGATCAACAGGCTGAAAGCGTCAGGAACCAGCCGGCAGACGGTGTTAAAGGCGATGCTGACAGCGTGCTGATCGATAAAATCGCAGAGTCGGAAAACGAAAAAATTGCATTGCAAAAGCAACTGGATGAGGCCAAGAAGCAGCTAGAAGCAACAAAAACCGAGCTGAGCGAGGCGCAAGGCCAGCTAAAGGACGGTCAGTCAGCGGTTAACCAGGCCATACAGGATCAGGAGTCGGGACAGCGCCGTCTTGAGTCGCTGCAGAATGAAAATACACTGATTCAGGATGAACTGAAGCGTTTACGCGCGACCCTGTCACAATTGCATGAGTCGGCGGACGGACGTGGCGATGCCCTGAGCAAAGAGCTGGCGCAGATGGCACAACGTCTGGACCGGCAGCAGCAGGAGCACGAAGGCCAGCTTCGCGAGACCGAACAGGAACTTGGCAGGGTACGTGATGATTACCAGCAGCTGGGGCAACGTACCAGTGCAGTTGCTGGTGAGCGGGACGCGGCCATCAAGGAGCTGGAGGAGGAACGGCAACGTCTTACGGCGCTTCAGGATCAGCAGGGCACCCTGCAGGCTGAAGGCAGCGAGCAGCTGAATGCGCTGCAGCAGACACTGGAAAACGAAAAGAACCAGCGGGCATCCCTGCAGCAGCAATTCAACGAGCTGGAGACTCGCCACCGGGAACTGGAACAGCAGAATGAAACGGACGCTGCAGGTGCAGAATCCGCGCAAACGAAGAATGCAGAGCTGGAGGAGCGGCTGGCAGCCAGCGAGCAGAAGCTGCAGGAGTACGGGCAGTTTTTGCAACAGGCCGGTGAGCGTGAGCTGGCCTTGCAGGAACAGCTTAAGCAGGCACAGCAGCAGGCTGCGAATGAGCTGGAACAGACACAAAGCGGTTTATCCACAGAAAGGGATGAACTCAGGGAGCAGCTGACAGTATTGCAGTCGCAACTGGATGCTGCTAACGAGCGCGAACAGCAGGTCCAGCAGTCAATACAGCAGGGTGAGGATGTATCGAGGCAGTTGCAGAAGGATCTGGAGCAATCCAGGGCGGACGCCGAAGATGCCCTCAAGCAGCTGGAGCAGGCAAAAGAGCAGGCCGCGGCCGCTGAAAAACGCGCAGCAGATCTGGACTCCACGCTGCAGGCAGCTACCAGTGAGCATGACTCGGATGTCGCCAGTGTGCGCGAAGCGATGGCGCGCGCGCAGGATGAGCGCGATAACGTCCAGCGTGAGCACAGGCGTTTGCTGGAAACGCTGCGCAAGGCTGAACGCGACCTGGAACGCACGCGCCACGATCACGAAACCGAAGTTCTCAGGCTGCAAAAGGAACTGAAAGCAGCTGCCGGTGGTTCCGGTGCCGCCCTGGCTGATGAGCTGGAAGCACTCCAGCAACAGATCAAGGAAGGCGAACGCCTGCGTGACGATGTGGAAATCCAGCTGGGTGAGCGCAGCGCGCAACTGGAGAATGAGCAGGCAGAAACGGAAAAACTCGCTCAACAGCTGCAACAGGCGCAACAGAGTGCCCGCGAGGCGGAGCAGCAGCTGATAGAAGCCAACCAGGTCGCCAATGAGGAAATGGCGGTCCGGCTTGATACCGAGCGGCAGGCGCAACAGGCATTACGTGGTGAGCTGGCTGCAGTCAGCGCTGAACGCAACGAGAGCCAGGAGCAACTTACCGTACAGAATCAGGAACTCGAAGAGCTGCGCCAGGCAACCGGGTTGGCGCGCGCTGAGTCTGACAAACATGCCGGGAAGTTGCAGACCCTGCAGGACAGTGTAAATCAACTGGAGCAGGCGCTTGCAGAGGCACAGGAAGCCAGGCAGCAGGCCTGTAAGGAAGTAGACCAGTTGCGTGCGGAGGCCGAGGTGACGCGCAGCCTGGTGGATATGCAGGCAGCGTCGGACGGTGACGCCGCACTGGATGAAGGGCTGGAGCAGGCCAGGAAGAATGTTGAAGTCGCGGTGCGCTTGCGCGCGCAGGCCGAGGAACAGGCCGCCGGATTACAGCGTGAGGTGGAACATCTGCAGGAGGAGCTTGGCCGAGCACGTTCGGGAAATGGACAGGCTGGGCATATCCCGTCACTGGATGAAGACGACCCGGGGGCGTCAGCCTTACTGGCACCCGATTTCGAAGACCAGGATGAGGATGATGACGTTGCTGTACAGGCGGGTGTGCTGCTTGAAGAGGGTGAGGTCAGTGTAACTTCTGCGCGTGCACAAACTGGCAGCTCAGGTGGCTGGAAGGGGCTGTTAGCCGGTCTGCTGGTTGGCGGTGCGCTGGCTTCGGGCGCCTGGTGGTTTGTTCATTCGCAACCGGGCAAGGAAACAGACAGCGCGTTCGAATCGCCCGCGCTTAAGAGCGAAGAAAAACCTGTGGTCGAACAAGACGAGGCAGGCAAAGCGGCAAAAGAAATTCAACCGGAATCTGTGCCACCAGCAGCAGATTCAGCTCCCTCGAAGGTTAGAGCGCCAAAGAATATTCCGCCTATCGCAAAAGGAATGAGTGCTGCAGCAGAAAAGAAAGCCGGTAAACAGGCGGTAGCAGAAATACCGGTGGAGTCGGTTCAGGAAACACCTGAGGAACCGGCGAAAGCCCAGGTCGAAAAACCGGTAGTCAAGGCGAAACCACCAGTACGGTCAATAGAACAGCCGGCGCGGACTTTCCAGGATACCCTGCTCGGTGGTGGTGCCGCACCTGTCATGGTAGAGCTGCGAGCTGACAGCTTTAGCATGGGCAGTGGCTCAACCTCGCCGCGTTTTGAGGAACGTCCTCGGCATCGGGTAAAACTGTCGCGCTTTGCTATCAGTAAACATGAAGTGACATTTGCGCAATACGACCGGTTTGTGCAGGCCACCGGACGTGCGCGGCCGGCAGATGAGGGCTGGGGGCGTGGTATGCGTCCGGTAATCAACGTCAGCTGGCAGGATGCCGTCGCCTATTCCCAGTGGTTATCTGCACAGACAGGCGCCCACTATCGCTTGCCGACCGAAGCCGAATGGGAGTTTGCAGCACGTGCAGGCAGTAACCAACGCTTCTGGTGGGGTAACGAGGTCGGTGAAAACCACGCCAACTGTTTTGATTGTGGAGGCCAGTGGTCTGGTAGCAAGACAGCGCAGGTTGGAAGTTATGCTATGAGCCCGTTTGCCTTGCATGATATGGCGGGGAATGTGATGGAATGGGTGCAGGACTGCTTCCAGCCAGGCTATGCAAACGCCCCTCTGGATGGCAGTGCGGTCGTAACCGGTGATTGTTCCTCCCGTGTTGTGCGTGGTGGCAGCTATAGCAGCCCGGCCGACTTGTTGCGTAGCGCCAGCCGCGACAAGCGCGCACCGGGACTGCGGCTGGATAACCTGGGTTTCCGGGTCGTTCGTCAGGATTTGTAATCCAGCGGTTGAATAGCTAGTCTGAGCGCTGTACTTTCGTGCAGCGTTTCATGGATTCAATGAATAATTCCGTCCGAACAGTTTGTAGTCTGGCCGACCTGCCGGAAGGCAGCAGCCGCGGGTTCAGCATCCAGACAGGAGCAGCGTACGAGGATATTTTCCTGGTGCATAAAAACGGCCGGGTCTCGGCTTACCTCAACAGCTGTCCGCACACGGGTGGACCACTGGACTGGGTACCCGACAGGTTTCTCAATCTGGACGGTGACCTGATTCAGTGTGCAACCCACAACGCTCTGTTTCGTATTGAGGATGGTGTGTGTGTTGCGGGTCCATGTGCAGGCAGGTCGCTAACCCCGCTGCGGTTACAAATATGCAACAATGATGTGCTGCTTGTGAAGGACTAGTTATTGCCGGCTATGCCACCAGCAGCTGGCGGATCATTTGCCGTACTGAACTGACATCAAATGGCTTGTCGCAGATTCCGGAAACGCCGGCCTGCTGCACGGCTGACAGGCGACTCCGGTTCCCTTCGCTGGTGACCATAAGAATCGGAATAGAACGCTGGGAGCTGTGTTCGCGGATATAACGGGTCAGGTTTTCGCCATCCATCTCCGGCATATTGTAGTCGGTAATGACCAGGTCGAAAAATGTTGTCTCAATCATGTCTACCGCTTCCCTGCCATTTGTTGCAGTTGTTATATCGATAATCCCCAGGTTGTTGAGCACACGGCTGATGTGCTTGCGTGCCAGCGAGCTGTCATCGACAACCAGTGTCTTGAGCTCATCCAGTGTGATGTCAGCCAGCGCATTTTCATCCGGCGTAATAAATTCGACTGTTGAATACAGTGCTCTGCGGAGGTCATCAGGGTCAAACGGTTTGGGTAGAATAGCAACAACGCCGGCCTGGCGAACAGGATCCAGCATGGCAAAGGAAGTTTCGCTGGAGATAAGCATGAAGGGTATCGCCTGCAGATGACTATCTTCGCGCATGATGGTTACGAGTTCCGAACCCGTCATATCGGGCAGGTACATGGCGCTTACAACCAGGTCCGGTGTAATACGTTGCATGGATTCCAGCGTAGCCTTACCAGTGTGCTGGTACAGGATCTTGTCGATACCCAGTGCGTTGAGCTCAGCTTCGATGATCTTTCCCTGCATCGTTGAAGGCTCGACAATGGCGACGGTAAGTTCCGAGATATCCATAAAAAACCTAGCGGCGGGCTGCCACGGGTTCTTTACCCTGATGGTGTTGGAATGGCTGAATATTGCAGTGAAAACAGTGGGGATAAAAAAAGGGGCTGGAGTAATTTTTTACTCCAGCCCCCGGGTATTCGGAATTTTCAGTCCTCGATGGCTTGAATCAGCTTCGCGATATCCATGCCGGCCATGTCGATAGAGGATTTCTGTTGAGAATGTGTTGCTTCTACAGTCGCGAGTTGCAGCTGCACTTGCTGTGCCGGTTCCTGCAAGCTGTCTGCCCGGCCGGGCGTCGTAATCACTGCGTGCGGGCAACTAAGCTCCTCTCCCCGGTACTCTTCACCACTTGCCATATCCATTATGAGTGTCATGGCGCACCTCCTTAAGGTGGTCGCAGCTGATAACTCAGCCTTCAAAACTACTATCGGCGCCGGACTGCAAACATTAAATCCAGCGTGTTCGGCTTTAATGCAGCAAGTTATGTGCCGGGTACAGAATAAAAAAGAGCGCCATGAAGAGCGCTCTTTTTTCTTAATAAAGTTAACGGCTTGGCTGTCAGGGGAATGCAGGTATCCTTGGTTCAATACCGTGCATGTCTGCCTCAGGATGGTGCTGCTTGATCATTTTTGTGACAGTTTCGACTTTTCCCCTGGGGATGTCGACCATCATGAGTATGTGCCCG
>Ga0316194_10000801_pt1 | contig 21220 bp, 20 predicted proteins | sample CroRivsedime1_MG_FD_204936 | JGI IMG/M metagenome (GOLD analysis project Ga0316194, IMG submission 204936) | Coastal sediment microbial communities from Maine, United States - Cross River sediment 1 | ecosystem: Environmental > Aquatic > Marine > Coastal > Sediment | place: USA: Maine...
CATCATCACGATATCCATTGGCGGGCTGGTGCAGATCGTACCGCTGTTCTTCCAGACGTCCACCACGGAAGCGGTGGACGGTCTGGAACCCTATAGCCCGCTGCGGCTGGCAGGGCGTGACGTGTATGTGCGGGAGGGCTGCTATCTGTGCCACTCGCAGATGATTCGTCCGTTCCGTGCCGAGACCGAGCGCTACGGGCATTACTCGGTTGCCGGCGAATATGTGTATGACCGGCCGTTCCAGTGGGGCTCGAAGCGCACCGGACCGGACCTGGCGCGTGTCGGCGAGCGCTACAGTGATGAATGGCACCGGGTGCACCTGGTCAATCCGCGTGACGTGGTGCCGGAATCCATTATGCCGGGTTACCCCTGGCTGGCAGACAACGCGGCCGATGCCAGCACGATTCAGCGCAAGCTGGAAGTGCTGCGCCTGCTGGGCGCCCCCTACAGCGATGAAGATATCGCCAATGCGCCGCAGGCGCTGGAAGGCAAGACCGAGATGGATGCCGTGATCGCTTACTTGCAGGGTATGGGTACGGCGATCAAGACCCGGAGATGAGCACATGGATAATTCCATGATTCTATCGATCTGGACCGTGGTGGTACTGGTGTTGTTCGTCGGTATCGTCATCTGGGCCTGGAGCAGCAAACGCAAGCAAGATTTTGATGAGGCGGCAAATATTCCTTTTCACGAGGATGACATGCCGACAGAAAAAACGTCCAAGGAGAATTCCCATGGCTGATTTCACCAGCAGCTTCTGGAACTGGTACATCACTGTTCTAACCGCCGCCAGTATCCTGGCCTGCTTTCTCTTGATTCGCTGGTTGTCGGGCGCCATCAAGCCGGAAGACGAGGGTAAGGAGATGGACCATGTATGGGACGGCGACCTGGTCGAGCTCAACAACCCGTTGCCACGCTGGTGGCTGAACATGTTCTACTTCACGCTGTTCTTCGGCATCGGCTACCTGGTGCTGTATCCCGGGCTGGGCACCTTCAAGGGCTTGCTGGGATGGACCTCGCTGGGGCAGTACCAGCACGAGATGGACTTCGCCGATGCGAAGTACGGCCCGCTGTTCAAGAAGTATCAGGAAATGCCTATTGCCGCGGTCGCTGCGGATGCGGATGCGCGTCGCATGGGTGAGCGCCTGTTCGTGAACTACTGTGCGACCTGCCATGGTTCCGATGCGCGCGGTGCACGCGGCTTCCCGAATCTGCGCGACAACGACTGGTTGTATGGCGGTGCGCCAGAGGTTATCGAACAGACGATCCTGAGTGGTCGTAATGGCGTCATGCCGGCCTGGAAGGATGCACTCGGTGGTGACGCCGGCGTCGCCGATATGTCGGAATATGTATTCAGCCTGAGCGGACGCGATGTTGACCAGGCGGCGGCCGCACGCGGTGAGGAGAAGTACCAGATGCTGTGTGTGGCCTGCCACGGTGCCGATGGCACGGGTAACCAGGCTCTGGGTGCACCAAACCTGACCGACAATATCTGGCTCTATGGTGGTTCCAGTAAAGCGGTGATGGAGACCCTTGCCATGGGCCGCAGTGGCGTCATGCCGCCACACCTGGATTTCCTCGGTGAGGACAAGGTGCACCTGCTGGCCGCCTATGTCTACAGCCTGTCCACCGGACAGGAACAGCTGGAAGAGTAACGCTGGCTCAGGAGGCGGAGAACACCATGGCGGAGAAACAGGTACCCGGGATGCAGAAGTGCATAGCGGTACTGTGGCCGTCATTCCTGGTGGCGATTGTCGTCACCGGGTTGTTCTTTTCCGCCTTTGACCCGGATGATCTGTACCCCTTCGGCGAGCAGGCAGAGATTAGCCGCCTGGGGATGTATTCCATCGGTTTCCTGGTGTTCTGGCTAATCACGGCCATCTCGGGAATCGGCACCCTGTACTTCGCAATCACCAACTGCATGCGACAAAACCCGGATTCCCGGGACCAGTAAGGGCCAGCATGACGAACCCCGATGCCACCGGGCCCACCGCGGCCTCCCGGTCTGACGAGCAGATCGAGCAATCCCTCTACGCCAAGGCGGAGAAGATCTATCCGCGCCAGGTGCACGGCCTGTTTGCACGTCTGCGCCTGCTTGGCGTACTCGGGTTGCTCGGTGTTTACTATATCCTGCCGTGGTTGCGCTGGGATGGCCACCAGGCGCTGTTACTGGACCTGCCGGCGCGCAAGTTTCATATCTTCTTCATCACGCTCTGGCCGCAGGACTTTTTCTACCTGGCGTTGCTGCTGATTATCGCCGGCCTGACGCTGTTCTTTGTCACGGCGCTGGCCGGACGTATCTGGTGCGGCTATGCCTGCCCGCAGACCGTGTGGACCGAGGCCTTCCTGTGGATCGAGCGCAAGGTCGAGGGCGATCGCATGAAGCAGCAGAAGCTCGATGCCCTGCCAATGAATGCACGCAAGTTCCGCATCAAGGCTACCAAGCATTTTCTGTGGATTGCCTTTGCGGCCTGGACCGGGTTCACCTTCGTCGGTTACTTTACCCCGATCATCGAACTGGGCCAACGGCTGTTGACGTTCAACCTTGGCCCCTGGGAGACCTTCTGGGTCATTTTCTACGGTTTCGCGACCTACGGGAATGCCGGCTTCATGCGCGAACAGGTGTGCAAGTACATGTGCCCCTATGCGCGCTTCCAGAGCGCCATGTTCGACAAGGACACCCTGATCGTTTCCTATATCCCCACGCGTGGCGAACCGCGCGGCTCGCGCAAGCGCAGTGTCGACCCCGCATCGAAGGGACTGGGTGACTGCATCGACTGCACCCTGTGTGTGCAGGTGTGCCCGACCGGAATCGATATTCGCGAAGGCCTGCAGTACGAGTGTATTGCCTGCTCGGCGTGCATTGATGCCTGTGATGATGTGATGGACAAGATGGGCTACGAGAAAGGGCTCATCAAGTACACCACCGAGCACGCCATGAAAGGCGGCAAGACGCACATCATCAGGCCGCGCATCATTATCTACGCGCTGATCCTGCTGGCTATTATGGCGGCCTTTGCATATTCATTTAGTCAGCGCATCTCACTGGGGCTGGACGTCATCCGTGATCGCAATACACTATATCGGGAAACCACCGACGGGTTGATCGAGAATGTCTACATTTTGAAAATCATGAACATGGACGACAGGGCGCACCAGTATGATCTGAGTGTATCGGGTATCCCGGGTCTCACGCTGCACAAGGATATGGATATTATTCAGGTCGAATCCGGTGGCATCATGGAACTGCCGGTGCGCTTGCGTGCCGACGAGACCGACCTTGAGGTGCGTAGCAGTGATGTTGTCTTTGAACTCGTTGCTACGGACGATGCCGCGCTGATTGCAAGGGAAGATGCCAGGTTCCTGGGGCCGAAGTAGTTCTCTTTTATCATTTGCCTGTTTCGCCCTGAAGGGCGAGGAACCCGCGTAGCGGGCACGCCGCCGGGATCGCCTTTCTTTTGGGTACTTTTCTTTGGCGGAGCAAAGAAAAGTATCTCGCCCGAATGGGCGAAACAAGGAGTTAAAAAGCGCCTCGTCCTTCGGGGCGAAACATAAGGTATAAAGAGTCTGTCCATTGAGCGCAGACATGTGGACTCAAACCAATCGTCGCATGAAAAATCGATATTTATAACTATGAATACACACAAACCAAAAAGGCCCTGGTACCGTGAGCCCTGGGTATGGTTGATGATCTCCTTGCCAATGACTGCTGTCATCGCCAGCATGTTCACCATCTACAAGGCAGTGAGCACCGCTGACGGCCTGGTGGTCGACGACTACTACAAGCGTGGCAAGGCCATCAACATGGACCTTGCCCGTGATGCAGCAGCGGTGCGCTATCAACTCAAGGCAAGTATCGATATTGATCTGCGGGATAATCGCGTGCAGTTGTTGCTGGAGAGCGCTGCCATGGAATCACCGGCGAAGCTGACCTTTACGCTGCTGCATCCCACGCAGGCCGGTTATGACCAGGTGATTATCCTGCAGCATGGCGGTGACGGTATGTATGCGGGCGCTATCGATGAGCTGACTCGTGGCAACTGGTACCTGCAACTGGAGGCCGATGACTGGCGACTCTCGGGCAGTATGCGGATACCGCAGACGGAAACGACGGTGATGTTGCCGATGGATGTGGCCGGCTGACTGGCATTGAAGTGACAGCAGACGTTAATTCGAGGCATTGCTAGTCATTGTCGCGGCCGCGACACGCGTCTGCTGTGATGTGTCTTGCGCCGCACCGGCGAGAGAGTGTTATACGAGACCCCTATGAATATTGAATCCCTGACTGCAGCATTCCTGGTTGGCCTGCTTGGCGGTACCCATTGCATCGGTATGTGCGGCGGTATCGTGGGCGCACTGAGTTCCGGTTTGTCTCTGGATGTACAGACATCCCGCCAGCGTCTGGTAGCCGCGCAACTGGCTTACAACAGCGGCCGCATCAGCAGCTATACGCTTGCTGGCGTGCTGCTGGGGCTGTTTGGACAGCAGCTCGGTGAGACCGGTGTGCTGCAGGGTTTCCCGGTGGGGCGTATCGTGGCGGGTGTCATCATGATCCTGTTTGGTATTTACCTGGCCGGTTGGTGGCACTCGTTGCTGTTCCTGGAACGGGCGGGGGCGCGGCTGTGGAAATATATCGAACCACTGGGACGGCGCTTCGTCCCGGTTCGCGGTGCCGGTCAGGCATACCTGCTGGGGCTGGTGTGGGGCTGGCTGCCCTGTGGCATGGTCTATGCGGTGCTGGCACTGGCACTGACAAGTGGTTCGGCGGCTGCTGGCGGCAGCATCATGCTGGCTTTCGGGCTGGGTACCTTGCCGGTGATGATTACCATGGGGCTGGCGTTCAATAGCCTCAAGCGTCTGGTACAGGACCCGCGGATCAGGCTGGTTGCCGGCCTGCTGGTGATCCTCATGGGGGTCATGATGTTGCTTGCGAATCCAGCCGGACAGGGGCATCATGCCCACCCCCACTAGCACCGGGCAGGCCCGCGACCCGGCTGATCCGGTGTTAAATCAAGCACTGGCAGTAAATATTAGAAACACAATATATAGTGTTTCGCTGTTATGCCTGAATTGCCTCTTGACAGCACTCGTCTTGTCTGATCTAAGCGTATAATATATTGAAAAATATAGTAATTAATGCCCTTATAAAATAATATTGACAGACCGCCTGCGGCTGCCTATTCTTTGCTCACCGAACACAAGATGTAGTGTTTGCAGATTTAACCAATTGTCTGCAGGGGTGCCCACATAATCGGGGCTTGGGTGGCAGGCAAGGCCAGTACTTCTAATAAAGAACCAAAAATTATCGGGAGGATAATTCACACATGACTACGACTGCGCATCTCGAAGCCGTACCGACCAGCGTCGCTGATATCCCATTGCAGCCTGCCTCGCAGGATATATGGGAAACCAAATACCGCCTGAAAACCAAGGATGGCACACCGGTCGATGACACCATCGACTCGACCTACCAGCGTGTTGCCCGGGCACTGGCCGATGTTGAAGCCACGCCGGAACTTCGCGAGCTCTGGCACAAGGAATTCCTGTGGGCGTTGCGTCATGGTGCCATTCCGGCCGGGCGTATCACTTCCAATGCCGGTGCGCAGCAACACAAGCCGGCAACCTCGACCATCAACTGCACGGTCTCCGGCACGGTGCAGGATTCGATGAACAATATTCTCGAAAAGGTGCATGAAGCCGGTCTGACCCTGAAGGCCGGTTGCGGCATCGGTTACGAGTTCTCCACGTTGCGTCCCAGGGGTGCCTATGTCTCCGGTGCCGGTGCCTATACCTCGGGTCCGCTGTCGTTCATGGATATCTACGACAAGATGTGCTTCACCGTGTCCTCGGCCGGTGGCCGGCGTGGTGCGCAGATGGCGACCTTTGATGTGGGTCACCCGGATGTCATGGATTTTATTCGTGCCAAACGTGAAGACGGCCGCCTGCGCCAGTTCAACCTGTCGCTGCTGATCACGACCGAGTTCATGGATGCGGTCCGGAACCGGGAGGACTGGCCACTGGCCTTTCCGATCAACCGCAAGGAACTCGATGACAGTATTGATCTGCACGATCCGCAACAGATCGTATGGCGTGAGTGGCCCTACAAGGGTGATTACATTGCCAATAATGCCGGTCTGGTTGCGTGCCGGATCTACAAGACCGTGCCGGCACAGCGTCTCTGGGACATGATCATGAGTTCTACTTATGATTTCGCCGAACCGGGGTTCATTCTCATCGACAAGGTCAACGAGATGAACAACAACTGGTTCTGTGAAAATATCCGCGCCACCAATCCCTGTGGCGAGCAGCCGCTGCCACCGTACGGTTCCTGCCTGCTGGGCTCGGTCAACCTGACCAAGTTCGTGCGTAATCCGTTTACCGAACAGGCCGAGTTCGACTGGGAGGAATTCCGCAAGGTCGTTGCTATCTTTACGCGCATGCTTGACAACGTCGTCGAGATCAACGGCCTGCCGCTGGAAGGTCAGCGTGAGGCGATTATGAACAAGCGCCGTCACGGCATGGGGTTCCTGGGTCTGGGTTCCACGGCCACCATGTTGCGCATGAAGTATGGCGAGGCGGCATCCCTGGAATTCACTGAACGCGTCAGTCGCGAACTGGCCATCACCGGCTGGCAGGTTGCCCTCGACCTGGCAAAGGAGAAGGGTGCCGCCCCGATCATGGACGAGGACTTCGAGGTGACCGAGGAGATGCTGCGCAAACGCCCGGAGATGCGCCGTGACGGCTACCTGCCCGGAGATTTCGTCAAGGGAAAGGTGTTGCATGCCAAGTACAGCCGTTACATGCAGCGCGTCGCCGAGGTCGCTCCCGAGTTGACCAGACAACTGGCGGAAACCGGTGCCCGTTTTACGCATCACAGCTCGATTGCACCCACCGGTACCATCTCCCTGTCGCTCGCCAACAATGCCAGTAACGGTATCGAACCGAGCTTTGCGCACCACTACTTCCGTAACGTCATCCGGGAAGGGCGCAAGACCAAGGAAAAGGTGGACGTGTTTTCATTTGAGTTGCTTGCCTACCGGGAACTGGTCAATGACGAGGCCACGGCGAGTATGGATGGCGAGGGTCATTCATTGCCGGATTATTTCATTGCGGCGGATAATGTGACACCAAAACAGCATGTCGACATTCAGGCAGCGGCGCAGAAGTGGGTGGATTCCTCCATTTCCAAGACGGCCAATGTTCCCACCGATTATCCGTTTGAGGAGTTCAAGGATATCTACCGCTATGCCTACGAAAAGGGTCTGAAGGGCTGTACCACTTTCCGTTTTAATCCGGAAGCCTTCCAGGGTGTGCTGGTGAAAGGCGAGGATCTGGAGAATACCGTGTATGAATTTACCCTCGACGATGGTTCCAAGGTCAGCCTAAAGGGCAATGAGGAGGTCGAGTACGACGGCGAGATGCATACCGCTGCGAATCTCTACGACGCCCTGAAAGAAGGCTATTACGGCAAATTCTGAAGCACCGCACAGATACGAATACGCAGGAGAAACTCATGGCAATACAAATTGACAAGAAAATTGTAGCTTACAAGGTTGGCGGCAGCGGGGAAGCGGATGCTGCTGCAGGCGTCAAGTCGGCCGCTGCGGTTGTCAAGCCGCAGGCAGAAGATAACGTGGTGCAACTGCATGAAAAGCTGATGCGCCCGGAGATGCTGATTGGCTCGACCTACAAGGTCAAGACGCCACTGTCCGAGCATGCGCTGTATGTCACCATCAATGACATCATTCTGAACCATGGTACCGAGAACGAATTGCGTCGCCCGTTTGAAATATTCATCAATTCCAAGAACATGGACCACTTCCAGTGGATCGTCGCGTTGACGCGGATTATTTCAGCCGTGTTCAGGAAGGGCGGGGATGTGACCTTTCTGGTGGAAGAGTTGCGTTCGGTGTTTGATCCCCGTGGTGGTTATTTCAAGAAAGGCGGCAAGTACATGCCTTCTCTGGTTGCCGAGATTGGTGATGCCATCGAGTGCCACATGCGCATGATTGGCCTGTTGAAGGATGATGGCCTTGACGAGCACCAGAAAAAACTGGTGGCCGAGAAACGCGCCCAGTTTGAGGCCGCCGCGGGCACCGGCAAGGGCACGACGGACAAGCAGGATGGAGGCGAGTTTCCGGAAGGCGCGCAGCTCTGTATCAAGTGTCATACCAAGGCCGCGGTGAAGATGGATGGTTGCCTGACCTGCCTGAATTGGGGCGAGTCCAAGGGCGGCTAGTACCTTCGACCGATTGCGGGAATGCTGTTATTTGTCTATAAATATACGTAAGTCGTCGCTCTGCGGCGGTGATAAAAATAACAGTCTGCCAGGTGGCTTGAATCCTGGTGCAGGGAGGCACGATGCTACTGCAACAAAAACCGATTCCCGGTTACTGGTACAGTAATTTCACCGGGCAATTGATACAGGTCCGGGCAATCGTCTATCTGGCCGGCAAGCGACGCCGTGTCGTGCTGGAGGATATCAGTGGCAAGCGCGAGTCCATCGACGTTGATAGTTGGCATGGCATGGACCTGGTGCTGCACTCGCCGGTCAATGCAGAGCCGCATGAAGAGGCCGCCCGGGATTTCTGAATAAACTGTCACGACTTCGCCCTGCGCCTGCTATCAAAGGGGCTAGCGCGCTTGCCCGCGCGATAAAGTTATTTCTCCCTCTGTTGTTATTACTCTCTCCAGACAATCGCTGATGGCCTCGACCCGTCCATCGTTCTGATCGTCAAAATAATGGCCTGTCAGCGCGATGCAGGTTGCGCGCAGGGTAACGGCGGCCTCAATTTCGTAAACCAGTCATTGTTCGCCTTCCAGTTTAGCAGCCATGCTGCTGCCGGTTACCAACCGCACGCTTGAATAAATCAGGATTCCTGTCGCAACAGGCAGTAAAGAAAGGATATTATTCGCTTTCACGAGTATGGTACGGGTTTCTGCCTGATCAGGGCTGATGGCGCTGACGACGAGGGGCCCATATGCCCCGGGTCGCAAGCTAACAGCTGTAATGGCCACACATTGACACGATATGTATCTTGAGCATTTCAATCTGACCGAACGGCCGTTTTCCATAACGCCTGACCCGCGCTTTCTGTACATGAGCGCACGTCATCGCGAGGCGCTGGCTCATTTGCTCTACGGTCTGGGTGATGGCGGTGGCTTTGTGCAGTTGACCGGCGAGGTGGGGACCGGCAAGACCACCATTTGCCGCTGTCTGCTGGAACAGATTCCGGAGAATGTGGATCTCGCGGTGGTTCTGAATCCCAAGGTTACAGCCATCGAGCTGATTGCCACGGTATGCGATGAACTGGGCGTTAGCTACGATGCTGATAATGTAACGGTAAAGTTGCTCACCGATGTGCTCAACCGCTACTTGCTGGATGCCTATGCGCGCGGCCGGCACACAGTGTTGATTATTGATGAGGCACAGAATCTGAGTACCGACGTGCTGGAACAGGTGCGTCTGCTGACCAACCTGGAGACAGCGACCCAGAAGCTGTTGCAGATTATATTAATCGGACAGCCGGAATTGCGCACCCTGCTGGCGCGCGAGGATATGCGACAACTCGCGCAGCGTGTCACGGCACGCTATCACCTCGAGCCGATCAGCCGTGATGAGACCAGCGCCTACATCAAGCACCGCCTGCAGATATGTGGTTCCAGCCAGGCAATCTTTAACAAGCGTGCGGTTGACAAGATACAGCAGCTGTCGGGCGGTATACCACGTTTAATCAATGTTTTGAGTGATCGTTCCATGCTGGGTGCCTATGTAGAGGGCAAGAACCAGGTGGATGTAAAGGTTGTCAGAAGGGCTGCCAGTGAGGTGCTGGCCGTCGATAGCAACGAAAATATTCGCCGCAGTCGGCTGCCGTTATTGCTGGGTGCACTGTCGCTGCTGCTGGTAATAGCCGTGGCGGCGTGGTACCAACCCTGGAATCACCCTGAAAGCGAGACACTAACAGCGGCCGTGGTAGAGGATAAACCGGCCAGCATATCTGCAGCGGACAGCAGTGCTGCAGTGGTTGCTGCAACATCACTGCAGCGACCTGTCGAATTGGCCCCGGCCGCGGTTGAAGACGAAGCGGAACGGCAATCACTGGCGAACCTGCTGGCAGTCGCTGACAGTTCTTATCAGCGTTCCGCCTGGACCGAACTGTTTGCACTCTGGTCTGTGGTGCTACCGGAAAGCGTCAATCCGGATTTTTGCGATTTTGCCAAGCAGTATGGTTTGCTGTGCCTGCAAGAACAGGGTAACTGGAACACTCTGCGGCGCTTTGATCGACCTGCGATTCTGACGCTGGTTGCTGCCGATGGTGAGCGTGTACCGGTAGTACTGCAGCATCTTGATGACTCGATTGCGGAAGTGCTCATCGGTAATGAACTGTACCGGCTCCCGACCGAGCAGATCGAGCGCAGCTGGTATGGTGATTTTGTCCTGTTACTACAGGCACCGCCCGGCGGTCGCCTGTTTCTCCGCGTTGGCGACCGCGATCCGGTGGTCTCCTGGATACGCAGCCAGCTTGAGATTGCACTGGGAGTGGTGATACCGGCACAGGATCCGCTGAATTTTGATTATGCACTGCAACGCGAAGTCCTCACATTCCAGCGTAATCATGATCTGGTGACGGATGGCGTCGTTGGCAAGTACACCATAATTCATTTAAATACTGCATCTGGCCGTGAAGGAGTGCCGCTGCTGTCGGTCCAGTCATACTGAATTTGCCATGTCCTATATTCTCGAAGCACTGAAAAAGGCCGATCATGAACGTACGCTGGGTGACGTCCCTGACCTGGAAACGGCCCATTGGGGTGAGCGGCGCCGGCAGCGATCCTATCGCTGGGTCTGGGGAATCGTAGCGCTGCTGGTCGTAAATGGCGCATTGCTGGCAGTGCTGCTGGGGCGCAATGATGATGCGGCTGTACTACCGCAAGCCTCTGGCCCGGGTGTTGCCGAACAGTTACCGCAGCGTGTAGTTCCGAGGGCGGATAGCGCTGCCGTACAGCCGTCGCGCAATATCACGCGACCACGAGAGCCGGTCTATGTGCCGCCCGTCGTGCAAAGTCGCGCACCTGTCGTACAGCAGGCGCCGGCAGCACCAGCCTATGTCCGGCAACCGGTCGCCAGTGCGGCGCCGGCAGCGGCACCTGTAGCCTCACGTGGTGGGGTGCCGTACTGGGATGATCTGCCGCTGGAGTTTCGCAGTAGCCTGGTGCTGCCGCACATCGACGTGCATGTGTACGACGATGACCCGGCGCGACGTTTTATCCTGGTAGACCTGCAGAAGTACCGTGAAGATGAAATGCTGGAGAGCGGTGCGGTGGTCGAAGCGATTCATGAGGACAGCATTCAGCTCAACTATCAGGGCACCCGTTTCCTGATGGAGTACTAGGACCTGTCGCTGGCCTTGCCTTCGCGTAGCTCTTCCGCCGTGGCATCGCGGATACCCTGGATCTCGACCTCGAAAACAAGCGATTGTCCTGCCAGCGGATGATTGCCATCGAGGCTGGCAATGCCATCTTCTATAGCGGTCACTGCAAAAGTGATTTCATTGCCGTCTTCATCCTTGCCGATGAGTTGGCCGCCAACTTCAATGCTGTCTCCCGGCGGCAGTTCATCCAGCGGTATCTGCTGCAATAGCTCAACATCGCGCTTTCCGAAGGCATCTTCTGGTAGTAGTCTGGCGGTAACAATGTCACCGATGCAGTGTGATTCCAGTTCGCGCTCCAGCTTGGGAAACAGAACGCCGGCGCCATGCAGATAGGTCACTGGTTTGCCGCGCGCCTCCCGTACCACAACACCGCGGGTATTGGTGAGTGAATATTGCATGGTGATTACCTTGTTTGCACCAATGGTTTGCAGCTTATTCATGAAGTTTGCTCGCAGCTGTTTCCCTGTTCGTTGATAACGTCGATTATTATACGCATCTGAGGAAGACGGGCGAACTTTGCCACACTTTTCGTGTCTGATCAGTTGTGCAAATGTTCTGCGCAACGTGCCCCCGGGGAGATGAATATGAAACAGGCAAAATTCTCGATTGGTCAATGTATCCAGCACCGCCTGTTCGATTATCGCGGTGTGGTTGTGGATGTGGACCCGGAGTTTCTGGGTTCTGATGACTGGTATGAGCAGGTTGCAAAAACCCGACCACCCAGGGATGAACCGTGGTATCACATACTGGTGCATGATGCGGGTAACGAGACCTATGTGGCAGAACGAAACCTGACGCAGGATGACAGCAATGAACCTGTCAACCACCCCTTGCTGAATGAGTTTTTTACACGCTTCGATCAGGGGCTTTATCAAAGCGACAGACATATAAACTAGCTCCACGTCCATGTTTGCCACGATTCAGGAACTGCTGAAGAAGACTGTCTGTGCACAGCAGGAAGAGTCGCTCCACCGTGAGCAGGCACTACAGCTGGCGACGGTCGCATTATTAATGGAGATAGCGCGTGCCGATTTCGGCACAAGTGACGAGGAGCGTCAGGTCATCCTGCGGATTATTGAACGCTATTACGCTGTGTCAGCCAGTCGGGCCCTTGAAATTGCAGAGGCCGCTGAGACTCATGCGAATGACATGACATCACTGTATCCAATGACTCGTCTGATAACCAGTGAATGCGGTCTTGAGGAAAGAATAGAAATAATCAGATTGTTGTGGGAAGTGACATTTGCTGATGGCCATGTTGATAAACATGAAGAGCATCTTGTCAGGAAGGTGGCCGATTTACTGTATGTGCCACACAGGCAGTTCATCAGAACCAGACTGCAGGAGAGTGGTGGGTAATCGTTTGGCGGTGAAGCCCCAGCCGTTGCAAGTTGGAAAAATAACGGGGCCGCAAGCGGCCCCGTGTAATTGATATCTAGATCAGACCATTTCCTTCAGGCCCTTCAATGGCAGTACTTTTACGATATTGCGTGCCGGTTTAGCCTTGAACATCATTTCTTCACCGGTGAACGGGTTAGTGCCCTTGCGGGCCCTGGTAGCCGGTTTACGAACAACCTTGATCTTCATCAGGCCGGGAACCGTATAAACACCAGGCCTCCCTCTGCCCTTGAGGTCGCGTTTGATGAGAGTCGAGAGTGCATCAAGAACGGCACCCACGTCCTTTCTGGTCAGTTCGGTTGCTTCGGCGATGTAGTTGAGAGTTTCAGACTTGGTGGTAGGTTTCATTGCTGCCTTTGCGGCGGTCTTCTTCTTGGTGGTCGCTTTCTTTTTTACAGCCATTCGTTGTCGCTCCTCTTCAGGTGGTGAGATTAATAGCACGCGTAAGATAGCACAATAATAGAAATGTTAAAGCGTTTTAATTTAAGAAAACACCTTCTATAGCAGCACTTCAGTGCCATCCGGCAAACGACTGCATGAATGTATTTGTCAGCATGTTCTGTGCTGTGACTGCGAACTGCCCGGCAACCACGTTGTAGTCGAAGTATGCAAGGTTGGTGGTCAGGTCAGGTCATGCTTGCCGTCAGAGATGTTGCTGGCAGTCCTGACGTACGTGGCTGGCAACCTGTACGGCAATGTCGCGGGCTATCCGGTTGCTGCCTTGTATCCTATGCGGCTGTTCATGGTTGAATGCAACTTTCTGATATATATAGCATATATAATAATATTGGTATGACGATCGACGCTGTGCAGTAATTCATCCTTGTGGCCGATAGCTTGCTATTGGTTGCAGATTTATCCCTGCCAATGTGGTGCGAGGCGTTTATTCTGTCGTCTCGTGCATCCTGTTACACGTCTTTGTTCGTACAGTTCATCTTCTTAATTTCAAGCTGTTTTTGCCGATAAGCAGAGTGCGGCGTATTGCCGTGGCGGGACCCTGTGAACGGGGTGAATAACAACCATCACTGAATTATGGACCAGGTGAAGATGCGCGCAGCGAAAAAAATAGTGGTGGATAGCAAGCTTCTGCAGGAGTTGGTACCGCTTAATGCACTATCTGCAGAGCGATTCAGGGAAGTGTCGGAGAAAATTATCATCGAGGAAGTGCGTGCGGGTCACTACCTGTTCCGCAAGGGAGACAGGGACAACCAGTCAATCTATCTGCTGGAAGGCAAGATTAACCTGATTGACGGTTTCAGGAAGGTGACCAGTGAAGTCGAGGCTGGCACGGATATAAGCCGCTACCCGATTGCCAACCAGCAACCCCGATCCCTGTCGGCGAGAGCCGTAAAAAAGGTCGTGATTGCGAAGGTCGACTCCGGCCTGCTCGATGTCTTTCTGACGTGGGATCAGTCCAGTACGGCCGAAGTGGTTGAAATTGGTGCAGAAACGAATGAAGACTGGATGACGCGCATCCTGCAGTCTGAAGCATTTATAAAGATACCGCCCTCGATGATCCAGAGTTTGCTGATCAAGATGGAGTCGCTAGCGGTTAAGCACGGCGATACGGTTATACGCCAGGGGGATAGCGGCGATTATTTTTACACCATACATGAAGGCCGCTGCGCGGTAACCAGACAGGACTCTTCTGATGGCGAGCCACAATTGTTGGCTGAACTGGGTGAAGGGGATTCCTTTGGTGAGGATGCACTGATATCAGATGTAAAACGCAATGCGACGGTGTCAATGCTGACTGACGGGCTGCTGATGCGGCTGGCGAAAGAAGACTTTGTCGAGTTACTGAAAAATCAGCTGGTCAAGCGGGTGGATTACGAACAGGCGGCCGCCATGGTTGATGACGGTGCCGTCTGGGTGGATGTCAGGACAGCGGATGAATATGAGAACGGTGCCTTTGAGGACAGCGTCAACATTCCGTTATTTCGCCTGCGGGATGAGCTATCAGAGCTGGTCTTTAATTCGAAATACATCATTTGTTGCGACACCGGGCGACGCAGTGAGTCAGCCGGTTTCCTGTTAAGTCACAAGGGCTTTGATGTGTATGTGCTGGAGGGAGGAATTCCTGGCCTGGCAAGCAATGCCATTGAGCCCGTGTGCGAGCAGAAAACGGCAGATTCCACTGAGGCGCTGGCAGAGGTTACTGATTTTGACGGAGGGATGCACGAGTTCGCCGGGCAACCAGATGATGACGGCAGCCTTGTGGGCGACGATCAGGGTGATCCTGTCGGGTCAGAACCGGCTGAAGACATTGTGGCGCCCCGGCAGGCAGCTGAAGCTGAATCGCTGCTGGAGGCGTTGCGTGCCGAAAATGAGGCACTAACTGTACAACTAGAGACATACCGGTCGTCTGAAGAACGCATGACAGAGCAGCTGGAGCAGCTGCGGGGCGAGTTGGGAGAATCCGGCGAGAAACTGGGCGCGTTGTACGCACAGGCAAAGATCGATGGCGAGCATCTGGAGCTGTTGCGTGGTGAACTGGGTGAATCCGGCGAGAAACTGGGTGCACTCTACGCGAAAGAGAATGATGCGGCCAATGAGAAGCAGTCGCTGCAGGAACAGTACCATGCATTACAGGAAGAGTTCTCCGGGCGGGCCAGTGCCTATGAACAGGAAAGTGGACAGTTGCAGGAACAGCTCACCGAGATGCAGAACCGCGTCGAGACTGCGAGTAGTGAATATCAGTCACTGCTAGCGGAGACTGCTGTCATTACCGAAGCGCAACAGGTAACAGAAAAGGAATTTGACGGACGTTTGCAGCAGCAAGCGGCTTTATCCGACGCTTTAAAAGAGGAGCTTGACCATCTCAAGCATGAGTTCGGTGAGGTTTCGGCGCAACTCGATGAGAAATCGGGACAGGTGTGCGAGCTGGAGGCGGGCAACTCGGCGCTTTCGGACCAACTGGAAGCGCTGCAAACCGATCTGGAGGAGGGCCGGCAGCAATTGCTCGCTACGGAGTCAGCCGCACAGCAGCAACAGCAGCAATCTGAAGAGCAGATCCGGAGCTTGCAGGAAGCCCTGGATCAGCAACAACAGCAATTGTCAGGGACTTCAGCAGGCCAGCTTGCAGCCACCGAGTCGATGCAGGCGCTGCAACGGGATAACGAGATATTACGTATCGAGGCGGGTGACGCCGGCGTGCAACTGGAGGAGCAAAGGGAGCAGCTGGGTAACCTGCTGGCAGACAGACAAGCCTCGGAAGAGGCAGTCCAGCGGCAGCGTTCGGAATGGGATGCTGAGCGGACTGCATTGCAGCAGGCACTGGATGGCGAACAGCAGGTAGTGACCGGTCTCCGCGAGGAGCTGTCACTGGCAGTGCTGCAATCCAGCGAAGACAAGTCTGCGCTCGAGGCAGAACTCAAGGCGCAGCTCGACAAATCTAATGAAAAGATTGAGCGGCTTGAGATCAGGCAGGTTGAACTCAAGCAGGATCTGTCCAGACAGGAAGATGGGTTGCAGGCCGTGATAGCGGAGCGTGCACAGCTACAGCAGCAACAAGCTGACAGTGCGGTGCAGAAACAGCAACTGGAAAGCGAGCTAGAGTCACTGAGGCAGGAAGCAGAGTCACTGACATGTACTTCGAATGAGCAACTTCAGCAGTTGCAGTCGCAATTGCAGGAAGCTCAGGAAAAAACAACTGCGATTGAGCAGTCAATTGAGGGAAAAGATGCACAGCTGGGTTCTCTGCGGGAACAGCTGGCGCTGCACGGGAGCGAGGCTGAAGCAGTTCAGCAGGAACGTGAAATATTACAACAGCAGTTGAGCGACCAGCGTTCGCAGCTTGAGCAGCAGGAAGAACGTGCGAAGGCGCTCGAGGAAGACAACAAGGCGTTTGTGCAGAAAGCGCATGAGGACCTGACACGTAAAAACGACAATGAAAAAGAGCTGCAGGGTCAAATTGACAGACTGCGCAAAAAGGTTGAGCAACAGACGACAGACCATCAGAAAGACCGCGAAGGTGCACGTGAAGATGTCGATAATTTAAGGGAACAACTGCATGCTGAACGGCAGGCGCGTGCGGAAGAACGCTCTCAGATGGCAGCCCGTCAGCGCGAGCTGAAGGAGCAATTTGCTTCAATAGCAACAGAGCATGAAACAAATCTGTCGAATCATAATGGTGCTATTGAACAGGCCCGCGATGCTGCAAGGCAGGAGGAGCAGGAACGTGTGCGGGAACTGCTGGCTGAGCATGTGGAAACCGAAGACCAGGTTGACAGACTTCAGCAGGAACTGAAAAAGGCACACGAAGAAATTGCCGCGCTCGCCCGTCAGGAGAAAGACCGCAGGAAGATCGATGTCGACTTGATGGAAGAGCAGAATCAGCAGGCGGTAGCGACAATCTCACAGCTCGAATCGCAGCTCAAACAGTACACAGAAGAACGGGATGCAGCACTCGAGGAGCAGCAGTCACTGCGTGACAGAATGAATGCGTTGCGTGGTGAGGTAGAGGTTGCACGCGGCCTGATGGGAGTGAGCGAACAGGTTGAAGATCCCGCAAAATTGCGGAATGAGTTAAATGAAAGCAAGAAGAATGTTGAGATTGCATTGCGCTTGCGAGCCGAGGCAGAAGCAGCCCGCGACAGGTTGCAGCAGGAACGTGATGCGCTGCAGCAGCAACTGGATTCCGGGGAGGTGCCGAGCGAGCCGTTATATGTGCCGTCTCTTGATGAGGCTGTTGCAGGTTCTGTGCGCGCGGGGCCTGAGCAGAAAACACGGCAGGCCGTATTACCGGTGATTGCGCTGGAGCGGGAGCAGGATAGTGAACGGCGCTCCCTGGTGGATGGCAAGCGTGACGACAAGCAACGGCGCTGGCTGGGCGCTGCTATAGGGCTGTGTGCGGTGGCTGCGTCTGTGCTGGCTGGATATTTCTTTATCGATGTGAATGTCCCGCTGTCCGGTGACAATGTAGCGCAACCAGCGCCGTCCGTTGTGGAGCCGGTGGCTGAATCCGTGGCGGCCGCTATCAGTGAATTACCAGTGGCTGAGACACAACAAGCCGAAGCGCCAGTTGAAGAGGAAATCGAGGTAGTGGCGGTTAAGGACGCTTCGCCTGCTTTGGAGCACTTAACGGAACAGGTTTCAATACCCGGCGAGACGCAAATACAATCTCAGGCTGATGAGGTGCAAGTACAACCTCAGCCTGGTGATGATGTCCGCGTAGCACAACGGGCCCCTGTGATTGCGGGTCGTTCGTACCGTGAAAGCCTGCGGCTTGGTGGTCAGGGTCCGGTGATGGTTGAGCTGCCGGCTGGCAGCTATGAAATGGGTAGTGTCGGAAATTCCCTGAATTTTGACGAGGGGCCGCGGCATCGGGTGAATGTACCTGTCTTCTCTGTCAGTAAATATGAAGTGACGTTTGAAGAATATGACAGGTTTGCACGTGCGAAAGGCCGTCGTCTGCCCTACGATGAGTCCTGGGGGCGTGGTAATCACCCGGCGATCAACGTTTCATGGGAAGATGCACGTGCCTATGCCCGGTGGCTTTCTGAGCAGACCGGACAGACATACCGTTTGCCATCAGAGGCTGAGTGGGAGTATGCCACCCGTGCCGGCAGTGTCACCAATTTCTGGTGGCATGATGACAGTGATAATCTGCATGCAAATTGTTTTAACTGTGGCAGTGAGTGGGACAGTCTGCGCACGGCCCCTGTGGGCAGCTTCGGTGCCAATGATTTTGGATTGCATGATGTGACCGGTAATGTCCAGGAATGGACGTCTGATTGTTATCATGGCAGCTACCACAATGCCCCGCTAGATGGCAGTGCCTGGCAGTTCCCTGAATGCGTCATGCGGGTCGTGCGTGGTGGTGCCTATACCAGTCCGCTTGATTCGTTACGCAGTGCCAAGCGCAGCCAGTATGACCAGGATACACGTCTCGACAACCTCGGATTTCGTGTTGTCCGCGAGCACTGACTGCTTGTTATATCCCTGTCTCGTTACCTTCCAGCCAGTGCTTGACAAAACTGCAGACGCCCGTAGTCTGCCTGTATGTCTGGACTTCATTATCATTGCAAGCGCCTGCCGCCAGTGACGGCAGATCGGCCATCCCGTCGATGACAGTGCCCGGTCGTACAGTTGTCTGTCATCTCGACGAGCTGAATGATCCTGATAGCCGGGGGTTGATGTTACGTGTCAATGAACGGTTGCATGATGTAGTTATTGTGCGGCAGGGACGGCAGGTTTTCGCTTATCTGAACAATTGTCCGCATACGGGTGGTCCCCTCGACTGGGTGCAGGACCAGTTCCTGAGTCTCGACAAGGACTACATCCAGTGTGCAACCCATGCTGCCCTGTTCCGCCTCAATGATGGTTACTGTGTTGCAGGCCCCTGTGCCGGTGACCGGCTCACGACTATCCCGGTGATTGTTGATGCCGGTGAGGTCGTGGTGCTGCACGGCGACTTTCCCGTGGACGGCTACTGACGTAATAAGAACACCGGTGATTGAATTGCAGGCCGTTGGCAAATATTGCGACGATGTGTTGGCGTGTCAGCTCGGTATTACTGCCTGTATGGATGGCGCCAGCGTTCCACTCTTGGCTGGCCAGAAAACACGCGTGCTACCAGCCAAACCACTGCTTGAATTCAACAGTACGCGGCTGCGCGGATTATTATTGCGCGTCGGTGAGTGAACTCAGAGATCTCTCAGCAGTTCCCTGATGATGCTCATATACTCGTCACAGGGACCGGGCTTCGCAGCTGCTCTTGTGGTCTCAACCGGCTGCAGGGCAACGCCGTATTCCGGCAACTGGTCATGGTTCTTGATGGTGGTAATACCGCTGTTTTCCGACACGATTGTGCCGCTTTCGATTTCATAAATAGCTGCCATGATGCCTCTCCTGCGGTTGCCTTAACAAGGCTATCGGCAGCAGGCAGAGGCGGTTAAGTGCTATTTAAGCTGTCTGGTCAGGGTGTGTTTCATGTGGTTTCAGGTAGGTGTATGACTACTAGTCAACCTCGTCCAGCGGATTGATATGATCATTGGGCGTAGTCAGTTCAAGGTCAACACCATAATCCTCCCGTTCGATATCCAGTGACCCTGACCAGTCCTCCGGCGGTTCAATCGGGATGACCTCCATTTCTTTCCAGCTGTCAAAATCGACTTCCTCGATAGCGCCATCAAAATGCTGGATCTCCATGGTGTCAACATCTTCGTCGAGCGCCACAATTTCGAATTTGTCTCCGTTGATCGACCGGTACCAGTCACCGAGGCGGGGTTGATATGTTTTTGTCATTTCAATTTCTCCCTTGTGTCAGGTTGCCAACTCGTTCGATACAAGCCGGGCAGTGAAGCTGTGATAATTGAATGCTATACCGCCATTTATAAATCTTGCATCCATGCTTGGCAAGCAGTTCAGTATTAGCTAATTTTCGGGATTGACTGCTGGACAGTGCGGGTCCGGTAGTCTGGCGCTTGCGGTCAGTTATACACTTTTTCGAATGTGCTGTTACGCGTGTGAAACATTTGTTCTCAGGCAGGTTATTCGAATGCTCCATAACTGGTTGCATTTAAAAAAGAAAGCAGGAGTATCCTTGGCGCGTGTCACACCGGCAGGCTGATAGGTCTGTCAATAGTGGTCGAGCATTTATTTAGCCATTTTCTGCCCCCGATGTGCTGAAAATTTCGCCCTGTTGGGTTAAAGTGCGCCTTCGAATTTTTACGCATACCCCTTTGAAATTCCGAGTGAGGACAACAACATGGCCGATTACAAGATTGCACCATCCATACTGTCAGCGGATTTTGCCCGCCTGGGAGACGAGGTTACACACGTGCTGGATGCCGGTGCAGATATTGTGCATTTCGATGTCATGGACAATCATTACGTACCCAATCTGACGATTGGGCCGCTGGTGTGCGAGGCATTGCGCAAGCACGGTGTCACAGCTGATATTGATGTTCACCTGATGGTGAAGCCGGTGGACCGGATTATCCCTGACTTTGCCAAGGCAGGCGCCACCTACATTACCTTTCACCCGGAGGCCAGTGAGCATATCGATCGTTCGTTGATGCTGATACGCGAAAGCGGTTGTAAATCCGGTCTGGTATTTAATCCTGCAACACCGCTGGATTACCTGAAGCATGTGATCGACAAGGTCGACATGATCCTGCTGATGTCGGTCAACCCCGGGTTTGGCGGGCAAAGCTTTATTCCCGAAGCGCTGGTTAAACTGCGGGAGGCCCGCAAGATCATTGATGACAGTGGTCTGGATATCCGGCTGGAGATCGATGGTGGTGTCAAGGTGGACAACATCGGCGAAATTGCCGCCGCCGGTGCGGATACCTTTGTTGCCGGCTCTGCAATCTTCGGTGCAGGTGACTACAAGGCGACCATTGATTCCATGCGCGCCGAGATTGCCAAGGCCGTTGCCTGAGAC
>Ga0316194_10000802_pt1 | contig 21211 bp, 20 predicted proteins | sample CroRivsedime1_MG_FD_204936 | JGI IMG/M metagenome (GOLD analysis project Ga0316194, IMG submission 204936) | Coastal sediment microbial communities from Maine, United States - Cross River sediment 1 | ecosystem: Environmental > Aquatic > Marine > Coastal > Sediment | place: USA: Maine...
CCTTTGCGATCGACAGCGACAAACCGTTGTCCAGCGCTTTGATTGCAGCAACTTTATTCTTTTCATCGGCGAGCGGTTCGCTGCTGGCGCCGTCGCACGTTCGCATCCAGTCCCGGGGCTTCGCGCCCGGTGATTCGTACATCTTCCGGGCAGCATCAACAATGGGTTTGTAACCCGTACACCGGCACAGATTTCCAGCCAGAGCATCGTCTATTTCCCGGCGCGTCGGATTACTGCTGTTCTTGAATTGAGCGAAAAGGGACATGACGAAACCGGGGGTGCAAAATCCGCACTGGGAGCCATGACAGTCAACCATGGCTGCCTGCACCGGATGCAGGGCGCCATCCGCGCCACTCAGGCTTTCGACGGTTATCAGCTCGCGCCCGTCCAACGTCGGCAAAAACTGTATGCACGAATTGACCGCGCGAACCTGAAGTCTTGAACCACTTCGATCCAGATCAACGAGTGCCACTGTGCACGCACCACAGTCACCTTCAGCGCAGCCTTCCTTGGTTCCGGTTCTTCCGAGATCTTCGCGCAGATACTGCAACACCGTTCGCGTGGGGTCGACGTCGGTCACGGTGATGACTTCACCATCAAGGATAAAGCGAATAGCGTCTTTTTGATTTGCCCCCTCGCTGCCACTCATCGAATTCAGGACCCTCGGTAAGTGGAATAGCTCCAGGGGGATACCAGCAACGGCACATGATAGTTTTGCCCGTCAACCAGCGAAACCCGAATCACTACGTCGTCCAGAAACGGCGGCTCCGCCAGCGGCAAATCTGTACCATGAAAATATGCGCCGATCGCAAACTCGAGCTCATAGGTGCCGGCCCGAAACGTTTCGTCATTGAGCAAGGGTTCGTCGGTGCGTCCATCTGCACTGGTCACCGATGATGCAACCAGGTGGCGATCGCCCTGCAACGAAAATAATTTGACGCTTATGCCCTGCCCCGGCATGCCCTGCGCAGTATCGAGAACGTGTGTGCTCAGTCGAGCCATATGCCACTCTTTACCTGGTGCAACCAATTGCTCATAGTATGCGATTACTTCTGCAAAGGGTATGGGCTGTGACTATCACTAAAATCATTCCTTCGATATGCGTTGGAGTGCTCGTTGCTGGCTGCCAATTTGACCATGGCAGCACGCCGGATCTCGAGTTTGTAACGGCTCCCGGTACGGAGGGTTTGAACCTTCCCTTCTCGCCTGCTGTGCGAGTGGATAATACGATCTATCTGTCCGGCAATATCGGGGTCATCCCGGGCACGCTTGATCTTGCCCCCGGTGGAATCGAGGGCGAAACCCGTCAGACGATGGAAAACATCAAGGCCGCCGTCGAACTCGCAGGCTCGTCGATGGATCGCATCGTCAAATGCACCGTCTTCATCGCGGATATCTCGGAATGGGGCGCAATGAACAGCGTCTACGTGACCTATTTTGATGTTCCGCCGGCAAGAAGTGCCTTCGGTGCCAACGGTTTGGCGCTTGGAGCGCTGGTTGAGATTGACTGCATCGCGGCCGCCAAATGACACTTTACGCCCGGCTGGTCGTTCTTTGCCTGTGCCTGTTCGTTGCGGCGTGTTCGCAATCGAAAAATGAACAAGACCCGTACCTGATCCTGATATCGATCGACGGATTCGGCTGGAAACTCCAGGACGCGAATGACACGCCAGGACTGGATCGAATTGCCGCCTCCGGCGTGCGTGCGTCTGCAATGCAACCGGTCTATCCGGCGATGACGTTCGCGAATCACTATTCGATCGCGACGGGCCTGTACCCGTATCAGCACGGCATCGTCGATAATGATTTTCCGAACGCCGACCGAAGCGCCTGGTATCACGTTTGGGATCGCAATGCTGTTGGAGACAAGAGCTGGTACGGCGGTGAGCCGATCTGGGTTAGCGCCGAGAAAAACGGCATGACCAGTGCCGCGTTCTTTTTTGTAGGAACCGAGGCGCCGGTCGGCGGCTATTCACCGACCTACTGGAACAAGTTTGACGCGTCGATCCCGGGCGAGAATCGTGTCAGGCAGGTACTCGACTGGCTGACACTCCCCGAGGATGATCGACCGCACATGATCACGCTGTACTTCGAACATGTTGACACCGCCGGGCATGAATACGGCGTCGGATCCTGGGCGCATGAAGTTGCTGTCGGACAGGTGGATGGTTACCTGGTGCAACTACTGGATGGAATCGAGCAACTCGATATCAAGGACGATGTGTCAATCGTCGTCGTATCCGATCATGGGCAGGCTCAGTATCAAACCGAGAGTGACGCTTTTGTCATTAGCGATCACGTTAACCTGAAAGGGCTCACCGCCGTGGATCACGGCAGCTACGTCGCAATCTATATGGACCAGTACGACCTGGCACAGGCGCAGAATATTCGAGATGTCATAAATACCAACTGGAACGACGGGCGCGCCTACCTGCGTAGTGAATCGCCGGAACACTGGCGCGTTCCCGACGATCCGAGATTCGCTGATATCGCTGTGCTCGCCAATCCGCGTTACAGAGTCGTCTCAAATCGAGAGCAAGCATTAAGATTCGACGGTGCAGATCACGGCTGGGACCCGACTTTTGAAGAAATGCATGGAATTTTTCTTGCCACCGGCCCTCGACTGCCCGTTGGAATGAAAACAGGAAAAATCAACAACGTGGAAGTCTACCCAATGATGATGGATATCCTTGGGCTGCCACTGCCCGACAACTTCGATACCACGGGAAACACCCTGCTTCCGCTACTGAAATAATCTAAAGAAAAGAGGTCATAAATTGGGGTCAGACTTCAGTTTTCTTCCAACTCCTTCCCGCAACCACGAGAGGTCATAAATCGGGGTCAGACTTTAGTTTTCTTCCAACTCCTTCCCGCAACCACGAGCGTCTCAGGAAAACTAAAGTCTGACCCCAATTTATCCGCAACCACGAGCGTCTCGGGAAAACTAAAGTCTGACCCCAATTTATCCGAGACGCTCGCGGTCGCGGGGAAACTGAAGTCTGACCCCGATTTATCCACAGACAAGAAAGGTCAGACCCCGTTTTTCTTGACGAACTTCAGGTAGATCATCAGAGATGCGACGAGGCCAACCCCGCACAGTCCGGCAACGGTGAAGAAGAAATAACGATAGCCTGCGGCGCCCGGGTAATTGTCGATCAGCACGCCGCCGAGCAAGGGCATGAAGATGTCTGGCGTGAAACCGATCGCCGATACAATGCCGGCCGCAGTACCGGTTAACACCAGCGGAACACCGCCCTCTTCAAGCAACGCGAAATAGATACCACGCATCGCAAATACCGAGAGCGAAATGACGGCGACATTCACGAGCATTAATGGAAACACCTTTTCGGTACCCGGCAACACGGCAAGAACGCCGAAGCTAATGACTAACACCGCGAACAGAACCGAGATCGATTTTGCGATACCGAATTTGTCCGCAATCAGGCCTGCAATTAATGCGCCGACCGGCTTCAGCCACATTTTTCCGACGCTGATCGCCGCCGCGATGGTCACGCTCATCATGAATATATCGGTGGAATAGGATGTGACCCGATACGTACCCCAATAGGCGCAGTAGCCGGTAAATATGACGGTCGTGATCAACCAGATGACCGGCATCTTCAATATTCCTTTGATCTCCTTCAGGCCGACGATCGGCTGCTCGTGCGTAACAGGGTCATCGGCCTGGTCTTCCAGCGTAAACCAGGCGATGACACCAAGAAGAATAATCAATGCAGAAAACAGCACTATCACCATCGACAACGCGTATTCGCCGGAACCCAACGCGGCGAAAATGGCAAGGATCGCGACCGCGCTTGTCACCTCTCCCAGTCCACGGCCCGTCTCCAGGATGCCAAACGCCTTGCCCTGTTCGTCGGCCGGCGCCCAGTTGCGGGTCACTGCGATCATGGCACCCCAGAAGAGTAGCGAAATCGTGACGCCCCAGAATGCGTGCAGCGCGAGACTGATGACGTAGCCGGGAAACGTCGCGAAATAAAGCCCGGTTATGCCCGTGGCCAGCAAGGCGTAGCTGATCAGTTTTCGCCGGGACACGCGATCGGCAAGCCAACCACCGGGAAAATAGCAAATCAATGACGTGATACCGAACGCGCTCATCAGCGAGCCGACTTCCGTATTATTGAGGCTCAGCGCCTCGGCGATTGGCTTGTAATACACTTCCTGCAGGAACGGCAGAAAAAAAATGACGCCGCCTGAGAGGCTCAGCACCACCATGACTAGCCAGCGACGAAATGTGGTCACTAAATCAGGCCTTACTGACCGGCTTCCCTGATCAGGATATCGCGACGTTTACCGAGCGCGGACAACTCTCGCTTGCCCAGTAAATCGCCGAGCTCGCGCTTGATCACATCGTCAGTCAATTCGTTCAGCGCTTTCACCCAGCTCGATGTGAATTCAAGCGTTGTGCTCCGAAGATAAGGGGGACGATCTTTGCTGCTCCTGAACGCCTGGTCATGTCCCATGATGACCAGCTGCCAGTTATCCGGGCTGTACAACATAAACTCCGGGTTTCGTCCTACGTTAAATGTCAGCGCATCGTATATGTACATTGTGTTCCACTGCCGGGCTAACGGACACCAGGCAGAGCCGCCTGCCTGGGCGGCCACGCGCTCCGTATCCGATTTTGATGATGAGGGCAAGAATTGTAACGTCCCGTCCTTGCCATCGACCTCACGTTGAACCGTGATCGGGACCATATCGAGCCCAAGAATCTGGTCAAGGCGGTATGCTGCCAGCTCCGGCAGATTTCCCTTCTTGCGCGTCCGCGGATTGAACACCGCAAAAATATTTTTTTCTTCTACTCTGAACTGCACTACCGTTCGGCCGTTCCTGTCAACAAATTCATTGGTTATTTCGCCGGTCGATAGAGCGCTATGCAGATCATCCGCACTGATCACAGATGACCGGAAGCCAACGCGTCGCGGATGCATAACCGGCGGCGAATTCGTCTCACCGCTTTCATTGATAACGGTGAGCACACCACCCTTAATCTCAAGCGCGTTGCCGCTTCCTTTGTAGGCGTCATAATTCATACCTGTATCGATCTCGACCACGCGCCCGTGCATGCGCTGCAAAATTCTGCGCGTGATCGTCGGCGTGTGCCCAATCACCACTCGGTTAGCACCAATTCGCGAAAGCGACGCTTCCAGCACATCACCTTCGATCAGTTCACTGCAACCCACGGTGCCGCGATACCACAGTGGGCTGTCGGACCCATGAATGGCCGACCTGTTCAACTCGATAACCGCATCAGCCGACGCCTTTGCCGGCCCTTCCAGCGCTTGCGCCAGGATCACGGCTTCCAGCACCTTCACCACGTCGCGAAGAGCGTCAACCGGACTGAGCAACGCCTGATCTTCCAGCGCGTTCAGCTCAGTCACGTAGCGTCGCAACTCGGACTTCAGCGTGCCATTAACACCTTCGAGCCCGTGTTCCGCAACAAACGGCGAAACACCGCCGTGTACAAAAGCGGTACCGTCAATGACGACCATCAGGGGTTTTTCGAGCAACCATTTGCCGTAATGGCCGTCGGCTCGAAAAGCGCGTCTGTGCCCGAAGAATCCCGGCGGCGCTTTTTTATCGAAAGCCGCTCGTGCAGCTGCCTCGTCCAACTCCGGTGGCTGCGAGTTTCGATAATGCTGGAACCACTTTTCCCGCTCTTCCTCCGACTCATCGTCTGAAAACGCCGCATACTCGCGCGCTACGACGTATCTCAGATCGCCCACCAGGTTCATTACCTCATGGTTGCCAATAAGCTGGTGAACGCGACCGCCAGCCTCAGAGGCCTCACCTTCAATGCGCATGATGAGATCCATTACCTGGCGGGAATCCGGCCCCCGGTCCAGCAGATCGCCGGTGATAACCAGGTGTGCGTCGCCGCCGGACCAGGCAAGGTTTTCGTCGATGACTTCCGATTTCAGAAAGGTCGCCACCATGGCGTCATAGTCGCCGTGAATATCGCTAACTGCAACGACGCGATTAATACCGGAGAGCTGCCACTCATTTGCTAGAGACGGGGCCGTCAGCAGCGAAATGAGAACCAGCGCATATTGCCAGCGTACCTGGGAAAAGAGGTGCTTCCGAGCCCACCATCTGTTCAATCTATTCTCCTGCTTCAGAAACGAAATCGCGCCTGTTAGCGACCGGTTCTAGTCTAGCAATAAAATCGAACCCAATCGGTTGCATAAGGTCATACCATGCAAGAAGATAGCCCCTACCTCCGAACCATGGGAACTGCGATGACCTCACGCGCTGACTCGCTTTTTGTTTGGACCCGACCAGGATTGGCGGTGTTCCCCTTATTATTTGCGCTACTGCCGCTTTCCAGCGCCTTTGCCGACCATTCAACACCATTATTTAGCGACGACTCGATCATCAAAGCCACCATCAGAGCGCCTTTCAGCGACATCATGCGACAACGCTCGGACGACTTTGAGCCGGAAGGCACGTTCGAATATGAAGATGACAATGGTGAGAAAAAGACTTTCGATATAAAAGTGCGGAGCAGGGGAAACTTTCGGGCGAGGCCCGACGTCTGCGATTTCACCCCATTGCGGCTGAACTTCAAGAAAAAACAGGTAGCAGGCACGGAATTCGAGGGGCAAGACAAACTCAAGATGGTGACGCACTGTGAGCTGGATGGTCGACATCAGGAACAACTGGTACTCCGGGAATATCTCACCTACCGATTTTATGCAACGCTTACCGATGATGCGTTTCGAGTTCGGCTTCTTGAAGTCACCTATCGCGACAGTAATCGCCGGATGAAAAGAAAAACACGATACGCGTTTCTCCTGGAAACAAGGGATCAGGTCGCCGAACGAACGCACATTCGCTTCGCAAACGTCGCATCCCTGAAATTTGACCAACTTGACCAGGAAAGGACCAACCTGGTCACCGTGTTTTCGTATTTTATCGGCAATACTGATTTTTCCGCGATTCGCGGGCCGAAAGACGAGCACTGTTGCCACAACGTCATGTTGCTCACAAGTAAGACCGGGTATTTTGTGCCTGTTCCTTTCGACTTCGATTTTTCCGGCATGGTCGATGCGCCGTATGCAGCACCTAACCCACGATTCGAACTGTCAAGTGTCAGGGATAGACTGTATCGCGGACTGTGTCGGAACAACAAACTACTACCGGCGACACTCGCTTTGTTTAAAGAGAATCGCGGTGAAATACAAGCGCTCGTGGACAATCTCGACGCCCTTGGAGGCCAGACGCGGAAGAAACTGAATAATTATATTGCTGACTTTTACAAGATCATCGAAGAGGAATCGATGGTTGAGCAGGAGTTTCTTACAGAATGTTCTGCGGCAACGGAGCCACCGGTCCCGACTTGAGCCACTCGACAATAATCTGCGAAACGCGGGGATGAATGTAATACCCTAAAGAGCTGTGCGGATTCGATTTGCCGTAACGAACTGCCAGATTGTAAATCTTGTAATCCCGGATACTGCTGACCAGTCGCTGTTTTAACATCGGCTTGAAATCATCTGCAAGCGTATTGTCGTGGCACTGGAAGTCATCCTCCGCCGACACATTTTGCCAGGTTACGATATTGCAGGGGTATTTTTCCCGGCCCTTGGCTTTCGCACCAAGCAAGCGACGCCTCACCATCGAATCTCCGAGAGGCGACCCAAGGGTTAACCAAGTATCGATTTTCCGATCACCGTATTTGTTTGAATACTCTTCCAGGTGACAGAGCTGCCATAAGACATCGTAAGTCACTATCGACCCTGAGCCGTGGCTAATCAGCAGGATATTGTCCTCGCGGTCCAGCGCGGCGCATATTTTCTCACGTACTCGTGAGCGTATAGAGACGGAGTAGTCACTCTTGCCACTCCAGTACTCGGCAACGTCTACCGATAACCGGGCAATTATCGGCTTCGAAAAACCGAGGGCAGCAAGCAAGGGAGCGACTACATCTGCCGCGAACTCAACCACGGCTGTCTTGCCCGGCAATCTGTCGTAACGACCGACACCGAAGTGTTTGCGCTTGTCCAGCATTTTCAACTGCGCCAGCGCATTGCGACGGTCGCCGATGTCCAGAACCTCGTCAAATCGCTTGCCGTGATGGGTCAACACATCCGCCGTGAGGTCGCCGTAATAGCACAGGCTTTTTTTCAAGTCGTGAAACGAGTTGAGTTCATCCGGATAATCGCGCTCCAGTCCCGCGGTGATGGCGGCAAGTGCAAAGTCGCAATACGACTCTGGACTTGGCTTGAAGTCCTTGCCATGCACAAGAAGCAAGCATCGTCCGGCGCTGTTTTCGTTACTGGTAATGTCAGTCATATTAATTGTCATTGGTCCGGTCCCGGGGGTAAACCGCAAGACGTGCTTTGTGAGTTCCACCTTCGTCGGCGATCACTAATTTATCATCAATCACCAACTCAATTCCCTCCGCCTGTCTGTGGCGCGAAACCGGCAAATGCCGGGCATTCACAAGTTTTCCATCCGGCGTTAACTCCACGAGCACGCGCTGACGGGAAGCGACAACGATCCTGTTTCCGGATTCACGATCTATCGTGACTCCCGAAGGGCTGAATCGGTCGATTCGTAGTCGCTGCATAATTTGCCTTTCCGGCAGTAAGACAGATTCGTCAGGCTGCAATTGTCGCCCTGCAATGTCCCAGGCGAATAATGTGAGACCCCGAACGCCCGATTTTGTTCGTGCCTTTTTGCACAGGAAGTACAGCCTGCTGTTGTCCGTACTCTGCACAAGCCCTTCGATCTCGCAGTAGGCGCCAATACCTGTATCGAAATTGTCAAAAGTGACTCGCTGGCCATCTGCGCCTTCTGCAGAAACGAATACGCGCCCCTCACTGGTTGTCACGTAAACCAGCTCGTCGGCAACAGCAATGCCTTCAAAGTCACCCTTGACAGTGGGCTTGCCGAGAGCAAACTTTTTGACGATACGACCTTCTTCATGATCGATTTCGTAAATAACCGCTTTCTCATCATCAACTGCCAGCAAACGTCCGTCAGATGTCGTTGCAAGCCCGGAAATCTCATTGAGTTTGTCCGGCAATTTCCATTGCATCATTAACTCGGCGTCGAGCGAGTATTGCTTCAAAACGGAAGGCATTGATGCAATTGCGACCGAGCCCACAACCAGGGCTGTCGTCGGCAGAATACTGGCAATCGCACGAACGGTGGACGACAAGGTCTTGTAGAACAATCTGTTAATAGTCGTCTTCGGTCCGGTCACGCCTTGTCAGCATCGAAAGGAAAGGTCCGGACATTATTTTTCCGTATTCCAGTTTCCAGATGAGCAAATTTGCATAGACAAAAGCCATTGATATGACCAACGCTATACCCAAAGCGCCGATGCCCGAGGCAAGCCCGATGCTGATCGCAACGAAAATGTACATGGCATGCGCGGGTTGATCGAGCGTAAAACGAAAACGTACCGCAGCAACGATTCCGGCCAGGCTGAACGCGAGCGCCAGGGAGTTAAGCACGATCATTGAAATGCCGGTAACGACAATGGGCATAATAATGATGGTTTGAGCGAATGACTGGTCGACTTTCTTACTACGACTGGTAATGAAATAGACCCACGATACGGGAACGATCAATATCGCCGCACCGATGCTCGCCAAAGCGAGGCGGAGCGGTCCGTAAGGCGCTAAAACGGTCTCGTCCAGGCTGGAGTAGACCGGCTCGAAACTATCGACATTACGCCCGGCGAGATCGCCTATTCCCCCGATAGGGAAAAAATCGCGCATGGCTGGAAATTTGATAAGAAAAAACGCGAAAAACGCTACAAATAATACGTAGTAGAGCGTAATCATCGTAATTGGAATCAGAAAACTGGCTGCTCTTCTCATTTTTGCACCTGTTTACGTCGTTCGGTGCGGCCGGCTGATTTGGCACTCGCCGCGCTCCCCAGCCAGACGATACCGCGCTGCATCCAATATCGCCACATTCTAAAGGGATTCTCTCGGCGCGACTGCGCCAGATTCAGGCAAAAAAAACGCAATAAAATCCTGTTTGCGATGGTAACCTACGCCCCGTTTTTCTTGAGGCACCCGGCATATGAACGAATCAGTACAATTATTGGGCATCAGCAATGCGATCGTCGACATTCTTGCGCATGTTGATGACGATTTTTTGGAGCAGATCGGCGCACCACGTGGCTCCATGACGCTTATTGACGAATCCCGCGCTATCGAAATCTACAAAATGATGGGGCCGGCGACCGAAATGTCCGGCGGATCAGTGGCAAACACGATTGCCGGGTTCGCGGACCTGGGTGGATCAGCGGCCTACATCGGCAAAGTCCGGGACGACCAGCTTGGCGAAATTTTCGCTCATGACATGCGCTCGCTTGGCGTCGATATTCGGCTTGAACCGGCAAAATCGGGGTCACCAACCGCACGTAGCCATGTACTGATCGGCAGCGATGGACAGCGCACGATGCAAACCTATCTCGGCGCCTGCACGGAACTCGCGTTTGCCGACGTCAACACCAAGACTGTCGCGACGCCTCGCGCAATCTTGCTGGAAGGCTATCTATGGGACATTCCGGAAGGCCCGCAGCTTTGCGACGAAGCAATGCGAATCGCGAAAACAAATGGAACAGCTGTCGCTCTTTCACTATCGGATTCCTTTTGCGTCGAGCGACATCGCGATGCGTACATGAACGCGGTCAAGTCGAGTGTCGATATTATTTTCGCCGACGAAGACGAAATGTCTGCGCTGTTTGAAACAGAATCATTTGACGAGGCACTGCAGAAACTCGGCGACTTTGACAATCTGTTCGTTATGACACGATCAGAGAATGGGTCGGTGATCGTCAAAGGTGAGCAAACAATTGTGCATCCGGCGACGCGGGTTGAGAAGGTCATCGATTCGACCGGCGCTGGTGACGCCTTTACCGCCGGCTTTCTTTACGGATGGACGAGTGACGAATCTCTCGAAGAATGCGCCCGGCTGGGTACATTTTGTGCGACGAACGTCATCCAGCAAATCGGCGCCAGGATGGAAGAAAACCTGATATCCCGCTATACGTCCTAGGCGGTATCAGGACCCTATCGGGTGCCAGGTCGTTTTCACTTCCTGGGTATCCTGAATCAGGTATGGGTGTGCCGCGGAATCCGACCCCCACTTGGTATCCGCACGCGCGACTACGCGCTTGATGTTGTCTGCGGCGGCAATTTGCACGTCTTTGACGACGTCGTCATCGGTGACGATGATCGCGTTTACGTCCATGTGGGATGCAAACTGCCCGGTTAACTCCTCTCGGTAACCGGTCAATATGTTGACGACGCCGGCCGGGACATCCGATGCGTGCAGCACTTCAGCAAAACTGACGGCGCACAGCGGTAGTTGTTCCGATGCAAGCACGACGCAGGTATTTCCGCCAACAATGACCGGCGCCAGGTTTGATACCAGGCCGAGCAATCCACTGTCATCCGGCGCAATGATTGAAACGACTCCCGTCGGTTCCAGCACGGAAAAATTGAAGTGGGACGAACTGACGGGATTAACAGCGCTAAATACCTGCTGGTATTTATCGGACCAGCCCGCGTAGTAGATAAGCCGATCAATCGATGCATCGACCTCTTTTTTGGCGGCCCGTTTGCTGACGCCCTGTGTCACCAGTTCCGTGACAAACTGCTCGTGCCGCCCTTCCAGCATCTCCGCAATTCTGTAAAGAATCTGCCCGCGCAGATACGCGCTGGCAGTCGACCAGCCGCTAAACGCTTTTCGCGCCGCAACGACCGAATTTCGGAAATCCTTGCGGCTGCCGCGGCAAACATTGGCAATGACAGTTTCCGCGGAGTCTTTCAACGCGAAATAACGGCCGGACTCCGTGCGGGGAAATTTGCCATCAATGTAAATTTTGTAGGTTTTTTCGACCGGCACGCGTGCAGTTGCGCTCGTCATTGTTGCGCCTCCAGTTTGAGGTAGGCGCCCAAGCCGTGCAAACCACCTTCACGCCCGACACCGCTTTCCTTGTAGCCACCGAACGGCGACGTCGGATCAAATTTGTTAAACGTATTCGCCCAGATAACGCCCGCCCTGATTTGCTGTGTCATTTTGAATATTTTCGCGCCCTTGTCCGTCCAAACACCGCCCGACAGACCGAACGGCGTGTTATTTGCCTTGGTCAAGCCCTCCTCGAGCGTACGAAAGGTCTGAATGGCGAGCACCGGTCCGAAAATCTCTTCCTGCACAATTCGATTGGACTGCGAGACGCCGGTGAAAATCGTCGGGCGGCACCAATAGCCTCGTTCCGGTACGGAGCAGGAACTCTGGTACATTTCGGCACCTTCTTCCTTGCCAATCTTCAGGTAAGACTCGATTGTCTCTAGTTGCGGAGCGGAGTTAATCGCACCGATATCCGTATTCTTGTCCAATGGATCACCAACGATCAGCGTTTCCATCCGATCTTTCAGTCGCTGCACCACCTCGTCCGCGACAGACTCCTGGACCAGCAGCCTCGACCCCGCACAACACACGTGTCCCTGGTTAAAAAAGATACCGTTGACGATGCCTTCGACAGCCTGGTCGATAGCCGCGTCGGCGAAAATGATATTAGCCGCCTTACCGCCAAGCTCCAGCGTGTATTTCTTGCCCGTGCCCGCGATGGCGCGCTGGATAATTCGACCAACGTCAGTCGAGCCGGTAAAAGCGATCTTGTCGACGTCCGGGTGATCAACAATGGCGGCACCCGTTTCTCCGGCGCCGGTTACTATGTTGACCACGCCGTCGGGCAAACCCGCATCGCGAATGACTTCCGCCAGTTTCATCATGGTCAGTGGTGTCGTTTCCGCCGGTTTGATCACGACGGTATTGCCGCAGGCCAGCGCCGGCGCGATCTTCCAGGCTGCCATTAATAAGGGAAAATTCCACGGAATGATCTGGCCGGCAACACCCAGCGGGCTGGCGGCCCTGCCCGGGTAGGCGTATTCGAGCTTGTCTGCCCAACCGGCGTAATAGAAAAAGTGCGCCGCTGCCAGCGGAATATCAATGTCGCGAGACTCACGAATCGGCTTGCCACCATCAAGTGACTCGATGGTGGCGAATTCACGGGCTCGCTCCTGCAAAATGCGCGCAATTCGGAAGATGTATTTGCCACGCTCCGCAGCTTTCATTTTCGACCACGGTCCTTTGTACGCCTTTCGTGCAGCTTTCACGGCGCGATCTACATCGCTGGCCGTCGCCAGCGCGACCGAGCTTAGTTGCTCTTCCGTCGCCGGATTAATGGTCTCAAAATAGCGACCTTCATCCGGTGCAGAAGATTTGCCATCGATGAACAATTCATATTGTTTATCGATTGTGATGTGGTCGGTACTCTCAGGTGCCGGCGCATATTGCCAGCCGTCGTTGAAAGCAAGTTTGTTTCGATTTTCCACGTTAAGCCCCGCGATCAATCTTTGGAAAAATAATCAGCCGACTGGTAGACGCCCGTCGCCTGCTTTTGCAATTGCATTAATACGTCGTTCGCCAGCGAACTGGCACCAAAGCGAAACCATTCTGGCGTCATCCATGCAGCCCCCAGTGTTTCGCGTAACGCGACCAGGTAATGGACAGCGAGCTTCGCTGTCGAAATCCCGCCGGCCGGTTTCATGCCGATCATCTGACCGGTGGCGAAATAATGGTCACGAATCGCCTGCAGCATGACCAGCGTTACCGGTAGTGTTGCCGCGGGCTGAATCTTGCCCGTCGAGGTTTTGATGAAGTCGGCACCGGCATGCATGGCCAGTACGCTTGCCCGCCGCACCCTATCCAGGGTCCCCAGCTCACCGGTCTCTAAAATGACTTTCAGATGCGCATCACCGCAAGCTTCTTTAACCGCCGCAATTTCGTCGAAGACGAAACCGTATTCACCTTGCAGGAACGCGCCGCGCGAGATCACCATATCGATCTCATTGGCACCCTCTTCGACGGCTATTCGAGTCTCATCCAGCTTCACTTGCCGCGACGACATACCGCTCGGAAACGCCGTCGCAACCGACGCCACGTTAATATCGTGATCGCCCAGCGATTTCCGGGCAACGCCAACCATCGTCGGATAAACACAAACGGCGGCAACATGCGGTAATCCCGGCAAGGCGTCGTGCAGGTGAATCGCTTTCTGACAAAGCTGCCGTACTTTTCCGGGCGTATCCTGTCCTTCCAGCGTCGTGAGATCGATCATGCCAAGCACCATGTGCAGTGCCTCGATCTTCGAATCATTCTTGATGCTTCGTGACTGGAATCGCGCCACTCGTTCTTTGACGCCGACCTCATCGACCGCCGGTACCTGGCTCAGGTCCGGCATTCGATTACTATCTGGTACTGCGCTCAGGTTCATTCTAGTTCTCGCTAATCCGCACAGTTTCCAAAGCGACGAGAATCATTTCGTCGAACGTGTTTTGCCGCTCATCCGTGGACAGCGCGTCGCCCGTGCGAATGTCATCACTGACCGTACAGATTGCCAGCGACTCCACGCCGTGCTCAGCGGCGATGGGAAATATGCCTGCCGCCTCCATCTCCACGCCCAGCACATTGTACTTCGCCATCGTCTCGAACATATCCGGATCCGGCGTATAAAAAAGATCGGCCGAGAAAAGATTACCGACATGATATCGCACGTTATTTTCTGTCGCGGCAGCGACTGCATTTTGCACCAGCGAAAATGTTGCCAACGCCGCCAGATCGTATCCGCCGAACCGCATCCGATTAACGTTGGAATCGGTTGATGCGCCCATCGCAATCAGGACATCGCGTAACTGCACATCAGGGTGTGTCGTTCCGCAACTGCCGACTCGAATAATGCGCTTAACATCGTACTCGGTGATCAACTCGGTGCAATAAATCGAAACGGACGGAATACCCATGCCGTGCGCCATGATTGAAACGGGTATGCCCTTGTACGTGCCCGTAAATCCCCACATGTTGCGGACGTCAGTCACGCGCCGGACGTCGTCCAGGTAAGTGTCCGCAATATACTTCGCCCGCAATGGATCGCCGGGCATTAATACGGTCGGCGCAAAATCACCAGGAGCCGCATTCATGTGTTTGGTCGACATACCGTCTCGCTTCTTGTTGTTGTGATGCATACGGGCCGTCCAATTTGGCCGGCGGTCGATGAGTTTACCACCTCGAAACCGACGACATTCCGCCATCGACTACGAGATTAACCCCGCTGACCCACCGAGAGGCCCTGCTTAGCAGGAATAGCACGGCGTCGGCAACGTCATCCGGCTGTCCCAGCCGCTTCAGCGGCGCATGCTGCTGCCAGCGGCGAACGCCTTCCGGCCAGCTTTGCTGCAAGGTATCCCTGTCGATCAGGCCTGGGGATACGGCGTTGACCCGAATGCCGGCCGGACCGTACTCCAGCGCGGCGGCCCGCGTCAGCATGATCAGTCCGGCCTTGCTGGTCGCATACTGGCCGTGCCCGATCGACGGATCGGAGCCGGTAATCGACGCAATATTCACAACGGCACCCTCGATGCCCCTTTCAACCATGGATTCGGCCGCAAGTCGCGTCACCAGGAATGCGCTGTCGATGTTGGCCGCCATGACAGCCCGCCAGTTCTTCGCCGACATGTCCTGTAGCTTCTGCGGGGGCGGCTGCGCTGCTGCATTATTTACGACGCCATCGAGCCGCACTTTTTGCCGCTGCAATTCATTGAAAAGCCGGGTCACCGCGTCCTCGGACGTGAGGTCTGCCTGAACAGTGATCGATTCACTGCCGAGTTCGGTAACAGCACTGGCCGTGTCCGAAGCACCTGCTTCATCAGAAAAGTAGTGCACAACGATAGTCGCCCCGGCTTCGGCCAGGCGTTTTGCGATGCCTCGCCCAATGTTGCCGCTGGCGCCAGTAACGAGAATCGTCCTGCCGGTCAGGTTGAAGAGATCCTCTACGTCAGGACTTAAAGTCGCTTCATTCATCCACTCGTCCCTTGCCATTCGTTCTGCTTTGCTGCCTTATTGTCGCGCCCCGAGGCGAAATACGGAAACAAAAAATGAACCACAATCTCGTCAGACCCGCCAACACCGCCGAATTCCCGACCCGCGAACGTGTTTTTATCACGGAGCGCGTAAATGACCCCGCAATTCCGGACGTCTCGCTCGCAGACGCACGCGTCGAAGCCGGCGTCACCACTGAATTGCACCGGCTGGATGTTAATGAATACTACGTCATCCAGTCTGGCTCCGGCCTGATGGAGGTTGGCGACGGGGAGCCATTCGAGATCGAACGCGGCGACACAGTCGTTATCCCGGCCGGGGTCTCGCAGCGAATCACCAATACCGGTGACGCCGACTTGCGAATGCAATGCATCTGCATACCGCGCTTTACGCCTGATGGCTACGAGGCTCTTGAAAAAAAGTAGCGACGAGACGTCGGGCAACATTGAGACGCGCACCACGCTGCCAGGAAGCACGTTTCGCCAGCCCGGCATCGAGTCCGGGGCAGGCTGGAATATCTTCCCGTCAGTTTCTGATTGAGCTCAGCGCGGCTTTGCGCCTGCTTCAGAGTCGCTCAGCCAGAAATTCCACGGTTGTCGTCACGGCTTCCTCGGTCAGGGCCGGTTTGTCATTGAACAGGCCGAGCCCGTGACCAGCGCCTCTGACAACATGACGAACGACCTCGCTGCTACTCGTTGCCGCGGAGATGACCGCTTCCGAAATCTCCGGGAGAACGACATCGTCGAGGTCGCCGTAGAGCACCAGCAAAGGTCCCTTAAATGACCGGATCGCATCGAGTGGCCTGCTTTCTTCCATGTCCAGGAACCATTGCAGCGATAGTTTCTGGTCCTGGCCCCACGTCGTTGTGAATGGTGTAAATCCTTCCGCCGCTGCTCGGGCCTTCAGTTCATCGTAGGTGGCCTGCCCGCCAAGAAATTCAACCTCAGAGTCCGCGCCGTTGTTACCCGCTGGCGCCCAGGTAGCGATGACCTTATAAGTAGCATCCATCTCGGAGAGCAGCATAACCAGGCGACCGCCCATGCTGAAGCCTTGCAACCCAACCCTGTTTCTGTCGACGTTTTCCTGGGCAACAGCGAAGTCCCGCGCGGCCTGTATGTCCTGCAGCATGTTGCTCAGGGTATTTTGTGTGAATGATTCCGTGCTCTCGCCGCAGCCCGGAAAGTCCATCCGTATCGACGCCACGCCGCGAGCCGCCAAACCTTCTGCAACGCTTGTATAGCCACCGGCTTCATTCCTGGTGCCGCCATGACCATGAGCCATCACGACCAGTGGAAACGATTCGTTATTTTCGGCAATCGGACGCACATAGGTCACCGGAATTTCCACACCACGAGATGGCACCGTCGTATCGATCGACTGATATTCGTAGCTGGAAGATGGCGTTTCCGCAGCGGGCTGACAGGCCACCAGTAGCACAAGTGCCAGTAGTGCGGGCGAAGAGATCGAGGCGGCTCGTTTCATGATTGTATACTCGGGTCAAAGACTGAGATTTTTGGTCTCAAGTATGCGTTCCTGTAACGGCCTTGAACGCTCGCCGCATTTCATCAAAGTTTTCCATTTGCTTTTTGGCCAATGCCATCTCATCGGCAGTTAAGATTTTCGGATCGCCCAGAGACAGTGCTTTTAAATACAGCCTCGAACACCACTCGAGCGTCACGCATCGACCAAGCGCCTTGTCGAGTGTGTCGGCGGTCGTTATCGACCCATGATTTTGCATGATGGCGGCTGAGCGGCCCATCAGTGCCTGTGTTGTGACTGCGGCAAGCTCGTCGGTGCCGAAAGTGCGATACGGCGCGACCGGCACCGCGCCGCCAAGTTCGACCATCTGGTAGTGTATCGTCGGTAGCTGATCAAGCACCGTTGATATAGCCGTTGCGTACATGGAATGGGCGTGAACGATTGCCTTTGTTTCCGGCTTCGAATCGTAGACCGACAGGTGCAGCGGCGTTTCAGATGACGGCAGCATCTCACCGTCAACCACCCTCCCTTTTGAATCCACGACAACAATGTCACCCGGCGTCAGCGACCGGTAATCCCGTCCGCTCGGTGTGATAACAACGTGCTCACCAACGCGAACGCTAACGTTGCCGGATGTGTTGGCGATAAGACCCGTCGTCAGGAGTTCAAGTGCAGTCCTGGCAACATCGGCTCGTTCTGTTTCGTACAACATGCTCTACTCCTCTACCGAAAAACCAACCAGCGTGTCCAATAGAGTTATGGTGAGCTATCGTGCCGAGCCCGCAGCTGCGTTTAATTTCGGACAATCTTCATCTCCCCACCGTTATCCCTCATAATCAATTTGGACCTGACACCAACGTTGATCATTGTGAGTGCAGACTATGACTAAAACAATTCTTATTGCTTTCGCGCTGCTGGTACTTCAGGCACCGCCCGCGGCCTCAGATTGGTTTGACGACATCAAGGCAAGCGGCAACGCTGAAGACCTGTATCGCACGCTGTACTACATGCCCAAGGGCGGCGACCTGCACAATCATTTGTCGGGCGCGGCGTTTCCGGAATGGTGGTACGAGCTGGCGCTGGCCCAGGAATCCCGTGGCTATCACTACTACACCAAGGTACGTATCAATAATTGCCGCGAATACGGCGGCAATGAGTTTGCCTGGCGACCCTACTACCTGATATTCGCCAACATCATGGAGATCAGTTATGAGCAGTTGAGTGATTGCGAAAAAGCCGAGTACAAGCGGCTCGATCAACTCGATGAAGAAGAGAAAGCAGCCTGGTTGAACAGCATAAGACTCGACAAGGCCCACGAAGGTCGTGAGGAGTTTTTCCAGACGCACTGGCAACGCCTCAACGCGCTGCTGTTCAACCCGTGGATTCAGGCCGGCATCCTGGCGAAAAATGTCGAAGCATTCGGCAAGGAAGGCGTGTCCTACCTCGAGCTGCAAGTTGACGTTCGCGGTGCGGTGCTGGCAGACGGGACGCAAATGTCATCGAATGAAATCGCGGTGATTTTGCGCGAACGGCTCCGGCAAAAAGATATGCTCGATACCGGGGTAACCGTCCGCTTCCAGCTCTCATTGCTACGCTTTACACCGAATGCTGAAGAACAACTGCGCGACATATACAAGTACGTCCACGACAACAACGATCTTTTCGTTGCGGTGAACATGGTGGGTCGCGAAGATAATGACAAAGGTCATCCGCGACGTTTCCTCTCAACGTTGCGAGAGTTGCGTCAGCAGTACGGCGGCGTGAAGCTGTCCATTCACGCGGGCGAGGTCGACGAGCCCAACGCCCACGTCAGCGAGACCCTGCTGCTGGGCGCCGATCGCATTGGGCATGGCCTGAATCTGATTACGGATGACGACACCATGCGACTGATGCGGCACGGTCCTTACCTGGTCGAGATCAATCTGATCAGCAATTTGTTGCTCGGATACGTTCAGGACTATTCGCAGCACCCGTTTCCGGAATACCTGCGAACCGGCATACCGGTCGCCCTGTCCACCGATGACCGTGGCATGTGGGACTCAACGATGACGGATGAGTTTTTCGTCGCCACCACCGAATTCAATCTCTCCTGGGACGAGATCAAATTGCTCAGCCGCAACTCCCTGGCGCATGCATTTGTATCGCCAGGTGTGAAGCAGGCACTGCTGGACGACTACGATGAAAAGATCGAGCGATACGAGCGGCGCATGAAAAAATCCGGAGTTGCAGTTCTGGAATCCATGCCGGAAACTCGCCGCTTCGTATGCGACCGATACGAGCTTTGCTATTAGGCGTATGCGTGAACGGAACGCCGTGACACGATTTGCTGCCTGCTTGCTGTTGCTTGCGGCGTGCAGCAACGACACCGGATCCGGCCCGGGCGGCGAGACAACACGGCACGCAATCAAGGCCGGTGTGTTGGCAAATTCAGCGCTTACCGAAGCAAGCGGACTTGCGCATTCGAACAAGCAAGACGATCTCATCTGGGCGATTAACGATGGCGGCTCTCCCGCTACGCTCTATGCCGTCGGATACGACGGCTCGGACCTGGGTGAAGTCAGGATGTCCGATCTGCAGAACGTCGATTGGGAGGACCTGGCGTCGTTCGAGTATGACGGCAAATCAATGCTCCTGATCGCTGACGTCGGCGACAACCTTGGCTCGCGAAGTCACGTCACGCTCTTCATCGTCGATGAACCCGACCCGCGGCAGCAAGCTGGCGCGCTGTCGTGGCAGATTTCGCTTCGTTTCCCCGACGGACCCCGTGATGTAGAGGCGGTTACCGTCGACTCGCAGGAAGGGCTTGTTTACCTGCTGGCAAAACGCACCATACCCGCAGAGTTGTACAGCGTCCCGCTACATCCGGCCGACGAAGATGAAACAGCCGTTGTCACGGCGAAGTATCTCGGCACTGTCGCAAGCTTGCCGCAACCGACCGAGAGAGATAGAAAACGGGCGCTGCTCGAAATGAACTGGCATTGGCAACCGACCGCGATGGAGTTCTCAAGAGACGGGAATGTTGCCGTAATCCTCACTTATCGTGCCGCCTACCTGTATTCCCGGCAAGACAATGAACCCTGGCTGGACACGCTGCAGCGTACGCCACATGTTTTTGCCCTTGGCAGCATAAAGGAAGCGGAGGCGGTTACACTCGCGGGTAACAGTATCTTTGTTACTGTAGAAGCGAAACGAGCCCCACTCTATCGGATTAATCCAGACTACTGATTGCAGGAACCAACATGTCTGTTCGAGAAAAATTGATCATTACCGTCAGCATTGTGTGGATCAGCACCGGACTGATCGGCTGCCAACCCGAACCGCCTGCCGACGCCAGGTCAGCGCCTAAGGACGATGCAGTAACGATCATGTCATTCAACGTCGAGAACCTGTTTGATAACAATGATGATCCGATAAAGATCGATAACACCTTTTTGGCACTGGACGACAAGCAATCGGACCAGCACAAGACTGAGTGCGGCGAAATCCCGGTCGATCGGTGGCGCGACCAGTGCCTTTACTGGGACTGGAACGACGAAATCATCGACAAAAAACTGCGGGTCATCGCGGCAGCAATTCTCCAGGTTGACGACGGGCGCGGCCCGGATATCATCGCGCTGCAGGAGGTCGAGAACATCGCCATACTCGAGCGACTCCGAAAAGATTACCTGGGCGTAGCAAGTTACCGGCCGGCAATATTGATCGAGGGCCACGATGCGCGTGGAATTGATGTCGCATTTCTTTCCCGGCTACCACTGGCAGACCAGGCGCAACTGCATCCGTTTCCAAAAGAAGGCCTCGACGAGAA
>Ga0316194_10000804_pt1 | contig 21194 bp, 25 predicted proteins | sample CroRivsedime1_MG_FD_204936 | JGI IMG/M metagenome (GOLD analysis project Ga0316194, IMG submission 204936) | Coastal sediment microbial communities from Maine, United States - Cross River sediment 1 | ecosystem: Environmental > Aquatic > Marine > Coastal > Sediment | place: USA: Maine...
ACAAGATCGATACGCTCGATGCGGTACTCGTACCTTGTGGCGGCGGTGGACTGACAGCCGCCACGGCCATAGTCATGCAAGCCCTTTCGCCGAAGACGAAAGTCTATGCAGTAGAACCAGAACTTTTTGACGATACCCGCCGCTCACTGGAAGCCGGCCAACGACTGTCAAATTCAAAAGGACTGAAAACCATTTGCGATTCGATCATGACCGACACACCGGGGGCATTGACCTTTCCGATCAATCAAAAGCTTTTGGCCGGGGTTTTAACAGTCAGTGATGATGATGTGCGCTGCGCCATGGCCTTTGCTTTTGAGCATTACAAGATTGTGGTAGAACCAGGAGGAGCAGTCGGCCTGGCTGCTGTTTTAAGCCAGAAAATAGACATCAGGGATAAGGCGATTGCCGTCATTACAACAGGTGGTAACGTGGATGCCGCAGATTATTGCGCGGCCCTAAATGCGAAGGCTGAATAAGGTCAAAAGATGAATAAAACGATGCCACGTAAACTGATAGCGGAATGGATCGGTACATTTTCACTGCTGGCGACCGTTATCGGGTCCGGCATCATGGCTGAAAGGCTTGCGGGTGGAAATGTCGCCATCGCCTTGTTGGGAAATACCATTCCGACGGGAGCAATCCTGGTTGTGTTGATTATGGTCTTTGGCCCTATTTCCGGCGCACATCTGAACCCTGCTGTGACCCTCACATTTGCGATCCGCAGGGAAATCTCTGTACAAAGTTCTGTGCTTTATGTCCTGGCCCAGATTCTGGGTGGTATATGTGGGGTTCTGGTCGCGCATGTCATGTTTGACAACCCGCTGTTTGACCCATCCACAACCGTGCGTACGGGAATTGGACAATGGGTCGGAGAGTTCGTCGCTACTTTCGGGCTGGTCGGCACCATCCTGGGCTGCCTGAAATTCCGCGCGGAAGCCATTCCTTTTGCGGTCGGTCTTTATATCACCGCGGCCTACTGGTTTACCTCCTCTACGTCATTCGCCAACCCTGCCGTGACCATAGCGCGTGGCTTTTCGAATACGTTTGCAGGAATTCAACCCACCGATGTTGCTGCTTTTGTGGGAGTGCAATTACTTGCGGCCTGTCTTGCAACGTTCTTTTTCAAATGGTTACTGGAAGAATAGGTTTTTCTGATGGTTCAATATGATCCCCTTTCCTTATTCGATGAGGAAATAAACCGGCGTGACGTCCCTGCTCTGAAGACCCACCCAATGGTTGTCGGACCGGATGGTGAAAACCTGTTTGCCGCCGGCGTGGCAGACATGGATTTCAAGGCAGCGCCGCCCGTGCTTGAAGCCATGCAAAAGCGGCTGGATCACGGGGTGTTCGGGTATGAAACGGTAGCGGCAGGTTTGCTACCCGCACTAATGAAATGGCTGCAAAATCAACATGAGTGGGAGGTGCAGGAAGAACATATTCTTACCTCCCCGAATATCTTGACCGCCCTGGCGATGGCTGCATCTTTGTTTACTGAAGAAGGGGACGCGGTCATCGTTCAGCCCCCCGTTTTCTTCGATTTTTTTGACGTAATAAACGAGAACCACCGGGAGATTGTGCAAAACCCATTGATCCTTGATCAGGGGCGTTACCGTATGGACTTTAAAGATCTGGAAAACAAGGCGTCCAACCCGAAGACAAAAATGATTTATCTGTGTAACCCGCACAATCCGGTCGGACGGGTGTGGGGCGAACAGGATTTACGAACCCTGGGTGACATTTGTAATCGACATGGCGTACTGGTCGTTACGGACGAAATGCACGGTGACCTCGTGTTTGGCGGTAACAGTTACACGCCATTTGCATCGCTTGGACCGGAGTATGCCGCGAATTGCATTACCTGCATCTCACCGGCAAAGACCTTCAATATTGCGTCCTGCTGCGCTGCATTTACCTTGATAGCCGATGATGACATGCGCAAGGCATTTCAAGTTGAAAACAGTCGCCTATCGGTTAACAAAAACAATCCTTTCGCAAATGTCGCTATGGAAGCAGCTTACTCCAGTGGCGCCCCCTGGCTTGAGGCGGTTATCTCCTATCTGGAGAGTAACGTTGAAATGGTACGAAATTCATTGGGTGATATTCCCGGTATCGAACTGGTCGAACCCGAGGGGACTTTTTTATTATGGGTGAACTTCAACGGGCTCGGAATGGAACCCGATGACCTCTACGCCTTCCTCAGAAACAAGGCGAAATGGTCAATTACACGGGGGCATTCTTTTGGTAAAGAGGGGAATGGCTTTGCCAGGGTTAATATCGCCTGTACCCGTGCAAAACTCGAGGCTGCACTTGACAATCTTGAACTCGCGGTTGGCAGCCTGCGTTGTTGATGTACAAAAATAAGATAAATACTATGCGCGCTTTTGTCTATCCAGGCACAAACTCCAGTCACCCCGGGATTTATCGATTTTCAAGCTGTTGAAATATAAAAGAGCATTGTTGCCTGGCTCATGATCGATGGGGATTCAATGGCCTTTAAGGTACCAGTGGTCATGGAAGGTCGCGACCCATTGCGGACGATAGGCCACAAACAGCGACATGGCACCCCCGTTGATGAATCCTTCAGCAAACATTAGTAGCGGCAGAATCTGCAAAAAATTGCTGACGATCGTGCCTGCTGGTTGCACACCACTAAGATGCTGGATCCAGGCTGATGCCACGCCGACCAGCAAAATCGATAACCCACCCACCAGAAAAGAATTAACAAACACGTAAATATAATAATTATGCGGTAACCAGCGCTGGCAAACATACAGGGAAACACGGGTGAACAGGACTGGCAGTGCTCCCATGAGCACGACATTCAACCCGAATGCATCCCATCCAGCCATGCCCTGCCAGCTGACTATAGCTATCACCAGGCTGGCAGCAATAAGTGCAAATTGCCACTCGAACATCAGGCACATGAGTGTCATACCGAGCAGGTGAAAATTCAGCCCGGTCTGGATACCGCCCCGCATAACCCATAACAGACACAGTGCAACGATAGCGCCAAGGTAAACATGTTGTGCTTCATTGTCAGCTACCTTCGACCAGGGTGCGGTCAGCAAGGCCGCAAGAATTAGCAGTGCATAACACAGACCACCAGCCCATAGATAAGCATTCGGTAGCAGATTGGCGGGAATATCCATGGTGTCAGCAGGGCTCCTTAAGTTGGTTAACGCCTATCCAGAATGGGTATATTAGCAAATGCTTAAATGCCATAGAATCGATTTTATTGACAGCTGTGAGCAAATTCAGTTTGGCAAAGACATCGAGCCATGCCCTTGCCATACAGGATCGGATGCTCATGACTCGGTTTCCAGTTAACTAATACTAAGGAGATTATCGTGAATCTTAAACTTTTAACTGCTGCTTTTTGCCTCCCCGTGCTGCTGACTTTTCAAGCTGCGGCCACTGATATCGACCAGGCGCAATTAAAAAAGGAGGCCGTCAGTATTGTGCAGAGATTCGGTGGTTCATTGAAACCCGAGCTAAAGAAAGCAATGCAGGCAGGTGGCCCGGTAAATGCAATTTCCGTTTGTGCAGAAAAGGCTCCGGCTATCGCCCAGGGCCTGCGTGATGATACCGGATGGTATGTGAATCGAGTCAGTCTCAAGGCACGCAATAACCAGACCGCCATCCCCGACGCCTGGGAAAAGAAGGTGCTGGAACAGTTCGACCAGCGTCAGGCCAACGGTGAAACTGCCGAGAAAATGGCATTTTCCGAAATAGTGGACGGCAAGTTCCGTTTCATGAAAGCACAGGGGGTCGAGCCAGTCTGCATGAGTTGTCATGCGGCTGAAATCGAACCCGAGACCGAGGCGGCACTCAGGGAAAAATACCCGCTGGACAAAGCGCGCGGCTATTCACTGGGTCAAATTCGAGGCGCCTTCAGCCTGGCCAGGGATCTTTAGTCCTGTATTAGGCAGACAGGCATTACTTTCATCGTCGATGAAATTGATAAGCGTCCGTGCGATTACTTAAGTTTCAGGTTTCTTGAAATCGACAATGCGGGTGGTTGCACCGTCATCCGCGAAGACTGGCAGGTCTGGATTCTGCTTGCCGTTCAGTTCACGTTCGCGCGCCGCGATCAGGGCGAAGCAGGAACGAATATCCTCAATCGTCTTTTCCGACAGGGGGTTGCGCATGCCTGGAGACGGCGTGACATCGCGAACCACACTTGCCAGTACCTGGCGTACCTGTATTAGTATACGATGCTCGAGGGTCAGCTCCTTCGCTTCTTTCTCTTGTTCAGACACTTTCCTAATCCATTGATTTGGTGGTTACTGGTTCCGCGACAGGGCCTTCGGGTCACAGGAATACAAGCATGCCTCATTCATTCGAATAAATATCTATCCTCGAAGGTATATCCCGGTGCAGAATACCGTCTGCACGGCCACGCCAGCGGCCAGCCTGCGCCAAATGAAATAAACAGTGGGTAAATTTACAAGGTCATGTCTGCCGAAACACGATGCAGTTTTGAAAAAGCCCTGATCTCCGGCTTCGCCGAATGCACCCAGGTCAAACGCCTCGAGATTGGCGAACGACTGGTATGCCTTTGCCACTCCCCCGCTGCGGCAAAGCTTTGCAGTCGATATTTATCCCTGCTGAGAAAAAATACCCGCTTCTTGTTTCGCCAAACCGACGCCCCTGATTCAATCTTGTCCAACTACCAGGAAATACAATTGCAGTGTGGTGGTCTGCAGGGTCTGGCTGAGATTGTCTACGGAGAGCAGGTCGATAAAAAATTCGATGTTAATGCCTTACTAAATAGGGTCGAAGACGAATACAAGGACATCGAGGATATCCGCCTGGACCGAATTGTTCCGCGAATTGCCGGGTACAACCCAAGGCCTCACCGGAAAAAACGCTAGCTGCTGCTCGAACTGCAGCAATCCAGTGACAGCTTACTCATCAAGGCCTAAAAACAGGTAATTGGTTAAACGAAAATCGACAGAACCTGTTTACTCTCGCAGCAGCGAAATGATACGCATAAAATGACCGTGGTGTTTATACTGCCTGTCCTTTCCTTAAGACGGTATGGACCCCGGGTGAATCAAGCTGCGGGAACAGGCCAGATCAAAACTGCGCAAATTTACGATTGTCAGTTTTTGAATATCGAATAATTGTTAAAAACAATGAATTTAATATTTATAATTAAATAGTTTTATTATAAGAAGCGCCGTATAAATATCGTCGCTGAAACAACAGATGAACCCAGGAGACGAAAACATGACCGACGCAAGCAAATGCCCAGTAATGCACGGCCAGCCCAGCCAGGCCGGAAGCGGCACATCCAACCAGGACTGGTGGCCCAACAAACTCAAACTCAATATTCTCCGCCAGCATCCTGCACAGGCCAATCCGCTGGATAGCGACTTCGATTATGCCGAAGCCTTCAAGCGCCTGGATCTGGATGCGGTGAAAAAGGACCTGACTGACCTGATGACCGATTCCCAGGAATGGTGGCCAGCCGACTATGGTCACTACGGTCCATTTTTCATCCGCATGGCGTGGCATGCTGCCGGCACCTATCGCACCGGCGATGGCCGCGGCGGTGCGGGTTCCGGCAATCAGCGCTTTGCTCCGCTGAACAGCTGGCCCGACAATGGCAATCTCGACAAGGCCCGTCGCCTGCTCTGGCCGATCAAACAGAAATACGGTAAGAGCATTTCCTGGGCCGACCTGATGATTCTTACCGGTAACTGTGCGCTGGAGTCCATGGGTTTCAAGACTTTTGGATTTGCCGGTGGACGCGAGGATGTCTGGCAGCCGGAAGAAGATATCTACTGGGGTAAGGAAAAGGAATGGATGGGAGACGAGCGTTATAGCGGCGATCGCGACCTCGAACATCCACTCGCTGCAGTGCAAATGGGTCTGATCTATGTCAACCCGGAAGGACCAAATGGTAACCCGGATCCAGTGGCCTCAGGCCGCGACATTCGCGAAACCTTTGCCCGTATGGCAATGAACGACGAAGAGACGGTCGCGCTGACCGCCGGTGGACATACCTTCGGCAAGGCCCACGGCGCCGGAGACGCGTCACATGTCGGCCCCGAGCCCGAAGGCGCTGCGATCGAGGAACAGGGTTTTGGCTGGATGAGTTCATATGGTTCCGGTAAAGCCGGTGACGCTATTACCAGCGGTATCGAGGGCGCATGGACGAGCAACCCGATCCAGTGGGATAACGGTTACTTCGACCTGTTGTTCGGCAACGAATGGGAATTGACCAAGAGCCCGGCCGGAGCGCACCAGTGGATTCCGCAAGGTGGCGCCGCTGCCGACGCTGTACCCGATGCTTTCGATGCTTCAAAGCGACATGCGCCGATTATGACCACGGCGGATATGGCGATGCGAATGGATCCCGCTTACGAGCAAATCTCCAGGCGTTTTCATAAAAACCCCGCGGAACTCGCGGATGCCTTCGCCAGGGCATGGTTCAAGCTCACGCACCGGGATATGGGTCCACGCGCCCGTTACCTCGGCGCAGACGTTCCGGCCGAAGAGCTAATCTGGCAGGATCCCATTCCCGAAGTGGCGCATGATCCGGTTGACGACCAGGACATTGCCGGGCTCAAAGGCAGGATTCTGGAATCTGGATTGTCGGTTGCAGAGCTCGCATCCAGCGCATGGGCATCGGCATCAACATTTCGCGGTTCCGACAAGCGCGGCGGCGCCAATGGTGCTCGAGTTCGCCTTGCCCCGCAAAAGGACTGGGCGGTTAATCAACCGGATCAACTGGGCAAAGTATTGCAAACCCTCGAGGCTATCCAAAAGGCGTTCAACAGTGAACAGTCTGGCGGGAAAGCGGTGTCCATCGCCGACCTCGTAGTGCTGGGTGGCTGTGCCGCTGTCGAACAGGCCGCGCGTAATGCGGGCCACGATATTGCGGTACCTTTCACGCCGGGTCGCGCAGATGCTTCAACCGAGCAAACCGATATCGAATCGTTTGCAGCGCTGGAGCCGACTGCCGATGGATTTCGCAACTATTTGAAAGCTAAACACAGCGTATCCACCGAAGAGATGTTAGTCGATCGCGCACAATTACTAACCTTGTCGGCACCCGAGATGACAGTTCTGGTGGGCGGTATGCGAGTTCTCGATACCAATGTCGGACAGACCGCACACGGCGTGTTCACCGACCAGCCGGGGACATTGAGCAACGACTTCTTCGTCAACCTGCTCGATATGAGTACGACCTGGAAACCGGTCTCGGATGAAGGTGAAATATTCGAAGGACGCGATCGCCAGAGTGGCGAGGTCAAGTGGACGGCCACGCGCTCCGATCTGATATTCGGTTCCAACTCGGAACTTCGGGCGCTCGCCGAATTCTATGCCTGCGAAGACTCAAAGCAGAAGTTTGTGCAAGACTTCGTCGCCGCATGGAACAAGGTGATGAACCTCGATCGTTTCGATCTGGAATAGGCCATACCCAGGCGGTGTTTCATCTCATGGCGAAACACCGCCTGCCTCTCACACAATCCTCTTGCAGTATTGAATCGATGACGCTCTCTTTACTTCGGTTTTTTCGAACATTTAAAGAACATAATTCGACTTTTTTTGTATCTCTGAACCCCCATAATAGCAGTTGTGACCGCAATACAACTCAACTGGAGATTAACATGAAAAATATTGATGGTATCTACAAGGTGGACTTATTGGGGCCGTTTGGCTGGGAAAACTTTTCCACCGCGTTTATTCATGACGGTGAGTTTCGCAGCGCAAGCGCCGAACATTTCACCGCTGGCACTTATGCAGTCGAAGACCACGGTTTCGAGATGGAAGGTAACCTGACGCAGCATGTCGACCACCGCCCACTGTTCGGCCGCAAGGATATCAAGGGATTGCCGATCAAATTTAGCGGGAGAATCCACGATGATGTCATCGACGGCGAAGCAAGAGTGCCGGACGGCAGCAGACATTCGCTCCGATTCCGCCTCAACCGGCTACCTTTTCTCAACTGAATGGGCAAAACCGGGGTCAGATCCCCGCATTCTCTGCTATCAGGGAAAATGGGATCTGATCCCTGATCTAATTGTGGTGACAGTTACCTGATTTCTGGCACAATCCCGGCCCATGATATCGAAATACAATAAGCTGCTGCCCGCATTAGGATTTCTACGCATCGCATTGCTCGTTTCTGCGCTGCTCAACATCATGCTGCCACTGATCGATACGCTGGTCCCGCTTGCAGCGAGTGCCGATGAGCATCATTTATGGTCGGTACTGACGAGGGTTATCACACCGGTCATCGCACCGCTGCTAATAGTCGTGATCCTGTTCGATTACATCATGACAAGGGTACGCGCGGCCGACGCAGTCGGCGAACTGCGCACGCGATTTATCCAGATCGGACAAATCGAACTGGCCGCGCTCGGCCTTATGTTATTGTTCTGGGTACCGTATTTCATTCTAAAGCTTTAGCCATAGGAGGGCATTATCCTCTATTCAATGCTCACTGCACACTTTCAGTCAGCAGGGCCTGGTGCGCCTGTGACTGCAGGTGCTCAGCCAATCCCGGCGGCAGTTCCAACGCGAGGGCCAATTTCTCAAGATGAATCTTTTCCGAGGGATGGTCTGGATTGATCACCAAACAGGAAGCGAGATACAACTCGGTTTTCTGCTCGAGGCCGTTTGTACCACTGGCAATTTCTTCGACCGGGATTTCCTTGCTTAGTAAGTCGAAGAGTACTGCCTTGACCTCGCCAGGCAGCTCCATTTGATCAACTGCTTTAAAAATTCTTTGTTGCTCTTCGGCGTCGATATGACCGTCCGCCTTTGCCGCGGCAATCATCGCCTTAACGAGGTATAGATCAAAACTGTCTGGTTGCGGTTCCGGCAAGGTAAAGGGCTGTTGCGACGATATTGACGAGCCTTGCGCGGCGGCGTCAAACTCCGTGGATACCGTGCCATTTTGCTGCCAGTTTTGATAGGCTTTCAAAGCAAGGCCGCCGAGCACCGCGGCACCACCATAGGAAGCCGCTTTACCGGCAAATTTTCTGGCGGATTTATTGCCGACCAGCAAGGCCATAACGCCACCAGCCGCCGCTCCACCGACTAAGCCACCGGGGATTTTGCTGGTCAAGTTACCAAGACCGCTGACGAAACCCTGCGAGCTGTTGCTGGTCTGTGGCGGCTGGTCGGATTGCCCCAGGAACTGATTGAGCATATTCTGTGTGTTCATTTTCATAGTCTCCGTTTTCGTTGTACCAGGTTCTCTGAACGCACTGCTAGCGGGCAGATAGTTCGGAGGATCTTTATCACCGGAGTATTTTCGTACAAAATAATTAACAGTAAAAATCGTTTTATATTAGTTAATAATTCGATTAATTCGAACTAATTTCAGAGCGGAACGCCCTTCATGTCGCGGACGCCGATATCGTGCAACAGCCCGGCTACGATGGTTTCCTCTACTCCATCATGACATCGAGATCGGCCTGGATCAGGTTTTCAACCGGGTCCAGGTCGGATGGTTTTTTTGTCATGTTATTACTCGGCGAGCTGGTTTTTCTGTTCGAACAAACGCTTGCGACGTTCCTTGATGCAGGCATCGCCCGCCTCGGTACCGTCGTGAAAACTGCCGAAGACCTTGTCCCATGGCGTTTCGTAGGAACCGTAGTTGCAGTCACAAAAGCGGTGGTGCAACTGATGCATGAAATCACCGAGCTGCAGACTGAAAAAGCGGGTCAGGCGGACGCTGTGATAACCGCAGTGCGAGGTCGGCCCGGCGACGGTGTGCAACATCGCGTTGAAGATCACATGAACAGGATGGCTCGCGACGACGAAGTAAATCGCGATATCCGAGTACAGGAACAGGTGCTCGATCGGGTGCATCGCATGTCCCGACCACGGACCGGTATTCACGTTCTTGTGGTGCCAGGAGTGGAACCACCGGTACAAGGGTTCAATATGACCAAGCCGGTGATACCAGTAAAAATGGAATCCGCTCCAGATCGGGATGATGAGCATCAGCCCGATAAACCAGGTCGGATTGTCGCTGAAGGTGATAAGTGTCGCGTGACCGTTGGCATAAGACCACAGCAACACGGCCTCCCAGAGCGTGCCAATCGGTACCGCACCGACCAGAGTCCAGAACATATTGTCCCAGACCTGGTTGCCGAAATGGAAACGCTTCGAGCTTTTGATCAGCGGCCGCGCGTCGTAATGCCCATCATCGCCCTGACGCTTGAAAGTGTAGAGCAGCAGGTGCAGACCTCCGGCGACCACGAGCACTATGACAAGGTTGCGCAGTCCAATCTCGAGAATCCAGTCGAGCCGGAATGCGCGCGCACGCTCGAGCGATGGCGTAAACCAGGTCCAGGCCACAATCGCAAGCACCAGAATCAGGAAGCGCTGGTTGAACGGGCGCCAGACGTTAAACAGGTACTTCAGACTTTCGCCGACATTGAACGGCCGTTCGAAGTACGGTGCCTGTTTCACTGGCAGCGCGGGTGTGAAATGCCAGGTACGACGCTTTGCGCGCTTCGGCGCTATCGTTTCGCTATTGTCGGGGACAATCGATTCCAGGGTCACCTGCGCTTAACTCCAGTCAGATCAGGAAGTCATTGAATCAATATTAGCGTTAATCAACAAGCTGTGATTTACTATGCTTTGATTTAGAATTACTTAACCTTAATGCGCAAATGCCCCTGCCCCAAAACATCCCGTCGCTGAACTGGCTGCGTGTTTTCGAAGCCGCGGCGCGCATGGAAAACTTTGCCCGTGCCGGCGAATTGCTGAACCTGAGCACCTCGGCAGTAAGCCAGCAGGTGAAGGCCCTGGAAAATCATTTCGGTGAAAAGTTGTTCGCGCGTCACGCGCGCAGCGTCGAACTAACCGACGCAGGGCATGCATTTCTACCAGCGGTCCGCCAGGCATTGCGAACAGTCGAGGAGAGCGCGGCCTCGCTGTTCGGTGAGGAAAAGGGAAACACGCTCCAGCTGCAGGCCTCGATGCTGTTCGCCAACAGCTGGCTCGCACCTCGCCTTCCCGAGTTCAGCCATCAGCATCCCCGGGTTCAGCTGCACCTGAGCGGCGCCTATCGCGACCAGGACTTTCAGCGCGCCGGCGCCGAGCTGAAAATCCTGTTCGGTCCAGTGCATCGCAGCTGGGCGCAATGCGATCGCCTGTTCGACGAAATTGTCTACCCGGTCGCGAACCCCGAAATCGCCGCATCGATCCGCAGTATCGATGATTTACTTCAGCACCGCTTGATCCAGATTTCTACGCACCGCATCAACTGGAACCAGATCCTGCACGCCGCAGGCACCGATTCGATCCCAGGCCGGCAGTTGTGTTTTATCGAGGACACGCCGATGGCGCTGGCGCTGGCCGCGGCCGGTTACGGCATCGCACTCGCGCGCGCACCGACCACCGACGACCTGATCGGCAAGCTCGGACTCGAGTCCTGCGACTACATCTCTGGCCTCAACAGCAGTGAAGCCTACTACCTGGTCTATCAAAACGTCGAGAGCCTCTCGTCAGCGGCGACGGCTTTTCGCGACTGGTTGCTCGAAGAGATCAAAAGCTGAGCAAGTCGTCCCCACGCCGCCGACAAAGGCGTCAACCCGGTTACTCCCGGGCAAAAAACTCGGCGGTGCTGCCGGTTTGGACGACTAATTTGTGCATGCCCCGGTATTGATTCAGTAAATACTGCCCATAAACATTTTTTTGTAGTAATTAACTTGATTAATCACCCAAGGAAAAAAATTGATTTGTTATTCTGGCGCGCATCATTAGCATACACCCGTTGAAGTTAAAGATACTGGAGCTGCCATGTTCGACACCAACCCTTTTCACGATTTGTCAGGTTTCCTGACACCTGCCGCCATGCAGATGTATGTCGTTCTCATGTTCCTGGCCGTGATCGGCGGCACCATCATCGATGTGATTCACAAAAAGAGCGCACAGTACTTCTTCGAAAACGCGAAAAAAGCTCAGAAATCTGCGAAACGTACCGTAAATGGCGGTGAGAAAGTCTCATTGGCTATTTCCACCCTGACTAATGAGGTACTGACTTCGTCCGAGTTTTGCAATCCGCATCGCCGCATGTCGCACCTGTTGACGATGTACGGTTTTATCATTTTCATCGTCACCACGGTGACGCTGATTTTCGGCTATTCGACGCCTGCCGAAGCCACTCCCGGGATACTCGTGGCACTGTGGCACATCGGCGCCCTGATGGTCTGTGTCGGCGGTTACTGGTTCTGGTTCTTCATCCGCGTCGATTTGAATTCCGAAGGCAATCCCTGGTATCGCCTGGTGCGTGCCGACCTGTTCATCCTCTCGCTGCTCGGCACTACTACATTCGCGCTACTCTGGTCATTCGGGCAGCAGTATGTCGGCTGGGGCACATTGTTCTTTGGGCTGTTTATTCTATCCAGCACCGTGCTGTTCTGCGGCGTACTCTGGTCAAAGTTCGCGCACATGTTCTTCAAGCCAGCGGCCGCTTACCAGAAAAAAATCACCAAGGCGGATGGTTCGCAAGAGAATCTGCCCGATCTGGGCGAGCTGACGGATCCTGCTCTTCAGGCAAAGTTCCCGGATATCCCGACTTATATGGGTGAAAAACCACCCTACATGGGGCTTGGAATCAAGCGTGAGTCTCCGAACCATTACTAGAACTGTATTTAGCTAATAATTAAAAGAGAGAAATTTTATGCCTACTTTCGTATATATGACTCGCTGCGATGGTTGCGGACACTGCGTCGATATCTGCCCTTCAGACATCATGCACATCGACCCGACCATGCGTCGTGCTTACAACATCGAGCCTAATATGTGCTGGGAGTGTTACTCCTGCGTCAAGGCCTGCCCCCAAAACGCAATCGACGTTCGCGGTTATGCGGACTTTGCCCCGCTGGGCCACTCGGTACGAGTGATCCGTGACGAGGAAAAAGGTGTCATTGCCTGGAGGATCAAGTCCCGCAACGGTGAAACCGACATGAATCTGCTGGCGCCGATCACAACAAAACCCTGGGGTAAGCACATTCCCAGGCTGGCTGATGCGCCTGAACCCTCCCAGGAGATGCGTGACAGCCAACTGTTATTTAACGAGCCAAAGTATATCCGCATGGATGATGGTGATATTCATACCCTGGAGTCCAACGGGCTCACGATGAAAGCCGGGGTTTACTACTAATGCCTAAAACTATCGTAGAAGACAATATCGATATCCTCGTCGCAGGTGCTGGTCTCGGTGGAACCGGTGCTGCTTTCGAAGCGCGCTACTGGGGTAAGAACAAGAAGATCATTATCGCTGAAAAAGCCAACATCGACCGTTCCGGCGCTGTGGCACAGGGGCTGTATGCAATCAACTGTTACATGGGAACCCGTTTTGGTGAAAACAATCCTGAAGATCACGTCCGTTATGCGCGTATCGACCTGATGGGAATGGTCCGTGAGGACCTGTTGTTTGATATGGCGCGTCACGTCGACTCGACGGTGCACCAGTTCGAAGAATGGGGTTTACCGCTAATGCGCGATCCCAAGACCGGTACCTACCAGCGCGAGGGGCGTTGGCAGATCATGATCCACGGTGAGTCCTACAAGCCTATCGTGGCTGAAGCCGCAAAGAAATCAGCCGACCAGGTCTTCAACCGTATCTGTGTCACCCATCTGTTGATGGATGACAGCAAGGAAAACCGGGTTGCCGGTGCCGTTGGCTTCAGCGTGCGTACTGGTGACTACCACGTATTCAAATCTAAAACCGTTATCGTTGCCGCTGGTGGCGCGTCCAACATCTTCAGGCCAAACTCGGTTGGTGAAGGTGCGGGCCGTGTCTGGTATGCGCCGTGGTCATCGGGTTCAGCCTATGGCCTGATGATCGAGGCTGGCGCGAAAATGACCCAGATGGAAAACCGTATCGTACTGGCTCGATTCAAAGACGGTTATGGCCCGGTTGGTGCCTACTTCCTGCACCTGAAGACCTACACCCAGAACTGTAACGGTGAAGAATACGAATCAAAATGGTTCCCTGACCTGCAGAAAATGGTGGGCAAGGAATACCTGGACCCGGAACTTTCACACGCGACCCACAGACCCATCCCGACCTGCCTGCGCAACCACGCACTTATCTCCGAGGTGAATGCCGGTCGCGGTCCTATCCACATGGTGACCATGGAAGCTTTCCAGGACCCCCATCTGGAAGAGATCGGCTGGCACAACTTCCTCGGCATGACCGTTGGTCAGGCCGTTTTGTGGGCGGCGACTGATGTCAATCCGAAGTACGAAAACCCGGAACTGACAACCTCCGAACCATACGTCATGGGTTCCCACGCGACCGGCAGCGGTGCCTGGTGTTCCGGCCCCGAAGATGTTTCTCCAGACGAGTACTTCTGGGGCTACAACCGTATGACTACCGTCGAAGGTCTGTTCGGTGCCGGTGATGCCGTCGGCGGTACGCCGCATGCATTTTCTTCAGGCTCATTTACCGAAGGTCGCCTGGCTGCCAAGGCCGCCTGTAAATACATTGACGATGGCAAGGCCGAGGGCATTCGTGTTTCACAGGAGCAGATCGAGCGCCGCAAGGAACAAATCTTCAAGCCGATGGAACACTACAAGGTTTTCCGCAATGAAATCGTTGCCGGCGATGTTAACCCCAACTATCACAACCCACGCCAGGGTCTGGATCGCTTGCAGAAGTTGATGGATGAGTACGCCGGTGGGTCGACAGTGAACTACATGACCAACGATAAGCTTTTGAGTATCGGTCTGAAGAAACTGAAGTATATGGAAGAGGACCTTGAGAAGATTGCTGCAAAAGACATCCACGAACTGCTGCGTGCCTGGGAACTGAAGCATCGTCATCTTGCTTCCGAGTCCGTCGTGCAGCACACGCTGTTCCGCAAGGAAACCCGTTGGCCGGGTTACTACTACCGGGGTGATGCGATGAAACTGGATGATGAGAACTGGCACGTACTGACAGTTTCGCGCCGTGATCCAAAGACCGGCGAATACACCATGGAAAAGGCACCTTGCTACCACCTCGTGGGCGAGGACGAGTAATACTCGATATTACCCTGGGGAGGCGTGACTCACGCCTCCCCGAGTAAAAAAAAGGTCAACATTCATGTTGATCTTTTTTTATTTACGGCATTGCTATCTGATAAAATCCATCCCCCCCCCCCGGGAGATGGGTCTACCGGCACTGACGCTTGTATACTGTAGGGAGTTTGTATGAATATTATAGACAAGACCGATGAGGAGCTTGAGGCAATCGCTTTTCCCATGTGGGAAGATCTGATCAAGTATTCCAACAAGGGGCAGTACGGAAAATTCATTCTGAACTTTTCCTATGACCTGTTACTCGGTCTTAATGAAGTTGAACTGGGTAAGCAATTTGCCAAGAGCGAACTGACTCGGAACCTGATGCCAGAATACGATTTTCTTGGCTTTATCCGTCGCGGCGAGCACGTGACTTGCCTGTTCAGGGTGCGCAGTACCAAGAAAGAAGGTGAATGGCTGGGCCGCATGGTCATCGGCTATGAGAGAGGTGACGTCAAGATTTTTGCGGCTTCCATTTTCTAGCCTGCCTATCACACCCGTCTGACTCGGGCCTTATCGCAACACATTAAAACAGGGTATGACAGATATGAGTAATGAGACTATTGCAGACGGCAAGTATGTTGAGCTGACCTACAAAGTCATCGACCAGAAATCCGGCGGCGTACTGACCATGGTGGAATACCCACTGGGATATGTGCACGGCACCAACGAGGTGCTGGCACCGGCGGTGATGGCGGAACTGGAAGGGAAATCGCAAGGCGAGGTAATTGAAGTACCCATCGACTGCAACCAGCTATATGGAAAGCGTGACGAATCCCTGGTGATTACCGAACGCATTCAGGACGTTCCTGAAGAATATCATCAGGTTGGCATGTCCATCCTGATGGAGAACGAGCAAGGACAGACCAAGACTTTTATGGTTACCCGTGTCGATAGAAGATCGGTGACTATCGACGGCAACAATCCACTGTGCGAACGCGAAGTCATCTTCCGCCTGGAGATATTGCTGGTTCGAGACGCGACGGAAGAAGAAATCCAGTATGGCGGCAAGATAGAAGAAGGCCCCGATCTCGAAGGCGTCGAAGGCGTCACCCAGGTGCCGATTCACTAGTCAATCCGGGTTCGCGAGAAAATCATGATTGAACAAACCGCACTCGCCGAAGGCGAACAATGTCGATTCTGCCTGTCCAAACCCGGACGTCGCATCATGATCGAGGGGAAGTACGGCTTTGCCGCCTGGGACCGACACCCGGCAAGTCCGGGGCATTTCCTTGTCATGCCGTATCGGCATTTTCCCGATTACTTCGATATCAACGACGAGGAACGTGAAGAACTGTGGAGACTGGTCGCCGAAGGCAAGAAACTAGCCGACGAAAAGCATAACCCCGACGGTTATAACATCGGCATCAACGTCGGCAAATGGGCCGGACAGTCAATTCCTCACCTGCACATCCATGTTATTCCCCGCTACAAGGGAGACGTGGAGAATCCAAAAGGCGGGGTACGCGGCGTCATCCCCCAAAACAAACTCTACACGTTCAATCCGGACTAGCCCACTTGCATCCGGGGAACATGATGTCCCTGCCGAACATCATGCAGGCCCGGCGTAGCTCGGGAAAATTTCCTCAAAAAACAGTAAGGGATTCTGGCCTGATGCGCGCCGCGAGTGCAGGCCAAAAAAAAACCGGTGAGGATCTAAATCCACACCGGTTTCCACAATACCTTCCCTTCGCTTAACGGGTTGCGCTGGACCTTGCGGGCTAGCGTAACCGAACTGGATCATGGGCGCTTGGGCGTTTCGTACTTGACCTCTTTATGGAATGGCTCCCAGATAGTGTCATAACCCACGAAGCCTTTTTCATTGGCCTCCTTCTGGCGGGTCACGAGATAACGTGATTTACCTTCGGGAACCTTTGGCCTGGTACTCTTTGCTTCGCTCATAAATCACCTTTATTAATCTTCTAGACACTGAATTCCCGGGACAATCGGCACGAAAAATAATCGCGTCAGGCCCTCCCGGGTCAAAAACATTTCTCAACAACGCGAATTATACCAATAACTGTCAAGAAGGCCCATTACTCCTTTTTATGCGCTGAACACTATTTTGTATGCAACAAACGATCAGGGCAGATGTTCTGGTCTGTCCAGTCGATTGGAAATAACAATAATTTCAATAAGATACGTGCAATATGATGACCTACGGTCCGCTCCAGTAAGACTGGGAGGCTTGCCGTTTTGAAACATTAAAATTCAAGTCAGTTTACCTTCGAAAACCTTTCGTGCCTCCACAAAAGCGGCCGGATAAATGCCTTTATATCTGCAACCAATCGAATTACAGTTCATGGTTTGACCTGGTCACCGGATTGATCATTTGTGGATCGTGCAGAACGGAGATGTCCTCAGGACATCCCGACAACCTGGCGAGGCGCGTCAACCCGGAGCCATCAACGTGAACAAAGACTCATATACCTGAGATTCCTGATATCTGGAAGTTTAATCAACAGTAGTGACCATGAAACTTGTACAAAAGCAGTTTTTCAAGGGCAGCAGAGAATTCGAAATTACCGATGACATGGTTAATGTTCGAATCAAGACACGGCTCAAAGAAAAGGAATTGACCGTAGACCTGTCAATACTCAACCCCGAGCCCGTCATGAATGAGCCGTTCCTGGAGTTCCATAGCCGTGTCAAATGCGGCCCATTACTGTCTCTGCTGATAGATAAACCGAATTCGCAAGAATTCAATGCTTTTGTCGATGAACTCAAGCAGCGAGCACGCCAGGAATATAACGCGTTTGCCGGGCTCAAGGCCGGCTCTCTCCCCGCAGGCATGGCTGCAAATGTCTTTGAAGAGCCGCCGGAATTTGATGAGCCGGGACCAAATCGAATTGAAAAAATGGTAAAACCGGTCAGTATCGACAGTTCCATCCAGATGTTGGAGCAGTACCTGGATGCGGAAGAGATCAAGCCTTTGCTCACTGCCCTGGAAGCGCTAAAAGCGGAACCCGAAAGCGAATTACTTTTTACTCAATTGGTAACGGCATTCGACGACCTGGGGCCACGGCAAGGCGCTGTTTTAACCTACGCACCCTATGTCGGCATTCTGCTATCTGATGACCCGTTCGGATATAAATAACTTTAAACCTTTATCTAAATATCCTTCACATTTTTCGACAACTATCGATACCAGACTTTTGCTTCACGATAGTTCGTGCATATTAGCGCCCAACACTCTCTGCGTTCCGACATCCAGTCCTACTTGCGAATAATGCTTACAGTTACCTTTGTGCCTGCTTAAGCACAAAGCAGGCTCAAAATCTGACTCACTCAAAATCTGCTAATTCATAAATACCTGAAATAAAGGAGGAAATGGTACCGGCACCACGAATCGAACGCGGGACCTACTGATTACAAGTCAGTTGCTCTACCAACACTGCTGCGTGCGGCCTCCTACATTAAGGACAACCGGGTTACGCCGGCCGGTTTCGACAAGAACCTGGTGCCTGACGATATCCGCGTTGCGGGCGCCGCACAGGCCGACGCCAATTTCAATGGCGGTAGCGACGTCATAACCTACCATATCGACATGGGCATGGCGGGCCGCGTCAGCTTTGAAGCGGTGCTGAAATATCAGACTCTGGGGTATGCCTTCGTCAATGATTTACTGCGCGACATCGATAATCCCGAAGTCTCGCGGTTTGCTGCGCTTTACGACAATGCCCGTATTCGTTCCGAGACAATCGCATCGCTAAGTGGGAGCCTGCCCTGATGCCAGTTATCGAGATTGGCTGACGGGGACTGATCAATGTTATTGCAGGGCGCCCTGGCGGACTAGAGGTCATTTGAATAGTAAATTCCGCTCCGGATTGTCATCTCGAGTTGCGGGAGAGATCTCGCACGGTAGCATTCTGTTATGGCAATACCGGTCAGCCTTGGTCTTGTAGCGATTCAGGGGGACACTATACCTATTTGATTGAATCACCATTCCATCGGGAATAGGTATAGTGTCCTCTGAATTTTCGGCGATAGTTTCCTCGACGGCGAATACGACACCCTGAAACTGGAGTAAAAACAAAACTGAAAGATCAAGGCATTGTTGTCACCGGCGGGAGCGGCGTTGATCCGATCCGGTCAGATCTTGTTGTTGCCTCGAACGAGAATTTTATAAAACTCACATAAACCTGACAAAACTTGACATGTCAAGATTCGTCAGCAATAGTATCTGGATGCAAAACATCAAAATCAGTTCAAAAGTCGACGAGCTAGTCTGGAACGAGCTCAAGTCTTTGGCCAGAGAGCGTCATCAAAATGTTTCCGGGCTGTTGACGGAGGCGATCAGCGAATACGTCAAGCGCAAACGGGTCAGACCGGAAGTATTGAATCACCTCGAAGACTCGATGGACCAAAACGAAGAACTGGGACAACTGCTTGCCCGCTGATTCGGTACAGTTCCTCGCCCATGACGAATTGTTCGAGATACATGCGCGGCTGATCGAACGTTTTGGCGGTGAATCGGGTATTCGAGATCCTGGCCTGCTGGAAAGCGCGCTTTTCAGACCGCAAACCGGGTACTACGAAGACCTCGCGGAAATGGGCGCAGCCCTGTTCGAATCCCTCATCATGAATCATCCATTCGTCGACGGAAACAAGCGAATTGCATTTTTCGCAACAGACGTTTTTTTTCGTTTGAACGGCTATAAACTCGAGGTAAGCACGAGTGAGGCCCACCCGTTTCTAATCGGCCTGCTCGAAGCAGGTACATGCAATTATGAAAATCTGCTGCCATGGATCAGACAGTCAATAGTCAGGCTATAAACCAGCAAAAAATGGCACTGGCCAGGGGAGTCGAACCCGTCAATCCGGCAAAGAAAAGCCCCTTCATCAGGGGCTTTGAATTGGTGCCGGCACCACGAATCGAACGCGGGACCTACTAATTACAAGTCTGTGTAACAATCGTTATAAATCAATGATGTACAAGAATTATTCTCATAAAGCACCCTGAAAGAACCCCTACTCTATCAGTGTTTTGGAGGGTTTTATTCATAAATTAGCACTTCGGGTTCAATCATCCTTTCGGGCGATATCGATCGTGGTCAACTTGAGTCCCATAATTAAACGTATTGTGTCCCCTATTTGCCTGGCATCATGCGCTGCCAGTAAATTTCGAATAGCACCGAACCGGAAACGACGGCGATCGCACTCACCTGCAGCCAGGTAGGCTTATCACCCAAAATAGCGATCGCGAGAATGGCGGCAATTACAGGCTTAAGGAAAAAGAGGTAAGAAGCGCGCGTCATGTCCGGAGCCGAAGCCAGGCCGCCGAACCAGAGCAACTGGGTGATGGTCGTGTTCCAGATACCAAGCACAATCAGCGACCAGAACGCGACCTCTGGCATTGAGAAGAGCGTCAACGGATTCACCCAGATTCCCCACAGGGCACCGACCAACAACCACAGCCCGGCTGCGCCGATGGTCACTGCGAGCGTGGTGATTCGCATCCCGCCATGTCGCTGCATCATCGGCTTCGCAAGCACCGAATAACTTGCAGCCAGGGCCGCGCACAGGATAGCCATCAATACGCCCTGCAACGACGAGCCTTGCGAAAGAACATCGAGATAACCGTCGGTCAGTAGAATTGCGATACCAATAACCGCTAACGCGCCAGTGACAATCTTCACGGTCGAAATCGGTGTGTGGTTCACGGCAAGGTTGGCGAGTCCTACGAAGATTGGAATTGTCGTGACCAGCGTCGCAACCTGGATCACGCTGGCAAAGTCGAGTGCCCAGTGAAAGAACAGGTAAGCTGCGGAGACACCGAGCAGGGACAAAGGAATCAGGCCGCGCCACGCCGGTCAACTTGGCAAAAAACTCCGAGCTCGCGTGACCACAGACGCCAATGAAAACCGCCGGGTAAGCCCAGCGAACTGGGATATTCATCCGGTGAACTCCCGACCGAAAGCAGCGAGTCGCTCGACCAGCCGGTCCGGGCGTTCCAGCGGCAGCAGATGCCCTGCGTCGTCCCACTCCTCACGGCGTGCATCGGCCAGCAAAGCGTACAGGCGATCGATCACTTCGGGGTCACGGAATACCCGGTCGTGATGACCTGTAATGTTGAGTACTGGCAAATCGAGCGAGGCCCAGTCGAAACTCCAGTCTGTGTTCACCGAGTTGCGCATCAGATTGGCGTG
>Ga0316194_10000805_pt1 | contig 21183 bp, 27 predicted proteins | sample CroRivsedime1_MG_FD_204936 | JGI IMG/M metagenome (GOLD analysis project Ga0316194, IMG submission 204936) | Coastal sediment microbial communities from Maine, United States - Cross River sediment 1 | ecosystem: Environmental > Aquatic > Marine > Coastal > Sediment | place: USA: Maine...
AACGCGAGGGTATTGGCACGCTGTTAATGCAGGTTCTAGAAGACCGGGCCATTGAACTGGGTGCCGCCCGCATTGTGCTGGATGCGCGCGAGCATGCACTCGGGTTTTATCGCAAACAGGGTTATACACTGGAAGGTCCGGGGCATACGCTCTTCGATACCATCCCCCATGTGAAGATGAGTAAAACTCTCGAATAGCCTACATCACTCCTGCGCGGGCAGATGCACCTGCAGGAGCGGCGCCCTCACCGCGATTAACTTCCCATTGCCATGCTTCCCGAATCGCGCCGAAGACGGCGCTCCTGCAACACAGGCCTAATCTCCGTAACCGCATGACGGTATAGCACACAACCATCAGGGCAATACTCCCTGTTCTTGTGCAATTGCCTGCAATTCACTCCGTGTCGGATAGGGTTCGCCACACTGCTCGAGGTGAAATTTCCAGTCAGCGAATTCGGCGGCCTGCTCCGGATTGGTTCCCTGGCAACCCAGCACGGTGACCACTGCATCACCGACCTTCCAGGGACCCTCGCCCCTGATATCTCCGCGCACAAGCCGGATACCTTCTCCCGCTGGAATGCGCTCCCAGAACGGCCGGACATACACAATCCCTTCCGGATGCCGGAAACAACCCACCATGACATGGCCGGTAGCATCCGGAAAACGAATCAGCAAAGGTACTGTCAGTGTAAACAGATCAGCCAAGGATGCCTAACCCACCACCAGTTCAGTCTCCAGCATTTCACCATTGGTATCGATGCGGAGCGCGCTGACCCCCGGAACACGTGCCAGCACATAGGCAGACAACAACACCATCATGTGTTCATTATCGTTATGCATCGCGGTCAGCATCTTGTCACCCACAATCTGGCAACGCTGTTCCTGGTTCGGGTGATCCACCCAGTCACGACTCATCTGCCAGCCCTTGTCCATATCCCTGTCAATCCTGTCGAAGAAATCACCGGCCTCCGAGACAATCTCCTCGGGTACAGTGATCGGATATATCTGATCGTCAACAACAACTTTTAAAATCATACCGGTGGCCTTATGCTTGATGGCAAGAAAACATGACTTTTTCATTTTAGCGCATACCAGCCACGACTTGCAGGACCAATCATGCTCACACATATCAGGGGAGTACTCGACCACTATCAACTTGCAACCGCGCGCACGCTCATCGCAGCAGGCAAGTACACGGATGGCAGCAAGTCCGCAGGACTGGCAGCCCGGCGGGTCAAGCATAATGAGGAACTGGCACTGGATCAGGCACAAATGAGCAATCTCAATAACCTGGTCATGGGCAGCCTGGTGAAAAACCCGCTCTACCGCAGCGCGGCCATGCCACTGAAGATTGCTGCACCCTACTACGCGCACTATGCAGAAGGTATGTCCTACGGGGAGCACGTTGATGATCCAATCATGGGACAGGGATCCGAACTCTACCGCTCGGATGTTTCCGTCACCATTTTTCTGAACAACCCGGATGATTATGACGGTGGAGAACTGGTCATCCGGACATCATTTGGAGAACAACAGGTGAAACTGCCTGCCGGTGATGCCGTTCTCTACCCTTCCTCGAGCGTACACCGTGTTGCAGAGGTCAGCCGCGGCGAACGCCTGGTGGCCGTCAGCTGGATACAGAGTCTGGTCAGGGAACCGGAGAAACGTGCCCTGCTGCACGACATGAACCAGGCACGTGAAACGCTGTTGCGTGAAAGACCGGATGCCGACGAGACCCGCCAGGTGAACCAGTCCTATATCAACCTGACAAGAATGTGGTCTGCAATTTAGCAGTGCCGGGGAAAACCGGGTTACTCGTCAGCCGGTCCGATATTCATACCCACTGACAGCCGTAACCCGGAGCCAAGATTGGCTGTCACCTCGTGCAGCACACCCGGTGCAAACATCACCAGCTTGCCTGCCTGCGGCTGAATGCTGACCTTCTGACCATCAGCGTAGAGAATCAGGTCACCGCAGTTCTCCGGTATGCAAATGTAATACACCGCCGACAATAACTCATCGTTCTCATCATGATGGTGCAATGACGTTCGCTGCCCAGCCTCCATGGCATTAAACCAGAACCCGGCCTTTAATTTGTCTACCGGGATACCCAGCCACTGACTGGCCTGCTGCTTCACCACCTGCAGCACCCTGGCAATGTCCGGAATGTCAGCCTCTTCTATATAGATATTCTCGAAGCGGCCATCAAAATGATGCGTCTGCCTTATCCGGTCTGTTGCAGACAATGCCAGAAACCGTTCGCACAGGCCGGCGTTAAGTTTATCTGGCGCTGTTAATCTGAATTCATGAAAAAGCATGTATGCCCCGCACGGTGCCACCTCAAGATCAGCATATTACCTGTAATTACGCCTCTCCTGAAGATGCGATCCAGGCAAGGGAATATTCCATTTGAGGGGGGGCTGGATAAGTCCCAATGGATATTTGAATCACTTCCGATAGCGCTCACATTACAATACAATTCGCTATCGAATTTCTTTTCCAACTTTGAATCAGGAGCATAGCAATGGCACTGGAAGTTAATGGCAAGAGCATCGAGACCGATGGAAACGGTAACCTCACAGACCCGCATGCCTGGGATGAAGATGTCGCCAAGGCACTCGCTGCACGGGAAGGCATTGAACTGACCCAGGAACACTGGGACGTGCTCAACTATCTGCGCTCACAATATATTGACAATAACGGTGAGCAACCCATGGAACGGGCGATCAATAAGGGCATGTCCGAGATCTGGGGCAAGAAAGTCATCAGCAAGGACCTCTATGCACTGTTTCCGCTTGCTCCCAGCAAGCAGGGTAACAAGATTGCCGGATTGCCCTACGTCCTGCGTAAAGGTGGCTATTAAGTGTAGTCTTTCAGACCTGATCTGAGCGACGCGCCTGCATCCGTGGCAGGCAAGAAAAAAGCCGCACCCCGAAAGGGTGCGGCTTTTTTATGCCTGTAAAGTCAGATCCGGTTTCTTGGAACAGTCTAGCGGTGCGAACCCTTCTCCGCATGCGCCATGTCGACCAGCTTGTTGGCCATATCCATGTATTCCTGGCGAAAGCCTTTCAGTAAATGACCCTCTTCGGCAGAAAAGTAGTCTTCCATTTCGACTCCGTTTTCATGTTCATAGTCCATGAACTTTTTCTGCATTTCCAACAGCTTCTTGATCAGTTCCTGCTTCTCACTCATGACACATTCTCCAGATTCAAGTAATTCTATAAATATTCACCAGTTATGCCGATACTATAGCCATTGCTCAGGACCGGTAAAATATCCCGAATGGGCAGTTTTCGCAGCCAGTCAACCTTGCCGGATACCTAGTCTCCATCAGGTTTCTTGACCGGGGCAATGCCCTTGTGTGGCAGGAACAGTCCACAGCCGACGGCACGCCCACCACCCAGCCCGAGCTGCTGCAGACGTACCGACTGTTCCGGTTCCAGGTCCGCGACCATCAGGCTGCGGGTAAACAGCTGGCCATCGGGAAAATTCATCGTGTGCGTGATACCACCGAGCATTTTCCTGCAGGGGATATCCATAGACTTCAGCTCCTTAGCTGCATCTTCCAGAAATTGCGTCTCATCAAGATCCGCGTCCGTAATCACATAACGTGAAAACAGGGTCGGCAGACTGGACAACATGAACACTTCCGACTGGCCGACCGCGAGCGGATGCCCCTCGACATCCAGCGTTTGACCACTTAACGCCTGAGCATCCTGTAAACGGTCTTTGGGGACACGCAGACGCATTCTGGTCCGCCTTGAAAGATGCAGCAGCTCGTTTTCCGTGTCCTCCGGCCGGAACCAGCCATTACCGGACGCCGCACCGTGTATCAGGTGTATACCGGCGGTCTCTTCATCTGCAAGCCAGGGCAATACTTGCAGCAACGCAGACGACAGCGCGTGCGCATGATCCAGGGGTAAGGTAGGACAACCTATCCTGTAGGCCAGATCTACGACCTCGTCCGAAATAACGAACTCCGGTTGCCTGTCTTTATCATCGTTCCAGTACATTTATACACCCACACCTAGCAGCTGTTTTGTGCCGACGAAAATGCCGCTTCCAGCTTGTCTTCCCAGTCTTGCGGCGTATCCGGAAAGGGCGGTTTCACATCCATACGAAAAAACATCTCACCACTGCGCGCCTGTTCAACAACTACCTGCCTAAGGCCCTCGAATGACTCAAGGTCATGGCGCTGTATTAATATTTCACTCAACCAGAGCATTATCCAACCTCACCTTCATTTCTGTTTGGCATCGCGGTACCGCAGATGCGTTCGTGGTAACGCGCACGGTACAGCAGGCGTTCCTGACCACTGCCCGCGTCATCCGCAAAGGCTTCGCGCTTGTGTAATACATTATTACAGATAACGCCCTGACCGGCGCTCAGCCGGTGCCTGATTGTGTATATGGAGTCATTTGCCAGCAGTTCAAGCAAAAACCCTGCGGCCAGGCGCGTATTTCGATCATCCTTCCACGCGATACTGCGGGTACGCGCTGTATAGCGCATGTGCAGCGTGCCCGTGTCCGGTGTAACTGAAAATACCGGTCCTGACTGTGCCGGGCGCAGTTCCACCCCCGCCTCGATATTCGCCGGAATCGTCATGGCATCCGGCTGCATGAGCGCTTCTATGTATGCAGGATCCTCGTCACGTAGTAACAAGTAGGCAATCTCTGGATCTAAAAACAGATTGTCGCCGCCGCTGGCCGAGGCAGCGGCGCAATGCATGACTATGCCGCGCACCTGCTGATCCAGCCGGTTGTAATACCCGTCGGTATGCCAGTTCAAGGGACGGTTGGTATAGGGGATATAATGCGTCCCGCGACTCGCCGCAACCACCCGCAACGACGTGATACTGTCCTCGTCGGCACGCAGGTTCATGTCCAGCCTTGCAAGGCCAAACTGCATTCCGAATGCGCGTATCGCCGATTTGTCCGTTTGCTCCGCGCCTGTCACCTCGTAGATGGCAAGATTGGTGTTGCGACAGCGTTCCAGAATGGCCGCATGCTCCTGCTCAGTGAGCGCTGCGGCAGTATTAATCCGCACGATCAGATCGGCAGCCGTCACAGGATAGTGGGCAAGCTTGTCGGCACGCCACGCCTGATACACGGCCTCATTGGCAAGATCAAATGGCTGCAATGTAGCGTTGCTTGTCGGCATAAACAGGGAAACAATACGGGGATGCCATATTACGAACAGAGAATATTTTAATACACCGGTTTTTTATAAAAACACACGCACGCTATCCAATTGATAACGCATGTCATTCTCATTAGAAGCCGGTTTTTCAGCCGACACTGCATGACGTCCGGGCATGAAAAAACATTTAAGTGCGCGTTAATATAAGAAAAAATTCTACTTGCATTAGCAAACCACTTTTTAACAACTAACTATTGGAATTTAAATAATTTTTTTGCCAATATCCATTTCGGGATAGCGGCCAATATCCTTGCCACCCCATGGGTAGGATATGTTCACACCGGTACCAATCCTAGAATGCGCCTAATCAAAAGTTAGTCCGCCTTGAAGCGGGAGTAACTCACTGATTTACACGTTGCCCGGTTAGTATCCGGGCCCGACGGCAGATTGTAATTTAATCAGTTAAAACTTGATGGTGTTAAGAAAACGAATCTCAGGAGATCACCATGGCTAAGAACACTTACCCAACACCGATGCTTGATAATCTGGAAAGCGGCCCGTGGCCCAGCTTCATTACCGGTATCAAGAGACTGCGTGACGACCACCCGGATGAGCGTATCAACAGCGTGACCAACGGTCTGCTCGGTCAACTGGAACATTCCTATGAAACCCGCAAGGGCTACTGGAAAGGCGGCACCGTCAGTGTCTACGGCTATGGCGGCGGCATCATCCCGCGTTTCTCCGAAGTTGGCGATGCCTTCCCGGAATCAAAAGAATTCCATACTATCCGTGTACAGCCACCGGCCGGTAACTTCTATACCACCGACATGCTGCGCCAACTGGGTGACAGCTGGGAGAAGCACGGCTCCGGCCTCGTGACCTTCCACGGTCAGACCGGCAACATCATGTTCATCGGCACGACCACAGAAGGCACCCAGCACTTCTTTGACGAGATCAACGAGTATGGCTGGGACCTCGGCGGCGCCGGTCCCTGCGTGCGCACCGCCATGTCCTGCGTCGGCGGTGCCCGTTGCGAAATGTCCAACTGCAACGAGCACAGCATCCACCGCTGGATGGTGAACAACTTCACTGACGACGTGCATCGCCCGGCCCTGCCCTACAAGTTCAAGTTCAAGGTATCCGGTTGCCCGAACGACTGCCAGAACGCCATCGAGCGTGCCGACTTCGCGATCATCGGTACCTGGCGTGACGACATGAAGGTCAACCAGGAAGAGATCAAGAACTACATACAGAAGAAAGGCCGTCAGTACCTTATCGACAACGTCATCACACGTTGCCCGACCCAGGCCATCTCCCTGGATGACAATGACAACTTCATCGTTGACAACCACAATTGCGTCCGCTGCATGCACTGCCTGAACGTCATGCCCAAGGCCCTGCACCCCGGTGATGACAAGGGTGTCACCATCCTGATCGGCGGCAAGCGCACCCTGAAGATCGGTGACCTCATGGGCACCGTCGTGGTGCCCTTCAAGAAACTGGAAACCGAGGAAGACTACGAAAGCCTGCAGGAAATGGCCGAAGACATCATCGACTTCTGGGCCGAGAACGGGCTGGAGCACGAGCGTACCGGTGAGATGATCGAGCGTATTGGCCTCGTGAATTTCCTTGAAGGCATCGGCATCGACGTTGACCCGAACATGGTCAGCAATCCGCGTCAGTCTTCCTATGTCCGCATGGACGGCTGGGACGAGGAAGCCGAAAAATGGTTTGAGAGAAAGCGCGAAGAGAAGCAGGCTGCCTCTGCGTAACAAACCGGTCGTTTGAATCAAGGCAGCCCCGGTGCCAGGCACCGGGGCTTGTTCAAAAATATACAGAAATCCAGGAGAATCTCATGGCACAAGAAATGCGTTCACCGATAGAATCCGGCTGTCCTGACGGGTTCCAGTACATGCATCCGGTGATGCGAAAGAACTATGGCCAGTGGGCCTACCACGAAGACCCGCAGCCGGGCGTGCTGGTACATGTTGCAAACAGCGGCGATAAAATCTGGACTGTCCGCGCCGGTACCCAGCGCATTCTCGATGTTTTTACACTGCGTGAACTCTGTGACATCGGTGACAAGTACGGTGACGGCTACATCCACTTCACGATCCGCAGCAATATTGAATACCAGGTAGCCGATGAAGCCAAGGTCCAGCCGCTGATCAAGGCGCTGACCGATGCCGGTTATGTTGTTGGCGGTACCCGCAACTCGGTCGCCATGCTCTCGCATACCCAGGGCTGGTTGCATTGCGATATCCCGGGCACCGACGCCTCCGGCGTGGTGAAGTCCATGATGGATGAACTGATCGGCGAGTTTAAAGAGTGGAATATGCCGAACCGGGTGCACATGACCACCTCCTGTTGCCAGATAAACTGTGGCGGCCAGGGCGACATCGCCATTAACGTGCAGCACACCAAGCCACCGAAGATCAATCATGACCTGGTGTCCAATGTCTGTGAGCGTCCTTCTGTTGTCGCACGCTGCCCGGTCGCTGCAATTCGCCCGGCACTCGTTAACGGCAAGCCTTCACTTGAAGTCGACGAGAAGAAGTGCATCTGTTGCGGTGCCTGCTTCCCGCCCTGCCCGCCCATGCAGATCAACGACGCCGAACACTCCAAGCTGGCCATCTGGGTCGGCGGCAACCATTCCAACGCACGTGGCAAGCCGACCTTCCAGAAACTGGTTGCCTCCGGTATTCCGAACAACCCGCCACGCTGGCCCGAGGCCACGGCTGTGGTGAAGAAAATCCTCAAGACCTACAAGGAAGATGCCAAGGACTGGGAGCGCATGAATGACTGGGTAGAACGCATTGGCTGGCCGCGCTTCTTCGAAAAAACCGGTCTGCCGTTCACCAAGTACCACATCGATAACTGGCGTGGCGCCCGTGCCAGCCTGAATGCCTCAACGCATATTCGTTTCTAAGGAATACGCCACATGAAGCTTACAATTCAGGTTAATGAAGGCCCCTACCAGCACCAGTCTGCTGATTCGGCCTATTACTTTGCCAAGGCCGCACTGGAAAAAGGGCACGAAATCTACCGTATCTTTTTCTACCACGACGGCGTCAACAACGGCACACGTCTGACGACCCCGCCGCAGGACGACCGCAATATTGTCGCCCGCTGGAGCGAACTGGCCAAGGAACATGACATTGACATGGTTCTGTGCGTGGCCGCCGCACAACGTCGCGGTATCGTTGATGACGGTGAGGCTGAGCGTAACGGTAAGGATGCCACCAACATCGCACCCGGTTTCCGCATCTCTGGGCTTGGACAGCTTGTAGAAGGCGGCATCCAGAGCGATCGTCTGGTTGTATTCGGCGACTGATCGGGAGAACTAGCAGATGTCACAAACAAAGAAATTCATGTACATCAACCGTAAGGCACCTTATGGAACCATTTACGCCTGGGAGGCACTGGAAGTTGTGCTGATCGGTGCTGCCTTCGAGCAGGATGTCAGCGTTACGTTCATGGATGATGGTGTCTACCAGTTAGTCAAGGGTCAGGACACCAGCGGTATCGGCATGAAGAACTTCTCGCCGACCTATGCCGCACTCGGCGATTTCGAAATCACCAAGATCTATGTCGAGCAGGAATCGCTGGAAGAACGCGGACTGACACTAGATGACCTGCAGCACCTGGTCTGGGAAGACGAGGACGAGGACTATGCCGAGAAGGATTCCATTCGTCTGGTCAGTCGCGCCGAGCTTGGTAGCGTTCTGGCAGAACAGGATGTCCTGTTTAACTTTTAATCGGGAAGGTCAAACACATGTCAATGTTACACCTGGTAAACAAATCGCCCTATGAGAACAGCAATCTCAAAACGGCAACGTCCATCATGAATGACGGTGATACCCTGTTACTGATAGAGGATGCAGTCGTCAGCGCTGTAAAGGCCGGTAAGGCGTCGGCAATGCTTGACGGTTGCAAGGTATCGGTACTGGGCCCGGATCTGGCAGCCCGCGGTATTTCTGAAGACAAGCTGGTGGATGGCATTGATGTCGTCGACTATACCGGTTTTGTGGATCTGGTAGAGTCCAACGACAAGGTACAGTCCTGGCTCTGAATCTTTAATTAATTAACTGGCATCATCCAACGAGGAGACCTCACATGAGTAGTATCGAAGCAAACGGCAAGACTTATGAAACAGACGAAGAAGGTTATCTGGCAGATCTGAACACCTGGGACAAGGATGTTGCTGACGTCATGGCAAAGATCGACGACTGCGAACTGACCGAGAGCCACTGGGAAGTCATCAACTTCCTGCGCGAGTACTACGAGGAATACCAGATCGCTCCTGCAGTTCGCGTATTGACCAAGGCGATCGGCAAAAAGCTGGGCAAGGACAAGGGTAACAGCAAGTACCTGTACGAACTGTTCCCGTATGGTCCGGCCAAGCAGGCCTGTAAGTATGCCGGACTGCCGAAGCCGACTGGCTGTGTCTGAAAACCGGTCAATTCGTATGCAGAGGGAGCATCCCTCTGCATACGCTGACTGTTTGTTGTCTAACCAACCGTAAGGGAGCTCAGAAACATGACGTTTCTGACCATAGTTTATGCGCTGCTGTTCTACATAGCCACGGCCTTGCTGATCGCTGGCCTGGCCTCGAAAATTCGCCAGTATGCGAAGACACCAGCGCCCCTGAAAATACCAACCACCCCTGCACCGGTGACACGCACCGGTGTGGTGATGCGCATGTTTCGCGAGGTGGTATTCTTTGAGAGCCTGTTCAAGTCCAATAAATGGATATGGATCTTTGGCTGGATGTTTCACTACGGCATGTTTCTGGTACTGGCGCGCCACCTGCGCTATTTCACAGACCCGGTATGGACATGGGTTGCCCTGATTCAGCCATTTGGCATGTATGCTGCCTTCGCCATGGCGGCCGGTCTGCTGGGCCTGTGGGCACGGCGTCTACTGGTCGACCGGGTACGATACATCAGCGCGCTGTCCGACCACCTGATGCTGGCACTGCTGTTTGCCATCAGCGGGACCGGCCTGATGATGGACTACGTCACCCCTACCGACATTGTTGGGGTCAAGGAATTTTTTCGCGGCCTGATGGTTTTCAACTGGCAACCCATACCGCAAGACCCGGTCCTGCTGGTTCATCTCGCACTGGTCGCCACGCTGATGATTATTTTCCCGATCAGCAAATTACTGCACGCACCCGGTGTATTTTTCAGCCCCACCCGTAATCAGGTGGACAACCCGCGTGAACAACGTCATCTGTCCGCATGGGCAGCTGAACTGGAAAAGTAACAGGAGCTAGAGCGTGGCTGATTTCGACACACCGGAACTGAAAGAATACCCCGTCATTCCTCACATCCAGGAAGGCACGATGGCGCACAGCAAGCCATTCGTCGCCAAGGAACAATTTCAGGAACCACTGGGCTTTCCCGGCGAGCTGGTCGACAACTGGCAACAGGTCGCCTATGACAAAATGGAGGAACTGACCGGCAAGTACCGCTCACTGGCCGTGTTTCTCGATTCCTGCGTCAAGTGCGGCGCCTGCACCGACAAGTGCCATTACTATCTCGGCACGTCCGACCCGAAAAACATGCCGGTTGCACGCCAGGACCTGTTCCGCAAGGTGTACCGTCGCAAATTTACCTTTGCCGGCAAATACTTCCCCAAGCTTGTCGGTGCCGTTGACCTGACTAAAGAAGTACTGGATGACTGGTACAGCTATTTCCACCAGTGTTCCCAGTGCCGCCGTTGCTCGGTGTTCTGCCCCTACGGTATCGACACCGCGGAAATTTCCATGGCCGCGCGCGAAGTCATGGACTCCATCGGAGTCGGCCAGAAGTACTGCAACGAGATTATTGCCAAGGTCTACAAGATCGGTAACAACCTCGGCCTGCCACAACCCGCCCTTGCCGACACACTGGAAGGTCTGGAAGAGGATATTGAAGACGATACCGGCGTCGCTGTACGTCTGCCGCTGGATGAAAAGGGTGCCGACATACTGGTCGTCACCCCGTCGGCCGACTTTTTTGCCGAACCGCATGTTGATGGCCTCATGGGGTATGCCAAGGTCTTCCACGAAGCCGGGGTCAGCTGGACGCTCAGCTCCTATGCGAGTGAAGCCGCCAACTTTGGCATGTTTATCGGCAGTTACGAAAACATGCGTAAAGTGTCGCTGCGTATTCGCCAGGCGGCGCTCGACCTTGGCGTGAAACGCATTATCTTCGGTGAATGCGGCCACGCCTGGCGTGTTGCCTACAGCTTCCTGAATACGCTGGCGGGTCCCTTTGATTTTCTGGATCCGAAATATCCGGTGCCAATGCACATCATGGAATTCACTTACGACCTCATTCAGCGTGGCGGCATCACGCTGGACAAGTCAGCCAATGATGACATGGTCCTGACCTACCATGACTCCTGCAACGTGGCCCGTGCCTCACGGATGGGACCGAAACCGGGTGGCCAGTTCGTCCTGCCGCGTGAAGTCATCAAGGCCAGTTGCAACCATTTTTATGATATGCCGCAGGACACCATACACGAGTCCACCTTTTGCTGTGGCGGTGGTGGCGGCCTGCTGACCGACGACCTGATGGAACTGCGTGTCAAGGGTGCGATGCCACGTATGGAAGCACTCAAACACGTCGTGGAAAACCACGGTGTCACGCACATGGCGGCTATCTGTGCCATCTGCAAGAGCCAGTTCGCAAAAGTGATGCCCTATTACGGCTTCCAGATGGACAGCATCGTCAGCGTACATCAGTTAGTCAGCAACGCAATTGTGCTGGGCAATAAACAGTAATTTTCTAAAATCCGGTTCAGGTTAACGACCCGATCAGATAACAGGAGAAAGACATGGCAACTTCTCGAGATGACATGGAAAAAAATCTGACATTCCGTCGCTTTGAAGACGGTGATTACAAATACAAGCGCAAGGGCGACGACATCTTCAACGAGGACAAGTCCTACAAGTGCCCGACCTATGTGCACCGCACACCGCCATGCCAGGGCAGTTGTCCATCCGGCGAGGATATTCGCGGCTGGCTGCAGATTGTCCACGGCATCGAGAAACCAAAAGGTGACATGAGCATGGAAGAATATGCCTTCCGCCGCTCCACCGATGCGAACCCCTTTCCCTCCATGATGGGACGCGTATGCCCGGCCCCGTGTCAGGACGGTTGCAATCGCAACAATGTCGATGATTTCGTCGGCATCAATTCTATTGAGCAATTCATCGGCGATTCCGCCTTTGAGCAAAAATTCACCTTTGACAATTCAGCCCCGCTGAGTGGCAAGAAGATTGCCATTATCGGTGGTGGCCCGGCCGGTATGGCCGCTGCCTACCAGCTGCGGCGCAAGGGCCATGGCAGCACCATTTTCGACGATCATGAAGAGCTGGGCGGCATGATGCGCTACGGTATCCCGGGCTATCGTACTCCGCGTGACGTACTCGACCACGAATGCAATCGCATCGTGGACATGGGCGGCATCGAACTGCGCATGAATACCCGCGTCGGCAAGGACGTCAGCGTCGAGCAGCTTGAGAAAGACTATGATGCCATCCTCTGGGCACTGGGCTGCAAATCAGGTCGCAAGTTACCGGTTCCCAACAGCGACGCACCCAACTGCGTCTCCGGTGTTGCCTTCCTGGAGGCCTTTAACAAGGGCACCCTGAAGGTTACTGCCGACAAGGTCGTCTGTGTGGGTGGTGGTGATACCTCGATTGACGTGGTCTCCGTTGCCCGCCGCCTCGGCAAGATCAACACACTCGGCAAGGAAGACCGCCCGGAACAGGTAATCGGTGGCTATGTAGCTCACGATTCTGCCTTTGCCGCAGCCCGTGAAGGTGCTGATGTAACCCTGACGTCCCTGTTTCCAAAGGAAGAAATGACCGCTGCTGAACATGAAGTCCATGACGCCCTGCACGAAGGTGTGCGCATTGATGACGGCGTCATGCCGATGGAGGTCGTACTCAACGATGAAGGCCGGGCAATTGCCCTGAAAATGGCCAAGTGTAGGATGGAAGACGGACGCCCGATACCGGTCGAGGGCACCGAGTATGAAATTGAATGTGACCTGATCGTTTCAGCGATTGGTCAGGGTGGTGACCTGTCTGAAGGTCTCGAGTCACTTGATAATGGCCGCGGCCTGATTGACGCCGATGCGTTCTACCAGGTTCCGAATCGCGAGGGTCACTTTGTTGCCGGCGACATTATCCGCCCGCACCTGCTGACGACCGCCATCGGCCAGGCATCGATTGCCTCGGACAGTATCGACCACTACCTGAAGCGTGAAGAGCAGAAGAAACGTCCGAAAGTCGACGTCCATCACTTCGAACTTTTGAAAAAGTTGAACGAAGCGAACCTCACACCTGAACAGTACGAGCCGGAGAAAGAAGGCGACCTGCGTGGCACCAATAATGCCAAATATGCCGTCCACAACTTCGAAGATCGCTCCAGCGCAGAGATCATTGCCTCTGACCGGCTGTTTCTGGGCCATTTTCCGTTCACACCGCGCATACTGCGCACCTCCAGTGGCCCGTCCGCTGAAGAGGTACTGGGTCACTTCGAAGAACGCGGCATTGGCCTGACCGCCGAGCAGGCCGTCAACGAATCCGGACGCTGCATGAGCTGTGGCATGTGTTTTGAGTGCGACAACTGCGTCATCTACTGCCCGCAGGATGCTATTTTCCGTGTCAAGAAAGACCAGTACACCACCGGTCGTTATGTCGACACTGACTACAGCAAGTGTATCGGCTGCCACATCTGCGCCGATGTCTGCCCGACCGGCTACATCGACATGGCTATGGGTGATCACTAACCGCGAATCATAGACACATGCTTAAATACAGTCTTATTACCCTGATCTTCAGCCTGCTGCTTGGCGCTTACATGCCAGGCACGGCAGCTGATGCAAGCTCGGACGAGAATAGCTCGGGTCCGTTCATTCCCAAGGCCCAGCGCCGCTACAGCGACACACAGGGCTGCGTTGAACCGACCGACGAAATGCGTGCCAGACACATGGAATATATTCTCGATCAGCGAGATGCAACCATGCACAAAGGCATTCGTACCAAGCAGTACAGCCTGACGGAATGCATCAACTGCCATGTCAGCGCTGCACCCGATGCACCGCATGTCGACAGCGAGAAGCATTTTTGTAACAGCTGCCACACCTATGCCGGAGTCAGTATTGACTGTTTTCAGTGCCACGCAGACCGGCCGGTCAAATCGCGCTTCCAACCCCTGTCAAAGAGCAGCGGTCACCCTGTGGCGACCGGGACATCCCCCGCTGCACTCGCATCAGGACAGCCGCAGGTGCCAAACGAGGGCATTGGCAATGAGTGAAGAATCAAACATCGATATTTACCGCCGCCGCTTTCTGCGTGGCACAGCAACCGCAGCCGCCGGGCTTGCGGTCGCGCCGGGCGTACTGCTGACAGAAGTCGCACATGCCAGACCGGCTGACGAAGCGGTGAGCAGTGATATTCGCTGGGGCATGCTGATTGACACCAATAAATGCAATAACGGCTGTGATGACTGCGTCACGGCCTGCAACGAGGAACACAACCTGGAAGGCTTCGGCCGTCCCGCCACCGATGCCCAGTGGATCCGCAAGGTGTCGCTGAAAGACAGGCAAACCGGCAACGTGCAGACATTGCCCATGTTGTGCCAGCACTGCGAACACCCGCCATGCGTGGATGTCTGCCCGACCGGCGCATCCTTCAAGCGGGATGACGGCATCGTGCTGGTCGACAAGCACATATGTATCGGTTGCCGCTACTGCATGATGGCCTGCCCCTACAAGGCACGTTCCTTTGTCCATGAACAGCTGCATGACCAGATGCCCTATTCACCACGCGGCAAGGGTACCGTCGAATCCTGCACGTTCTGCGTACACCGGGTGGACCATGCCATGCTGCCGGCCTGTGTTGAAGCATGTAGCGCTAATGATCACAATGCCATGACGTTCGGGGACATGAATGACCCTGACAGTGAACTCTCTCAACAACTGAAGCAATACAGCAGCCGCCAGATTCGTGCCGATCTGGAACTCAATACCGGCGTGCGTTACCGGGGGATCTGATGAAGGAACTCGTATTCAAGGAAATCGACGGTGGCAAGCCATTTTACATGCTGCTGGGGTTCATGGGTCTGTTCGTACTGACCGCCCTGGGCGCTGCCTGGTACATGGAACATAATGGCCACTGGGTCACCGGTATGAATAACCAGATAGTCTGGGGCACACCGCATGTATTTGCCGTGTTCCTGATCATCGCGGCCTCCGGCGCACTGAATGTTGCCTCGATCAGCTCCGTCTTCAACAAGAAGGCCTATAAACCACTGGCACGCCTGTCCGGCCTGCTGGCAATCGCTTTACTGGTCGGCGGGCTGGCCGTACTGGTGCTCGACCTCGGTCGCCCTGACCGTCTGATCGTTGCCATGACGTACTACAATTTCAAATCCATCTTCGCCTGGAACATCATGCTGTACACCGGCTTTATGGCGGTTGTCGGCGTATACCTGTGGATGATGATGGAACGCAAGATGAATAAATTCACCCGGGTGGCTGGTTTCAGCGCCTTTGTCTGGCGTCTCATACTGACCACGGGTACCGGCTCTATCTTCGGTTTCCTGGTTGCACGTCAGGCCTACGACACGGCCATCATGGCACCGATGTTTATTGTCATGTCCTTCTCTTTCGGACTTGCGATCTTTATCCTGGTGCTGATGGGCATGTACAAGTGGTCTGAGCGTCCGCTGGGCGACAGCATCCTGTTCAGACTCAAGAACCTGCTGGGCGTTTTTATAGCCTCGGTGATCTACTTTGTACTCGCCTATCATCTGACCAACCTGTACATCACCCAGAACCATGGCGTTGAACGCTTTATCCTGATGGATGGCGGAATCTACACCCAACTGTTCTGGATAGTGCAAATCGGTCTCGGCAGCCTGCTGCCACTGGCTCTGCTGTACCATCCGTCGACCGGCAAGTCACGTGGCTGGATCGGTATTGCCTCGCTACTGGTAATCATCGGTGGTCTGGCGCAGGTGTACGTCATCATCATCGGTGGCCAGGCGTACCCACTGGAACTGTTTCCCGGCAAGGAAGTAGTCAGTTCCTTTGCTGATGGCATCGTTGCCAGCTATACGCCAAGTCTGCCCGAAGTCGTACTCGGTATCGGCGGTGTGGCACTGGCACTGGCGGCAACGTTCGTGGGTGTCAGGGTGCTGCGATTCCTGCCGGTGAGCCTTGCCGACGAGGCAGTTGATCCACACTACTCCGCCGGGGAAGCAGAAGCCTCCGCCTGAGCGGTGCTGCATACCGTCAGGTACAGCCTGACTGAATTATGCCCCGTCTGCTGATATCGGCAGCCCACAAGTCCTCTGGGAAGACCACGGTGTCCCTGGGGCTGTGTGCCGCACTGGCTGAACGCGGCCTGACGGTACAACCCTTCAAGAAAGGCCCGGACTACATCGACCCCATGTGGCTGGGGCTGGCTGCCGGCCGTCCCTGCTACAATCTTGATTTCTATTGCATGTCCCATGAAGAGATCCTGGCAAGTGTCGGGCACTATTCATCTGGGGCAGACATTGTCCTGATCGAGGGCAACAAGGGCCTCTACGACGGTCTGGATCTGGATGGCAGCAACAGCAACGCCGCACTGGCCACACTGACGCACACACCGGTCATCCTGGTACTCGACGCCCGCGGCATGACCCGCGGAATTGCGCCGTTGATTCTTGGCTACCAGACCTTTGACCCCGCAGTCCGGATCGCCGGCGTCATTCTGAACCAGCTCGGAGGCAGTCGTCACGAAGCCAAGCTGCGCACCGTGATTGAACACTACACTGACATACCGGTGATTGGCGGCGTACACCGCAACAACTCCATGGAAATTGTCGAGCGTCACCTGGGGCTCGTCCCCAGCAACGAGGACTCGGCCGCCGGCAACAAGATCAGGGAGATCAGCCAGCTTATCAGGCAGCAGGTGGACCTGGAGCAACTACTCACCGTTGCCGGCAGGGAACCACTCGCCTGCACCCCGCGACCTGCTACTGCGCCCGCAACCGAGGCACCGGTAAAAATCGGCATTGCCCGTGATGCCGCCTTCGGCTTTTACTATCCGGATGATCTCAATGCCCTCACCCGCTCAGGTGCAGAACTGGTGACCTTCAATACGCTTACAGATGCGGTGCTGCCCGACATGGATGGCCTGTTTATCGGCGGTGGTTTTCCCGAAAGCCATATGCAGGCACTGGCAGCAAACACGGCATTAAAAGCCCGACTGAAAATCGCCATCAACAACGGGCTGCCCACCTATGCAGAATGTGGCGGGTTGATGTACCTCACACGCAGGCTTTCGTGGCATGACAGGCATGCCGGAATGGTCGGTGTCATTCCGGCTGATACTGTCATGCATGCCCGGCCCCAGGGCCGTGGTTATGTGCGCTTGCGCGAAACTGCGGCTGCACCCTGGCCAGGCAAGCAGCCCCCGGGGGAATTTGCCGCCCACGAATTTCATTACTCCAGCCTGGAAAACATTACCGAACCCCTTGAGTTCGCCTATGAAGTTACACGCGGGTACGGCATCGATGGCCGTCATGACGGCATTGTTATCAACAACCTGCTGGCCTGCTACAGCCATATGCGTGATACACGGCAACATCACTGGGCCCGCCGGTTCGTGGAATTTGTCCGGATGCATCGTGGTGGGTACAAAAGAGATGCAGGCACAGTATACTAGCCACAATCCATTACAGGAGTCCCCATGATCACTATTACACCTGCCGCTGCAGAGCAAATACGCACCTCAGCCGAACAGGGAAACATGCAGGGCCTGCCCATGCGTATCGCTGCAAAACGCAACCCCGACGGCACCATGCATTACGGCATGGGATTCGATGACAATGAACTGGATGGCGATATCCATGTCACTGCAGGCGGCATAGACATCGTCATCGGCGAAAGCAGTCATTTACTCATGGAAGGCGCAACACTGGACTACGTCGAGATAGAACCCGAGACCTGGCAGTTCATCTTTCTGAACCCCAATGATGCCAACTACTCACCACCTGCATAGGACAACGTAACCATCATGCCCGCACAGCAAACCGGGAAACAGGATGATGCCAGGTTTGGTGGCGAGGATCTTGAAGGAAAGTCGCTGCAGATCCTCTACGAAATCGTTTCAAGTATCAACACCGCACACGGGCTGGATGACCTGCTGTCCCGTTTCATGTACACCTTGAAACGCGTCACCAAATCACGTGCAGCAGCTATCTGGATCACACAGCAGTCGGGACAGATTGAATTGTCTGCCAGCAGCGGGATCGATGAATCCCTGGTTCTCACGCAACGCCAGGACATACGTCGCTGCCTGTATGAACGTGCGGTGACAGAAGGGAAAATCTGGGTAGAGAGCAACCTGAAAAAATGCGAAAAAATTGCCGGCCGGCGTTTCTTTGAGGATAAGCACATCGGGCTGGTAGCTGTGCCAATGCGCTATCGCGGCAAGGTGACCGGCGTAATCAACCTGTTCATGGCTACCGATCTGGTACAACAGATAAACAGCATCAAGCCGCTGCTCAGCAGCATTGCGCACCACCTCAGCGTCGCCATTGAACATTCCCACAATGATGAAAAACACCGCCAGCACCTCATCAAGGACGAGCGCACCCGCATTGCACATGAGTTGCACGACTCGCTTGCCCAGACCCTGGCGAGTCTCCGTTTCCAGGTCAGGGTACTCGATGAAACCCTGCATCAGGGCGACGAATCCACCACCTGGCAACAACTGGAACGAATCGAGAACAGCCTTGACGAAGCCAATACCGAACTCCGTGGCCTTATTGCCAACTTCCGCGCCCCGTCCTACGACCGTAATCTGCTGGATTCGATAGAAAAGATTGTCAGCCAGTTTCGTAATGAAACCGGCATAAAAACATATCTGCAGAAAGAATGGTCAAATACATCTCTTCCCGGGGAAATCGAAACCCAGATACTGCGGATAATCCAGGAAGCGCTCTGGAATATAAGGAAACACAGCGAGGCCAAGACCGTCCGTATTATGCTAAGGGACGGTAACAATGGAAAATACCATATACTCATCGAGGACGACGGTATCGGTATCAACAAGCAGATCTACGGTTCGCCGGGTGAACACATCGGCCTCACCATCATGCAGGAACGGGCATCCCGCCTGGGCGGGATACTGCGGGTAGAGAGCGAACCTGGCGAAGGTACCCGCATCGTGCTTGAACTTACGCAACCGGGAACCCACAATAGCCCGTCATGAGCCTGAACATACTACTTGTCGATGATCACACCCTGTTCCGTGAAGGACTCGAAAGCCTGCTCAGCCGCAGGGGTATCAACGTCCTTGCCGCAGTTGGCAGCGGACAGGAAGGCCTGCGCCTGGCAGCTGAACTTGTGCCTGACGTGGTTTTGCTGGATATGCGCATGCCGGAAATGGATGGTATGGAGGTATTGCGCCAGCTGCGCAAAAGCGGCTTCGGCAACCCGGTCGCCATGTTGACAACCAGCAGCGACGAGCGCGACCTCGTTGAATCATTACGCAGCGGTGCCCAGGGCTACCTGCTCAAGGACATGGAACCGGATCAGCTGGTACTGGCCCTGCGGGATATCGTTGCCGGCAAGACCGTGGTAGCACCTGACCTGGCCCCGGTACTTGCCCGGGTGGTCCAGGGCGACAGTATTGCACCTGAAGAAGAAAGTCCCTTTGCAAAATTAACGCCGCGTGAAAATGAAATCCTGGCGCTGCTCGCTGAAGGCCAGAGCAACAAGGTCATCGCCCGCAACCTCGGAATTTCCGATGGCACAGTAAAGCTGCATGTAAAGTCCATCCTCCGCAAACTTGGCATCCATTCACGTGTGGAAGCCGCTGTCATTGCTGTCGAACAGGGCCTGCGTACCACCAACCGCAACACTGACTGACCCCCTGCCGTGAAGCACTTCAGCGACCTGGTAACAGAGGTTCTCGCCAATATCACGGAAGAATTCCCCTGGGATATAGAGGAGAAAATGAGCGACAGCGAGCAGCAACTGCTCATCCTGGACATACGCGAAGCGGATGAATTTTCTGCCATGCATATAGAGAATTCACTGCACGTACCCCGCGGCATACTCGAGTCAGCCTGTGAATATGACTACGAGGAAACAGTCAGGGAACTGGTTGAGGCACGTGACCGCCCCGTCGTCGTTGCATGCCGTTCAGGCAACCGCAGTGCCCTCGCCGCCTACACCATGCAACTGATGGGTTACCGGCATGTCAGCTCCATGAAAACCGGCTTACGTGGCTGGAATGACTACGAGTTACCACTGGTCGATGCCGCGGGCAGGAAGGTACCCGTTGATGTGGCAGATGAATTCTTCACGACACGGATACGCCCTGACCAGAAGTCGCCACAGAAACAGGTTGGGTAACCCTGATCATTGCATAAATCTTCCGGTAGGAGCGGCCTCCTGGCCGCGATTCGCGCCGGGGACGGCGCTCCTGCAGGATGTGTCAGCACCCCACTAGCGGTGAACTCCAGAATCAATTCGAAATATTCATTTCATCCTGTAAAACAGGCAGTGAAACCAACTTTCAAAACCAGGATTTATGCAACTATCGGGTAAAGTAACCCATAACCTGCCCGTCAAGAACCGTGCGCTGAGCTGACGGGTACGCGCCTGGCCTGTCCCGCACAAGTACCGCTTGCGTAAACGGCATATCCATCTACAACTACGCTCTCAGCTATAGTGTTTCCGGTCTGCACGACGCCGTGCACCCTGCTGGATGATCACCCCCTGAACGGCTGTGAGATCAGGCAGTTCTATGACTTCATGACCTGCCTGCAGAGTCCGCAGGTAATACACGCCCCCCTCACCAAACTCCAGCTGACGAAACACATATTCTTCACCCTGGCGCGCCAGTACATAGGAGCCATCCTTCACGACGCCGGAGGGATCAATAATGATGATACAACCATCTTTGAACTCCGGCGCCATGGTGTCCCCAATCACACGCAGCGCGAACGGCTCTCCTCCGCAACTATTCTCCTGCACGCCC